>ERZ809207.602-NODE-602-length-12939-cov-3.637768_pt1 | contig 12939 bp, 10 predicted proteins | sample MGYA00520515_ERZ809207 | MGnify/ENA primary metagenome ERZ809207 (study PRJEB31570, sample SAMEA3213009) | Homo sapiens | biome: human-gut; feature: human gut; material: fecal | place: Sweden | collected 2011 ... | reverse complement strand
CGGCCTGGCCAACGGGAAGGATTACTGCTACGACCTGTCCGGCACCAAGATCGCAGGCGATCTGACCAGCGATACCTACGCCCTGAAAGACGGCGACCAGATGCTGGGCATCGGTTACGTTATCGAGAGCTACGGCCTGATCACCAATAAGACCCTGCTGGAGAAGGCCGGCTACACCGTTGACGACATCAAGAGCTTCGACGACCTGAAGAAGGTGGCCGAGGACATCACCGCCCGCAAGGACGAGTTGGGCTTCTCTGCCTTCACCTCCGCCGGTATGGACGGCTCCTCTGACTGGCGCTACAAGACCCATCTGGCCAACCTGCCCATCTACTTTGAGTATCAGGAGGACGGCATCGACAACACCGACGCCATCAAGGGCACCTATCTCGACAACTACAAGAATATCTTCGACCTGTACATCAACAACTCCACCTGCGATCCTACTGAACTGGCTGGCAAGACCGGCGACGACAGCCGCAACGAGTTCCTGAACGAAGAGGCCGTTTTCTACCAGAACGGTTCCTGGGAGTACACCAACCTCGTCGGCGACGGCAAGCCCTTCACCGATGACGATCTGACCATGCTGCCCATCTACATTGGCGTCGGCGATGAAGCCAACCAGGGCCTGTGCACCGGCACTGAGAACTACTGGTGCGTCAACAAGGAAGCCAGCGAGGACGACATCAACGCAACGCTCGACTTCATGTACTGGTGCGTTTCCTCTGACGAGGGTACCAAGGCCATGGCTAACGACATGGGCTTCGTTATCCCCTTCAAGAATGCTGTCGAGTCCCCCAACGTCTTCGTCAAGGCCGATAAGGAAATGACCGCCGCCGGCAAGACCCCTGTGGCCTGGAACTTCTCCACCATGCCTTCCGAGAACTGGAAGAACGGCGTTGGTTCTGCTCTGACCGCTTATGCCGCCGGTACCGGCAGCTGGGACGATGTCGTCACCGCCTTTGTCGATGGCTGGGCATCTGAGGCTGCTCTGAACGCTGCTGCATAACATAAGATTGTTTTCTCTACACTGAAAGCTTTTTCTCCTTACCTAGTATTACCGGTTAGCGGGGCGGGCGGTTTCGCCCGCCCCGCTTCTTTTGCAGAAAACAAAAATTACAACAAAGGGAGCATACTTATGGAAAAAGCCATTCGACGTTATTGGCCTGTTTTCGTACTGCCGACCCTCATCGCCTTTATTATTGGCTTTGTCTGGCCGTTTATCTGGGGTGCAGGGCTGTCGTTCTGCAAGTTCACCACCGTCAAAAATGTGCAGTTTGTGGGCTTAAGCAACTACGCAATGATTTGGTCGGATAACACCTTCACCCATGCGTTCTGGTTCACAGCGGCGTTCACCGTCGTGTCCACCCTGCTGATCAACGTGCTGGCTTTTGCCATCGCGCTGCTTCTCACCCGCGGTATGCACGGCACCAACGCTTTCCGCACCATCTTCTTCCTGCCGAACCTGATCGGCGGCATCGTGCTGGGCTATATCTGGCAGATCCTGCTCAACGGTCTGCTGTCCTCCTGGGGTAAGTCGCTGCTTGCGCTGAATGCCACCTACGGCTTCTGGGGTTTGATCATCCTGATGTGCTGGCAGCAGATCGGCTACATGATGATCATCTATATTGCCGGTTTGCAGAATGTGCCTGTGGATCTGGTGGAGGCCGCACGCATTGACGGTGCAACAAGCAGCCAGATTTTGTTCAAAATCAAAATCCCGATGGTCATGCCCAGCGTGACGATCTGCACCTTCCTGACGCTGACGAACTCCTTCAAGCTGTTCGACCAGAACCTCTCGCTGACAGCCGGTGAGCCTGCAAAGCAGTCCATGATGCTGGCCTACAACATCTACGACACGTTCTACGCACGCTCCGGACCCCAGTGGAAGGGCATCGGTCAGGCCAAGGCCGTCGTTTTCTTCCTGTTTGTGGTCGTTATTTCGCTGCTCCAGCTGCATTTTACCCGCTCTAAGGAGGTGCAGGCATAATGGGTGCTACTAAAAAAGACCGCCGCATCAACACGGTACTGTCCGTTCTGTTCACGATCCTGTGTATCGCCTGGCTGTACCCGGTGTTCATGATTTTGATGAACTCCCTCAAGACCGAGCGCGCCATCACGACGAGCCACGCCTTTGATCTGCCGAACGCCGAGACCTTCGTCGGCTTGAAAAACTACATTTATGGCATTCAGGAAATGGACTTTTTGTCCTCTTTCTGGTATAGTTTAGTGATCACGGTTTCGTCTGTGGCACTGATTTTGGTGTGCTGCTCCATGTGCGCATGGTATATCACCCGTGTGCAGAACACCTTGTCCAAAGGTATGTACTATCTGTGCGTATTCAGCATGATTGTCCCCTTCCAGATGGTCATGTTCACACTGGCAAAAACCGCTGATACCTTAAAGCTGAATAACCCCTACAACATCTGCATCATCTATCTGGGCTTCGGCGCGGGACTTGCGGTGTTCATGTTCACCGGCTTTGTAAAATCCATGCCGATTGCTATTGAAGAAGCCGCTATGATCGACGGCTGCAATCCCATCCAGATTTTCTTCAAGGTCGTCTGCCCGATTTTGAAGCCGACGATGATCTCTACCGCCATTTTGGAAACCATGTGGGTCTGGAACGACTATCTGCTGCCCACGCTGGTGCTGGACATCAAGACCTTCCGCACGATTCCTATGGCGATCCAGTATTTCCGCGGCAGCTACGGCAAGGTGGAGATGGCACCCATGATGGCCTGCATCATGATTACGGTGCTGCCTGTTATCGTGCTGTACCTGATCTGCCAGAAATATATTATCGATGGCGTGGTCGCCGGTGCTGTCAAGGGGTAAATTTGACACTTCTTCAAGAAAGAGGATTGGCAAATGACCATCAAAGACATCGCGCGGGAGTCCGGCTATGCGGTCGGGACCGTCTCACGAGCCTTAAATAACGCCCCCGGCGTCAGTGCAGAAACCCGTCAAAAAATATTGGAAATCGTAAACCGCCACAATTATGAACCGAACGCCAACGCCAAGCATCTGAAGCAGCAGACCAACGATGGGATCGCACTGATCGTGAAAGGCACCCAGAATATGCTGTTTGCCGGCATTTTGGAACCGCTGCAGCAGATCATTGAGGAAAGCGGCTACGTTGCGACGGTCTACTATATTGACGAGGAAGCCAACGAGGTTGCGCAGGCCCGACGCATCTGCACAGAGCGCAAACCCCATGGTATATTGTTTCTCGGCTCAAATCCGGAATACTTCACGCCGGAGTTGGAGGCACTGGGTATCCCCTGTCTGCTGCTGACGAACAGCGCGGCATCCCTGCGCATCCGCAATTTGTCCAGTGTGTCCGTAGACGATATGGCTGCATCGGACACGATGATCGAATATCTGTACAAAAAGGGGCACCGCCGCATCGGAATCATCGGCGGCAAGCCCAATCTTTCCCGTCCAAGTCTCGCCCGTCTGGCCGGCTGTCAGGGTGCTATGCTGCGCCTTGGTCTGCCGTTTGACATGGAAAAGCAGTATGCGTATGCGCGGTTCTCGCTTTCCAGCGGGTATGAGGCAATGGAGTATCTCTTAAAGCACAGCCCCGACATTACGGCAGTGTTTGCCATGTCCGACCTGATGGCGCTCGGCGCAATTCGTGCGCTGCGGGATCACGGGCTGTGTGTGCCGCAGGATATTTCCGTCACAGGTTTTGACGGCATCGCGCTGGGACAGTACAGTGTGCCCCGGCTGACGACCATCCGGCAGAATATGGAGCAATTGGCGCGGCGTTCGGCGCGGATCCTGCTCCACAACATCCAAAAACCCGGCAATGCCGTGCACGAGATCGTCTCCTTCGATCTGACCGAAGGAGAAAGCGTGCGTGAACTGTGAAGGAAAGATATCCCGGCTGCTTACTATCAAAAGAAAGAGGGGTTCTCTGATGAGAGCAAGCGGCATTCTGATGCCCATTTCAAGTCTGCCCTCGCCTTACGGTATTGGTACCATGGGTGCAGCCGCGCGCAGCTTTGTGGACTTTTTGGTCAAGGCCGGGCAGGCATACTGGCAGATTCTGCCCGTCTGCCCCACCAGCTACGGCGACAGTCCCTATCAGTCGTTCTCGACCTTTGCGGGCAACCCGTATTTTATCGATCTGGACGATCTGGCAAAGCAGGGACTGCTGCTGCCGGAGGAATATGCGTCCATCGACTGGGAATGCACCCCCGACTGCATCAACTACGGCGTCATGTACGAAAAGCGCTACGCAGTGCTGCGCTGTGCTGCCAAACGTCTGCTGGAAAAGCCCGGTGCCGACTACCGCCGCTTTGTGAAGGAAAACGACTTCTGGCTGCCCGACTATGCGCTGTTCATGGCGCTGAAGGACGCCCACAACGGAGCCTGCTGGCTGGAATGGGAAGAACCGCTGCGGCGCCGTGAGCCCGCTGCCTTGGCAGCAGCCCGGCAGCAGTACGCCGACGATGTGGCGTTCTGGCAGGCTGTACAGTTTATGTTCTACAGTCAGTGGCAGGCGCTGAAGCACTACGCCAACCGGCAGGAAATCCGCATCATCGGCGACCTTCCCATCTATGTAGCGCTTGACAGCGTCGATGTGTGGAGCTGCCCGCAGGAGTTCCAGCTTGACGAGAACCTGCTGCCCACCGAGGTGGCAGGCTGCCCGCCGGACGGCTTCTCCGCCACAGGCCAGCTGTGGGGCAACCCGCTGTTCGACTGGGACTCCATGGCCAAGACTGGCTACGCATGGTGGGTGCGGCGCATCAAACACATGTGCAGCATCTATGATGTGGTGCGCATTGACCACTTCCGCGGATTTGCGGGCTATTATGCTATCCCCTACGGGGAAGCAACCGCCCGGAACGGCCGCTGGCGCGAAGGCCCCGGCTATGCGCTGTTTGCTGCCATAAAGAAAAAGCTGGGCAGCCCGCGCATCATCGCCGAGGATTTGGGATTCCTGACGGAAGATGTCACTGCCCTGCTGAAGCAATGCGGCTATCCCGGCATGAAAGTGCTGGAGTTTGCCTTTGACAGCCGTGACGGCGGTGACTACCGCCCCCACAGCTACCCCAAGAACTGCATTGCCTATGTAGGCACCCACGACAACGAGCCTGTGAACGGCTGGATGGAAACCGCCGCCCCTGAGGACGTGGCGCGCGCCGTGCGCTACCTGAATCTGACGAAGAAAGAGGGCTATCACTGGGGCATGATGCGCGGCATCTGGTCCAGTGCTGCCGATCTGGCTGTCGTGCAGGCACAGGATCTGCTGGGCCTTGGGCATGAATCCCGCATGAACACGCCGTCCACTCTGGGCGGCAACTGGTGCTGGCGTGCCGAACCCGGTGCCTTTAACACGAGGCTGGCCAAAAAGCTGCACAGTGAAATGGAACTGTACGGACGTCTGCCGGAATGAAAACATCCGTTGTGCTATGGTGTCGGCTCGTCCTCCGTGCAGGATTCGCTGCCTAAACACATCAAGGTTGCATTCAAATTATTCAACCGTTGTATCACACGATACAACGGTATTTTTATTGACAAAAAATTCCTGCACCCCGGCAGGGGCGCAGGACAGATCCTGCCGCTTAGCGCTGCTTTACCTTCTTCCGATAGGTTCATTCCCCATCTTGCTTTCTGCCTACAATCAAAATGCTGCAACTGCTGTCCCTGCGGCAAGGAGGGCGGCGGAGATTTTTTGCACGAAGGCGAGGGCTTTGGGGCCGTCGCCGTGGACGCAGACGGAATCGGCCTGCAGGGTTACGGTGCTGCCGTCGTCGGCCTGTACGGTACCCTGCGCCGCCATCTGCAAGACCCGCGCAATGGCGGTATCCTCGTCCTCGATCATTGCGCCGGGAGCGCCGCGTGGCACAAGGCTGCCGTCGGCCCGGTAGCCGCGGTCTGCAAATACCTCGCTGGCAACGGGCAGTCCGATGGCGTTTGCGGCCTTGACCATCTCGCTGCCGGAGAGTGCCAGTAGCACAGCACCGGGAGCTGCAGCCTGCACAGCGCGGCAGATGGCCGCCGCCAGCACCGGATCCCTGGCGGCCATGTTGTACAGCGCGCCGTGGGGTTTGACGTGGTGCAGCGGTACGCCCGCCGCATCGCAGAATGCCTTCAGCGCACCGATCTGGTACATCACGTCGGCCTCGGCTTCAGCGGGGAAAATTGCCATTCTGCGGCGGCCAAAGCCCTGCAAATCCGGCAGTCCCGGGTGTGCACCCACCTGCACGCCGTACTTTTTGCACAGCAGAACGCTCTTTTGCATCACGGACGGGTCGCCCGCGTGGAACCCGCAGGCGATGTTCGCGCTGGTCACATAGGGCAAAATTTCGGCATCCATGCCGATGGTGTACGCGCCGAAGCTCTCGCCCAGGTCGCAGTTTAAATCAATGGACGGCATTGCAACGTCCCCCTTAGTATTTCAGCAGTGTGTTTTTTACGTCGGTCACAAACATATACCCCGGCGCTTCGCTTTGCATTCCGGCAGGATTGCTGGTATAATAAATATATCCCATCGGGCCGCCTGTGCGGCCAGGAAAGGTCCCCGCTATGGAAACACCTCACCAGGGCACGGCCCTGTTTCATCTGCCCGGTCTGTTTGAATTTTATGACCTGTATGCGGCGTTTTTGCCGCTTTATCGTGCGCATCGGGAGTATTTTTACGACTGGTGCGCCATCGGCTCGATCTACGGCGCACCGTCTGACTGCTTATGGGCGGGCGGACGGGTCGAGTACAGTGACCGCACCCCACGCGAGGTGCTGGCGCTGACGCGTGAATATGGCATCTCGGCGCGGCTGACACTCAGCAATTCATTACTGCGCCCGGAGCATCTCACAGACCCGGACTGCAATGCGCTCTGCCGACTGTTTCAGGAACAAAATGACCCGCAAAACGGCGCCATCGTTCATGCTGAGCTGCTGACGCAGTACCTGAAAAAGAACTATCCATCGCTGTATCTTGTATCCTCAACCACAAAAGTGCTGACAGACTTCAACGATTTGCAGCGGGAGCTGGCACGGCCCGAGTTTCGCTATGTCGTGCCGGATTTCCGGCTGAACCGAGCATTTGACCGACTTGCAGCGCTGCCCCAGTCCCAGAAGGACAAGGTGGAGTTCCTCTGCAATGAGTGCTGCTGGTTCGGATGCACGGAACGCAGAGCCTGCTATGAGGCCGTCAGCCGCAAAAATCTGGGTCTGCCCGGCCCGGAGCATTACTGCAGCGCCCCCGGCGCAGCGGACGGGTATCGCTTCTCCCGGGCGATGGCGAACCCCGGCTTTATCGGCATCAAGGCCATCCGGGATACCTACCTGCCGAGGGGCTTCACCCAATTCAAGATCGAGGGGCGCGGCCTTGGCAGTGCACTGATTCTTGAATTTTTGCTTCACTACCTGACCAAGCCGGAATATCAGCTGGCTGTCCGCGAAGAGTTGTATCTGGATACCATGCTGGACCTTTTCTGACTGACTTTGTGTCGGGCCGGGTGAAGCTGTTTGCATTTTCTGCGTTGTAAGGCTCCTGTTACCCCAGTGCCACATCCAGCACCATCATCACACTGAAGCCGACAGCAAAGAATACTGTGCCAAGGTTAGAGTGCCGTCCCTGTGACATTTCGGGGATCAGCTCTTCCACCACGACATAGAGCATCGCGCCCGCAGCAAAGCTCAAAAGATAAGGCAATGCCGGTATCACAAGCTGCGCGGCCAAAATCGTCACCACTGCGCCGATTGGCTCAACCACGCCCGAAAGCACACCGCCTGCAAAGGCCCTGCCCTTGCTCTCCCCTTCGGCGCGCAGGGGCATCGAGATGATGGCGCCCTCCGGGAAATTCTGGATGGCTATGCCGAGGGACAGGGCCAGCGCGCTCGCCGCGGTGATCTGCGCGCTGCCTGCGAGAAAGCCGGCGTACATCACACCGACTGCCATGCCCTCCGGGATGTTGTGCAGGGTCACTGCCAGCACCATCATCGTAGTGCGGCCCAGCCTGCTTTTTGGCCCCTCAGCCTCCTCACTGCCGACATGCAGGTGGGGTATCAGATGATCCAGGGCAAGCAAAAACAGCACGCCGAACCAAAATCCGGCAAACGCCGGGAAAAAGGCGAACCGTCCCAACTTCTCCGACTGTTCGATTGCCGGGATCAGCAGGCTCCAGACCGATGCCGCCACCATCACACCGGCGGCAAAGCCTGCAAGTGAGCGCTGCACCAGATCACCCAGAGCGCGCCGCATAAAAAATACGCATGCTGCGCCCAGCGATGTACCCAAAAAGGGAATCAGAATCCCCCAAAAAATTTCTGTCAATGAAGTCGCCTCCTTTTATGGTATATACACAAAAACACAGGTACTTTATACCCCCTGTTCAATGATGCTTTTGACAAGCTGTGCCCATTTGTAAGGGTAACAGGCCAGCAGCTCCTCATGCTGCAGATCCTGCTCATGAATTACGGGGTGCGCAAAATGCTGCTGATAACGCGCGCGATACTTCGCTCCCATTTTCAGCGCGTAGAAAATATGAATCTCCGTACCGGGAACATCAATTCCCTCCGGCAAGGGCGTGATGAGGTCGGAATAAAATTGGTTTTTACAGCTTTGCATCGTCACATAGGGGCGTGCAGCACCGAACATCGCCATAAAAGCGCGGACATAGTCCCCCTTCTCCGCGGAGCACTTTTCTAATCGCTTCTGCAGAAAGCAACTTTTGAACTGCCCGTCCCGAATCAGCGGATAAATCAGCGGCAGGAGAAGATTCGTTTGTAATTTGGCCGCGAGCTTGGAGCATTGGTCAAGGTCGGAGCTGCCCAGAATACCGTAGTCCATATGTATGCTTTTCCGTGCTGCCAGCAGTCCCACGAAAGAGCCGCCCAGAGAGCAGCCGTAGGCGGCCCGTATATGCCCGCCGCAGTTTTTCAGGATGTAGGCTTCGATTTTTTCGGTTTCTGCAAGCATTGTCGGAAATTCGGTACTTTCTGTTTCGTCAAAGCCATCATAGCTGACGCAAAGTACGCGAAAATCCCGCTGCAACAGAGGGATCACTTGGCCAAAGTTGCTTTTCCAGTGGCAGCAGGTACCGGGCAGCAGCAAAATGACCGGAGCGGTATCCGCCCCAAATTCATAAACCTTCATTCTCCTGCCTCCCGCAGCCACAGTCACTTCGCTTTACGGCGGTCAAACACAGCCAGCCTGTTTTGCTTTTGTGTACCGCAATGTCACAAAAGCCCGCTTGCTCAAGATATGCTTTCAGCTCAGTATCCTTGTAGATGGTCATGCCATCAATGATTTCTGTCCATTTTTTGTCTTTGTCCGTGTCGCCGTTGACTTCATTGCAGATGAGGAAGGTGCCGCCCGGCTTCAAAACCCGCCAAACCTCCCGGAAGCATTTTGCAAGGTCCGGCCAGAAATAGACGGTTTCAAACGCTGTGACTGCATCGAACCAATCGCTGGCAAAAATGATGCGCTGCACGCTGCCCTGCCAGATGACACAGCGATCCCTTTGAATCGCCTCTGCATTGAGACGGCGGGATTTTTCGACGCTGACAGCAGAGTAATCCACGCCCTTTACGATGCTGCGCGGACACCTTTTCAGCAGCCGTTTGATATTCGCTCCGCCGCCGCAGCCGCAGTCCAGCACCTTTGCGTCCGGCGCAAGATGCAGAAAGTGAAGCCCCCACAGCGCCACGGGGGTGTGGGCAAGGTTCATCATGGTGACCATCAGCCTGCCGCCGAAGCCTTTTGGGTCTCTCGTATTTTCAAAAAATGACATCGTTTATCTCCTTTCAACTTTTTTACACTCTGCGTAGGTAAGTGGAATGGAATTCTGCAAAACAACACTTCTGCAAACGGTCCAGCCGTTTTGCTGCAAAAATGCCAGATACGCAGCACTCGTCCATCTGCTGTGCAGCGGAAAGCCTGCAATTTTCAGCGCAAGGGCCTGAAGATTTCCCCAAGGGGAATTCTCTGCATGGGTAAAGGTAGGAGCAATCAGCGTGCCATCGTTTTTAAGCACACGGCGAAACTCGATAAGGGCTTTCTCAGGGTGCGGCACAATGTGCAGTGCATTGGAGACAATGACAACATCAAAGGACTGGTCAGCATAAGGCAGATGGAACATATCCTGCACGGAAAAATACAGCTTGGAGGAAAAATTACCCCGCTTTGCCTGCGCAATCATCGCTGCGGAGGCGTCGGTAGCCTCAATGTGGTCGGCAGAACACAGGAGATGCTTTGCCACCTGCCCTGTGCCGGTGGCTACCTCCAAAACGGTTTTGTGCCACACAGCAGGGCGAAGCAATGCATATAATTGATCATAGGCTATTGCGTTCTTGCGCATAAAGCGGTCATACCTTGCTGCATTTCTGTCCCAAAAATTCTTTTTCGTAATGCTCAGCTCCTTGGTTTGCATCAACTAACCGCTGCTTATTTGAAAAGCTGCCCGGCGGCAGCATGGAAGCTTGTATATGCGCGTTAGAACAATCTAACCGTTGGATCGTAAAAAAGCTGCCTGCAGCCAAAACGGCGCACCAGCAACGATTCTACGATATTTCGGTCATATAATAGCAGTCTGGCACCCAAATGTCAATAGGGTGCTAAAGGTGCTTTTGTGCGTTTGAATTTCAACAAAAAATCAATAGCGGGCAGTGCGCTTTACACTGCCCGCTATTGAGAAAAGCTTACTTTAGCCGTTTTCGTCCTTGGGAATGGCCAGATTCAAGAGGATGGCAACGAGTGCGGCGGGCACAATGCCGGAGCCGCCGAATACCAGAGAGAGCATCTGCGGTGCGTGTGCAAGGATGCCGTTGTTGGCACCGATGCCGTAGCCGAGACCGAGCGCTACCGAGACGATGCTCAGGCTGCGTGGGGTCAGCGGCTCGCGGGTGATGAGCTGAATACCGCTCACCACGATCGAAGAGAACATCATGACAGCTGCGCCGCCCAGCACGTACTGCGGCATGATCGAGACGAGCGCGCCCAGCTTGGGCACCAGACCGCAGAGAATCAGGAAGATGCCGCCTGTGGCCAGCGCAAAGCGGTTAACGACCTTGGTCATGCTGACAAGGCCGACATTCTGGCTGAAGGAGGTGTTGGGCAGTACGCCGAACAGTGCGGCAAAGCTGGAACCGATACCATCGCAGATGACGCCGCCGGACAGCTCAGTGTCGGTGGCCTCGCGGTCCATGCCGCCCATGATAACGCCGGAAATATCGCCCACGGTTTCGACCGCCGTGACGATGAACATAATCATGACCGGTGCGATCGCGCGCATATCAAACACCGGTTTGACAGGCATCAACTGGGGCAATGCAAACCATTTGGCCTCGGCCACCTTGTTCCAGTTCAGCACCCATGCCTTGGTGTAGGCAACGCCCTCGGCGTTCAGCGCCGTGGTGGGCAGAATAAGACCCATGAGAAACGCTGCAATGTAGCCGCAGATGATGCCCACCAAAATCGAGGAGGAATTCAAAAAGGTGCTGCCGGAGTGCTTGCAGATCAGGATGACGACCAGCACAAAGATGGCGAGCAGCAGGTTTTCGACCGAGCCGAAATCCTGCGCGGTGTTGCCGCCGCCGAAGGAGTTTACACCGACCGAAATCAAGCTCAGACCGATGGAAAGCACCACCGTGCCGGTAACGACAGAGGGCAACAGCTTGCGCAGCGGCTTCAGAAAGAAGCCCAGCACGGTCTCAAACAGACCGCCGATCAGGGACGCGCCCATGATTGCGCCGTAGGCCAGTACGCCGCCGCCCATCGAGGCTGCGACCGAGCTGAATACCCCGATGAAGCCGGAGGAGGTGCCCATGATGATAGGCACCTTGCCGCCGATGGGGCCGATGGAATACAGCTGAACCAGTGTGACAATGCCCGCCACAAGCATGGCATTCTGCAGCAGCGTAACGCGCAGGTCGGCAAATTCGCCGCCGGCCAGGCCGCAGGCGCCCGTGATGATAAGCAGCGGCGTAAGGTTGCCGACAAACATCGCCAACACATGTTGCATGCCCAGCGGCAGTGCCTGCTTCAGGGACATCTTGCCTTCAAAGCGGAAGGCTTCGGGGGAAAGATCGTTTTTCTTCATTCCACAACTCCTCAGATAAAACCTATTACAATATAACATATACCGCCAAGGCGGAAAGGCATACCGCCCTATTTATACATTATACCATCCCCCACCCTGTGATTGCAATTCCATCAGCCGCCGCAGCAAAAATTTTGTGTGTTTTTGAAGAAGGCTGAACGGTCAAAAAACCTTGATCGCCTGCTGCTTGCCGTGCAAAGTGTAGTGTACGGTCAGACCGTCGTCTGCATCCACGGTGCAATTTTCGGCGTGATCGGTCAATTCCCGCAGGGCGTTGTATTGGCGGCGCATCTCATCCGTATAGCGACTGGGCATATCGGAGGTGAGCAGGATGCCGCTGAACAGCGCATTGACCCGGGCCAGGGTCTGCTTTTGCTGTAGGGTCAGCTTGCAGTTTTCCTCGCGCAGGAAGAATACATCGGGGTCGCTGCCGTAAGCACGCCCGTTGAGCTGGCGGCGGAAAATCGTGTTGCCGATGGACTGCTTTGTGGAGACCCGCTCGCGATGGAAAAACCGCATATACCACACATCGTCCCAGTCCAGCCCTACATCACACCCAATGCGGCAGTAGTCAACGATGCCAAAGGCAGGCATGACCGGCACACCGCAGCCGAGAATCAGCTTGTCGCCGCACCATGAGCGCAGCAGTGCCATGGCGCGCTGCATCCGTCCTGCGCGGGATTCCCGGGCGTTGCCGAACGGTGCTGCGCCGTAGAGAAAGTCCAGCTTGACAAGGTCAAAGCCCCAATCCTGCAGGACGCGGTCAAAGACCTGCTTGAGGTAGGCCTGTACCTCCGGGTGGTCGATGTCCAGCGCATAAAAGCTGCTCCAGTTGCAGCCGCAGCACCAGGGCTGACCGTCCGCCTGCAGCCGCCAGTCCGGG
>ERZ809207.599-NODE-599-length-12984-cov-5.636244_pt1 | contig 12984 bp, 10 predicted proteins | sample MGYA00520515_ERZ809207 | MGnify/ENA primary metagenome ERZ809207 (study PRJEB31570, sample SAMEA3213009) | Homo sapiens | biome: human-gut; feature: human gut; material: fecal | place: Sweden | collected 2011 ... | reverse complement strand
GAAAAAATACTGATTTTATGTACGTCTTATGCGCTGTGGAATGGTCTTTTCGTGCCATTGCGTACCGTTTCGTACACCGACGTACATCGCGGTTTGGGTCACGGTTTGGGTCGAAACGCATTTTCAAAAATATGGTTGAACTTTTTGGCCAGAAAAGTGCAAGAAAAAGCTCCGAAATCAAGCGATTTCGGAGCTTTTTATGGTGGACAGTACAGGACTCGAACCTGTGACCCCATGCACGTCAAGCATGTGCTCATACCAGCTGAGCTAACTGTCCATCAGCGGGGTTATTATACTCGATCCCGCTGCGTTTGTCAAGCATTATTTTTCAGGTACCACGCGATCAGCAGATCGGCGGCTTCGCCGTAGCTCTGGACGCCGGATTCCTCAGAGAAGGCCTTCAGATAGGTGTCGTTGACCTTCTGCGCTGTGTCCTGCACCTTGCCCTCATACTGCTCGTAGTGTGCGTTTGCCGCGCGGATGTCGGCGAGGACGCCGTCTGACAGGGTGCTCCAGATCTGGCTGGCGGCGGTCTTGTCAATCTTCGACAGGGCGTTGTGGCAGTAGATATACGCGCCGAACGCGCCGGAGTAGCGAAAATCGTCGTCTTCCGAGGCCATGCAGGCCAGATAGGCGCAGAAGTTCGCGTCGTCCTCGGCTGTGACGGCCTGCCGGTGGGCAAGCTCGTGGCACATGGTAAAGGGGATCCACGCGGTATACGTATCCGGGTTGACGCAGGCCTCCGCCGTGAAGCAGATAAAGATGCCCGTCGTGCCGGTCTGGCTGAACAGCCGCCACGAAGCCAACGGCTTTACTGGCCCGAGTCCGTCCGTGAACGGATCATACTGCTGCGCAAGCGCCGCGTAGCCGCCGGGGGCCTGCTTGGAAAGTGTGGAAAACGCCGGATAGACGGTCAGATTTTCTGCGTCACGCTCGACCTTTTCGGCGTATTCGTTTGCCTGCGCGGCATAATAGGCCGTTGCGGCGATCAGCTCCTGCTTGGAATATTCGCGCACGTCAAGGCCAAGCGTCTGATCGACCGACGGGCCGAAGTGCCCGAGGCCCCAGATGGCAACGAACAGGAACACGCCCGTGCTGAGCCCCAGCAGAACGCCGGACAGCCAGCAAAGCAGGCTCCGGCGTCCCGTGAACACGCGGATGAGCGTATAGAAAAACCACAGCGCCAGCAGGACTGCCAGCACCTCCCACAGCGCGATGGGCATCAGCCCGGACACAGAGGAAATGGCCGACAGAATGCTTCTGGAGAGGGCGGGGTAGAACGAAAAGACCACATTGGGCGCGGCCTTTGCAAACGCGATCATCAGGCCCGTCAGGACCAGAAGGATCGCCGATAGGATCACTCTTCCGATTGCTTTCAAGATGGATATGTCCTTTCCGAATTGCTTCCTGCATTATACCACATTTTCGGGAAAAACAAAACTGGTCTTTCAAATTTTTGCCGCGCGGTTGACTTTGCGGGCTTTTTCATTATAATAATAGGATAAACTTGATCATATACGTCAGGAGGACGAGAAGTATGATGAAAAACAGCGAAAAGTCCATGGACAAGATCATTGCCCTTTGCAAAAACCGCGGCTTTGTCTTTGCAGGCTCCGAAATTTACGGCGGCCTGGCCAACAGCTGGGACTACGGCCCTCTCGGCGTTGAGTTCAAGAACAACGTCAAAAAGGCGTGGCTCAAGAAATTCGTGCAGGAAAGCCCGTACAACGTCGGTCTCGATGCGGCCATTATCATGAATCCGCAGACGTGGATCACGACCGGCCATGTGTCCAGCTTCTCCGACCCGCTGCTCGACTGCAAGGCGTGCAAGGCCCGCCACCGCGCTGACAAGCTCATCGGCGAAGAGCATCACGAGGTCAACGTCGACGCGATGAGCTTTGACGAGATGGACAAGTTCATTGCCGAGCATGAGGATATTGTCTGCCCCGTCTGCGGCAAGCACGACTTTACCCCCATCCGCAAGTTTAATCTGATGTTCAAGACCGCCATCGGCGTCACCGAGGATTCCTCCTCGACCTGCTATCTGCGGCCGGAGACGGCGCAGGGCATCTTCGTGAACTTCGCGAACATCCAGCGCACCACCCGCCGCAAGCTGCCCTTCGGCGTGTGCCAGGTCGGCAAGGCGTTCCGCAACGAGATCACGCCGGGCAACTTCACCTTCCGCACCCGTGAGTTTGAGCAGATGGAATGCGAATTCTTCTGCAAGCCCGGCACGGACCTCGAATGGTTCGCATACTGGAAGGACTACTGCGTGAACTGGCTCAAGAGCCTCGGCATCCGCGAGGAGAACCTGCGCCTGCGCGACCATGAGCCGGCGGAGCTGGCCTTCTATTCCAGAGCCACGACCGATATTGAGTATGCGTTCCCGTTCACCGACTGGGGCGAGCTCTGGGGCATTGCCGACCGCACCGATTATGACCTCAAGCGCCATCAGGAGGCTTCCGGCAAGGATCTGACCTATTTCGATCAGGAAGCGAACGAGCACTATATCCCCTACGTCATCGAGCCGTCGCTCGGCTGCGACCGCGTGGCGCTGGCGTTCCTGTGCGAGGCGTATGACGAGGAGGTCATCGACGAGGCCAAGAACGACGTGCGCGTGGTTCTGCACCTGCATCCGGCGCTGGCTCCGTACAAGGCTGCGATCCTGCCGCTGAGCAAGAAGCTGGCCGAGCCCGCAAGAAAGATCTATCAGGACCTGTGCGGCGACTTCATGCTGGACTACGACGACACCGGCTCCATCGGCAAGCGCTATCGCCGCGAGGACGAGATCGGCACGCCGTACTGCATCACGGTCGATTTTGCGACCGTCGGCGACGACAAGACCCCGGCGGACAACGCTGTTACCATCCGCGAACGCGACTCTATGGAGCAGGTCCGCGTTCCCATCAGCGAACTGAAGAACTGGCTGGCCGAGCATACGAAATTCTAAAAATAAAAAGGGGGCCGCACGGCCCCTTTTCCATATCCGCGCACAGGAGGAACGACACATGAAAGCCATTATCACCGTCGTCGGCCCCGACCGGGTCGGCATCATCGCCGAGGTCTGCACGCTGCTGGCAGAACTCCACATCAGCGTCGTGGAGATCAGCCAGACCATCATGCAGCGCACGTTTACCATGATCATGCTCGTTGAATGGACGGCAGGCGCGCCGGAGTTTGACACGGTGCAGGCCCGCGTCACAGAAAAGGGCGAACAGATGGGCCTGTCCATCCGCATCCAGCGGCAGGATATTTTCACTGCCATGCACACCATCTGACGGAGGGGACAGATCATGCTGAACCATTCCGATATCATGTCCACGGTCGATATGATCGACCATCAGCATCTGGACATCCGCACCATCACCATGGGCATTTCGCTTCTGGACTGCGCCGACCCGAATCCGGAGGCCTGCGCCCGGAAAGTTCACGACAAGATCTGCCGGCAGGCCGAGCATCTGGTTGCGACAGGCTGCCAGATCGAACGGGAGCTTGGCATTCCCATCGTCAACAAGCGCATTTCCGTCACGCCCATCGCGCTGGTCGCAAGCGCGTGCGAGACGGAGGATTTTGTTCCGTTTGCCAAGGCGATGGACAGCGCCGCAAAGACCTGCGGCGTGGATTTCATCGGCGGCTTTTCCGCGCTCGTGCAGAAGGGCATGGCCTCCGGCGACCGGCGGCTGATCGCCGCCATCCCGCAGGCGCTGGCCGAGACGGAGCTGGTCTGCTCCAGCGTCAACGTCGCCTCGACAAAGGCGGGCATCAACATGGACGCTGTGCGCCTTATGGGGCAGGCGATCAAAAAGACGGCCGAGCTGACAAAGGTACGCGATGGACTTGGCTGCGCGAAGCTCGTCGTGTTCTGCAACGCGGTCGAGGATAACCCGTTCATGGCGGGGGCGTTCCACGGCGTGGGCGAGGCCGACGCGGTCGTGAGCGTCGGCGTATCCGGGCCGGGCGTGGTGTACCACGCGCTGCAGAGCGTCAAGGGCCGGCCCTTTGACGAGGTGGCCGAGTGCGTCAAGAAAACGGCCTTCCGCATCACGCGTATGGGCCAGCTGGTGGCGCGGGAAGCGTCCCGGCGGCTGGGCGTGCCGTTCGGCGTGGTCGACCTGTCCCTCGCCCCGACACCCGCCGTGGGCGACAGCGTGGCGCGCATTCTGGAGGAAATGGGCCTTGAAACCTGCGGGACGCATGGAACGACGGCGGCACTGGCGCTTCTCAATGACGCGGTCAAGAAGGGCGGGCTGATGGCGTCCAGCTCTGTCGGCGGACTGTCCGGCGCGTTTATCCCGGTGTCCGAGGACGAGGGCATGATCGCCGCCGCGCGAAGCGGCGTTCTGACGCTGGATAAGCTCGAAGCCATGACGTGCGTGTGCTCGGTGGGCCTTGATATGATCGCCGTCCCCGGCGACACGAGCGCGGAGACGATCTCCGCCATCATCGCGGACGAGGCCGCCGTCGGTATGGTCAATTCCAAGACGACCGCCGTGCGCCTCATCCCGGCTCCGGGCAAGACGGTCGGCGATGAAGTCTCCTTCGGCGGCCTGCTCGGCGCAGCGCCTATCATGCCGGTGCATCCGGAGTCCTCTGCGGACTTTATCGCCCGCGGCGGGAGGATTCCGGCCCCGATGCAGAGCCTGAAAAACTGAGCGGAGGCGGCTGTTTTGCGGAAGGCGCTCTGTTTTGTGAGTAGGGGCCGATGCCCACTTCGGCGCTAAGAGCTGCGCTATGCGCGGCTGCGCCTCGAAACTAGCCTGCGGGCATCGCATCCGCCCGGCAGAATGTGCCGTTTTTACGGGAGTCTTTGGCGAATTCGTAACTTCCCAATGGGTTGATGTGGGCATCGGCCCCTACAGGGGCAGCACTTAATAAATCCCCGCTTGCTTCACTGGGGTTTTCAGCGAAGCGGGCGGGGATTCGTGTCATGTTCAGCCCTTCAGCGTCTGCTTTGCGTGCAGGAGCGCCTGACAGAGCGCGTCAACGTCGGCTTCCGTGTTGTCGCGGGAGAACGAGACGCGAATGGAGCCGTCGATGACGGCGGGGGACAGGTGCATGGCCTCAAGCACGTGGCTGCGGTGGCCCTTGGAGCAGGCGGAGCCTGCAGAGACATAGATGCCGTCTGACTGCAGACAGTTGATAATGCCCTGTGAACGGAGGCCCGGCAGGGACAGGTTGACGATGTGCGGTGCGGCCTGACTGCCGATGAGGACAAGTCCGTCAATTTGAGCCAGCTTTTCCCGGGCCAGATCGCGCAGCTGCGCCATGCGCGCGATGTCTGCTTTCGCATCCGTATCGGCACAGGCTGCGCCGAAGCCGCAGATGCCGGGCATATTTTCCGTGCCGGAGCGGTAGTTGCTCTCCTGCCCGCCGCCATTCAGGAAAGCGGGGAGGGGCAGGCCGGGACGGATATAAAGCGCGCCCGTGCCCTTGGCGGCATGGATCTTGTGCGCGGAGACGGAGATCATGTCCGCGCCGAGCGCTTTGGCGCGGAATGGAACCTTCAAAAAGCCCTGCACGGCGTCGGTATGGAACAGCGCCAGCGGGGAAGCGCGGCGCACGGCCTTGACCATGTCGGCAATCGGCATGACCGCGCCCGTCTCGTTGTTGACCATCATGACGGAGACGAGAATGGTATCGGGCCGGAGGGCCTTTTTCAGTTCTTCGACCGTGATAGTACCGTCGTGGTCGGGCTGTAAATATGTGACCTCGAAGCCCTTCGCTTCCAGCTTCTGCATGGGGTGCAGGACAGCGTGGTGCTCCACGGCGGTCGTGATGATGTGGCGGCCGCGCTTGCCGAGACGCTCGGCGGCGGAAAGAATGGCCCAGTTGTCGGCCTCCGTGCCGCCGGAGGTGAAAAACACCCGGTCGGGCTCTGCACCGAGGGCGGCGGCGACCGCCTGCCGCGCCTGCCGCAGACGGTGGGCGGCGTCAATGCCGAGCGCGTAGACGGACGACGGATTGCCCCAGCAGTCCGTGAGCGCCTCTGTCATGGCCCGCACGCAGGCGGGGCAGGGCTGCGTCGTGGCGGAATTATCGAGATAGATCATAGTAAAACCTGATTTCTGTGGTTTATTTTCCAACGCAGAACCGCTCAAAAATGCGGTTCGTGATATCCTCGCGCATCGTCCGGCCCGTGACCTCGCCGAGCGCATCCATGGCCGCTTCCAGATCGACCAGGACCGCGTCGGGCGTCATACCCGCGCGCATGCTCCGCACGGCGGAGTCGACAGACTTTTTCGCGCGCAGAATGGCGCCGGCCTGCCGCGCGTTCGTCAGAAGCGAGCCGTCGCACGGCGTATCGTCCGGGAAGAGCATATCAAACGCCTGCTCCAGCAGATCAAAGCCCGTGCCGTCCTTGCAGGAGACGGGGATGATGTACGAAAACGGCAGATCGGACGGCTCGATCGCGCCGGGCAGATCCTGCTTGTTCAGAATCGCAATCGCCTCCGGCGCTTCGAGCGCAGCGCCCATCGCGCGGCGGTCCTCTTCCGTCATAGGCTTGGAATCATCAAGGACATACAGCGCTACATCGCAGTCCTTCGCGGCCTCCATCGAGCGGTCAACGCCGATTTTTTCGATCACATCCTGCGTGTCGCGGATGCCCGCCGTGTCGACCAGCCGGACAAGGTGCCGCCCGAGCGTGACGGTCTGCTCGACCGTGTCGCGCGTCGTGCCGGGAATGTCGGTGACGATGACGCGGTCAAAGCCGGACAGGCGGTTCAGAAGACTGGATTTTCCGGCGTTCGGGCTGCCCAGAATGACGGCCCTGATGCCAGACTGCACCATCCGGCCCCGATGGCAGGAGGCAAGCAGCGCGGTAAGCTGCCGGCTGCTTGCCGTCAGCGACGCTTCATAGCCGGAGAGCGTAAACGGGTCGATATCCTCGTCGGGATAATCGAGCACGGCGTGGAAATGCGCGCACAGATCGACCCAGCCGTCGTAGATCGGGTCGATCTTTTTGCGGATCGCACCTGCAACTTGTCCGGCGGCGTTTGCCGCCGCGTCGGCTGTCTCGGCGTCGATGAGATCGATCACGGCTTCGGCCTGCGTCAGGTCCATCTGGCCGTTTAGAAATGCGCGGCGTGTGAATTCGCCGGGCCGCGCCTGCCGGAAGCCTGCGGCGAACAGCGCCTCAAGTCCAGCGGTCAGTGCGGCGGGGGAGCCGTGGCATTGAATTTCGGCGGTATCCTCGCCGGTGTACGAATGCGGGGCGCGGGAGATGAACGCCATGCAGTGGTCGATGGGGCGTCCCTGTGCGTCAAAGAGCGTGCCGAGCGCAAGCTTCCGGTCGGGGAGGGAAGAAAGCGGCCTGCCGGAGTTCAGCCTGAAGACCTGCCCTGCGGCCTCAATGCACCCGTCGCCGGACAGGCGCAGAATGCCGATGCCCGTGCGGGCACGGCCCGTGGCAATGGCGGCAATTTTATCAGACATGGCCCCTCCTCACCGGTAGACGACCTCGATGCCCTTGAGCAGCAGCGGCTTGATGTCAAAAACCGCCGTGTCGCCGACCGCGCATGGAAGATTCGTCACGTCCACGCACGTGTGCAGCATCCCGATATGGCCCAGCACGCGGCACTTTTTCCCGTTTACCGTTACATAAAGATGCTTCTTAAAAATCATCTGCTTCAGATTCCGCAGAATGCCGCGCAGACAGTCGCGGAAACGGAACAGGTCGTTTCCCATCTCCACGCCGAACCCGTGGTACCAGCCCACGGAGAACACGGCCACGCGAGTGGGTTTTTTCGCTGTCCAGCCCGCGCCGTAGCCGCAGCTGTGGCCCTTCGGAAGCCAACGGAGTTCTTCCACCGTTGCCTGACACTCGCCGATGCGGGCAAGACCCCAATTTCCGCGCACAGACACACGCCCCAGGATGGCCGAGCCTACGCGCACGCCGTCCATCGCGTATTCGGGGTATTTCAGAAGCCCGGCGGAGTTCAGCATATGCGCCATGCCGGTGCCGCAGCCCTCGGCGTGCAGCTTGTCCAGAACGCCCTGAAACGCCTCGGCCTGCGCAATCGTCGCTTTCTGATTGCAGAACGCGGAATGCAGATGCGTATAAATGCCGGTCACGTGCAGGCTGGGCATATACTTGAAAATGGGCAGCAGCTGATCCAACTCGTCCGGCAAAAAGCCGTACCGGCCCATGCCGGTATCGATCTTGACGTGTACCTGCGCCTGGACACCGAGCGTTTCCGCCACGCCGTTCAGGACGGCTGCGTCGTTCTGGCTCGAAACGGTCAGAATCGCGCCGAGGTTCAGAAGCTGCGTCAGCTCCTGCGCGTCGGCGGTCGGGCGGAGCATCAGAATGTCACAATCCTGAAACCCGTCTGCGCGCAGGCGGCTGACCTCGGAAACCTCCGTCACGGCAAAGTGCGTGACGCCGGCTTCCCGGCAGATCGCTGCCATCTGGACAAGGCCGAGGCCGTAGCCGTCACCCTTTAAAACGGCCCAGAGAACTGCGCTGCCTGCGCGCTCCTTTAAAATTTGCAGATTGCTCCGCACGGCGGCGGAGTCGACGACATACGCTTTCATGCTGCGCCTCCTGCGTTATTTTTTGTCTCGGTTCTTGATGAGATAGACGGTCTTGCGAAGATCCTTGAAGACCGACGTGCCGTGCTCCACGGCCCAGTAAATGACCGGCGAGAGCACCAGATCCTCTTCGCCGACGAACTCGGTGAAGTCCCCGCCGAAGCCCTGCTTGAAGCGGAACAGGCCGTAGAGCGGGTTATCCTCGGAGACGTTTCCGGATACGCCGCGGAAATCGTAGATCCGGCAGCCGGTCTCGACGGCCCACTGGATCATGCGCCACTGCAATAAATAGTTGGGCATCAGATTGCGGTGCTCGTTGCTGGACGCGCCGTAGAGATACCAGACCTTGTCGCCGTAGTGGATGGCAAGCGTGCCCGCGATGGGCGCGCCCTCGGGGTCGAAGGCCATGTAGAGCCGCGCGTGCTCGCCGAGATTGTCGAGCATATTCGCGAAATACTCCGGCTTGCGCGTGACAAAGCCGTCGCGCACGCCGGTCGTCAGCATGAGATCGGCGAACGCCGGGACCATTTCCTTGCCGCAGATCTTCACGCTTACGCCCTTGCGCTCGGCCAGGCGAATATTATAGCGCCATTTCTGGTGGAAGGCCGCCATAAGCTCATCTTCCGTTTTGCCCTCGACGTTCAGACGGAAGACATAGCGCGGCTGGATGGCCTCAAAATTCTTCCCGCCCTCCTTGCACCGGAAGCCGAACGACTGCATGAGCGCGGCGAATGCCGTGTTGCTCGACGGCACGTCCGGGTCGAGCTTGATAACATATGATTTATATTTTTTCGCCAGCGCCTTCGCGCCCTCCAGCAGCTGGGCAAACGTCTCGCGGTCGTCCAGATCGCAGACCGGGCCGCGGCAGCCGTACATCAGCGTCCGGCCGATGCCGGGAACCTTACGGGTCATGAGGGCCAGAGAGCCTTTGATTTTCCCGTCCTCGCCGCGCACGGCGACGGCGTCCCATGTCCACATGGGCTTCTGTTTGGCCCAGAGACTGCTCTGCGCAAAATTGCCCTTCGGGTGGCTCTGCACAAACGCTTCGTATTCCGCAAGCGTCTTGTCGGTAATCAATTCATACATGGCGGTACATCTCCAGATACATATTAAATATGTGTGATTTCAAATCGCTTTCGCTATAGTCTACCACAAACAGCCGGGATATGCAAACCTGTGACGCGGAAAACAGGTATACTTTTCTGCGTTTGCGGAAAAATGACAGAAGAATCATCCAAACAGGAGGCAAAACCATGGCGCATTGGGGCATGGAGGACGTGCAGGCGTGCTTTGGGGATACGGCGGATCTCAATACCCGGCAGATCACGGTCGGCGGGCAGAGGCTGGGACTGCTGTTTCTGGACGGGCTGACCTCCGGCGGGGATATCGCCGAGCAGGTGCTGAAGCCGCTGATGGAGACGGTCACGCCGGGGAGCATACAGGAGGTTCTAACGCAGGCGGAGCGGGCGAGAGTCTACTGCGCCGTCGCCGAGCGCACGCAAGACCCCGCGCAGACGGCGGACAAGCTGCTGCACGGCTATTGCGCTGTCATTTTTCCGGGCACGGACACGGCGCTCTGCTTCGAAACGAAAACGAGCGCCCGGCGCGGCCCCTCCGCGCCGGAGTCGGAAAACACTGTCAAGGGCGCGAAGGACGCGTTTACAGAGACGATGCGCATCAACACCAGCCTCCTGCGCCGCCATCTGCGCACGGCGCAGCTGCGTTTTTCACAGAAGACCGTCGGCCTGCGCACGAAAACCGCCGTCACGGTCTGCTATCTCGCCGACCTGACCGCGCCGGAGCTTGTCCGGCGCATGGAAAAGCGGCTGGAGAATATCGACATTGACGGGATGCTCACGCCAGCAAGCGTCGAGGAATACGTGACCGGTTCCCGCCGGACAGCCTTTCCGTTATTACAATACACCGAGCGCCCGGACACCTTCTGTCAGGGCCTTCTGAACGGACGGGTCGGATTGCTGGTCGACGGGCTGCCGCTGGGGTATCTGGCCCCGGTCAATCTCGGCGTTCTTATGAAATCGACGGAGGACCGCGCGGTCGACTATCTCTCGGCGTCCTGCCTGCGCGTGCTGCGGTATCTGGCGCTGCTGGCCGCGCTGCTGCTGCCGGGGCTGTATGTCGCCATGGCGACGTACCATCAGGAGATGATCCCGACAAAGCTGCTGCTGGCGATCATCGAATCCAAGCGCGAGGTGCCGTTCGATACGGTTTTCGAGGTGGTGGGCCTGCTTGCCGCGTTTGAGCTTTTGCAGGAGGCGGGGCTTCATCTGCCGCAGGCCATCGGCACGGCGGTTTCCATCATCGGCGGCCTCGTCGTGGGCACAACGGCGGTCGATGCGCGGCTCGTCTCACCCGCCGCGCTGATCGTCACGGCCTCCGCCGGGATCTGCGGCTTTACGCTTCCGAGCCGGGATCTGTCCGACGCCGTTCGCATCTGGCGCTTCGCACTGGCGATTCTGGCGGGAGCGGGCGGGCTGTTCGCCCTGACGGCAGGCGGCATTGCGCTGCTGATCCACCTGTCGGGGCTGACGAGTCTGGATGTGTCCTATCTCGCGCCGTTTTCCGACGCGCGGGCAAGACGCGCCGTGCTGCGCCCGCTTCTGGTGCGGCAGAAATGGCGCGACACGGCGCTGCACCCGCAGGATCTGAAAAATCAGGGGGGCGGTCATGCTCAATAAAATCAGTATCGCGCTGCTGGCGGCCGCGTCGGTGGTCAGCCTTTGCATGCTGCCGCGCACGGGGACGGACGCGGCGAAGCTCCTGCCTGCGCAGGTGCTGGTGATCGCGCAGGAGGACGGGCGGATCACCGTGGAAAGCGACAACGGCGCATCCGGCTCCGGCACGACGCTCCCGGACGCGCTTGCCGCCATGCGGGAAGGGGCGGAGGGCACGCTCTTTCTGGACACGGCGGAGCATATTATTCTCCTGCAAAGCACACAATCGCTTCTGCCCGCAGCGGTGCGGCAGCGGCAGTTCCGCCCGGCGGCAAAGCTGTATCTGGCGCGGATGGATGCATTGGATGCAGACGGCTGCGTGGAATTTTTGCAGGCGCACCCCGGTGCGGTGACGCTTGCGGACGCGCACGCCGCGCTTCTGCGCGGCGAAGCACTCGACCCGGCGATTCTGCTGCCGGGGGAAAACGGAGGGATCATTCTTGCAGGATAAGCTGACGCCGAGACAGGTGCGCGCGTGGAGCCTGTGCGCGCTGAGCGTTCCGGCGGCGATGGCGCTGCCGGGCTGCGGCTGGCTGTGGGTGCTGGGCGGGAGTATCCTCGCCTGCGCGCTTGCCGCCTGCCAGCAGGCGATGCAGCGGCACTCCGGCCTGTGTATGCGGCAGGCGTTTGCCCGCGCGTTCGGAGCTGTTGGCGGACAGATCATGGCAGCGGCGGAGCTTTTGTGGCTGCTGTTTGCGGCCTCGGGCGCTGCTGCGGCCAGTCAGATCGCGTTTGAAGACGACCTTGGCCCGTTCCTGCCCGCGATCCCGCTTTTGCTGGCGGCGCTGGCCGGACAAAAGGGACGGCTGGCAGCCGGACGTGTCTGCGCAGTGCTTGCGTTGTGCCTCGCGGGACTGTATGCGGTCATTGCCGCAGCATCCCTGCGGCACGTGCAGGCAGATTGGAGCCGCCCGCAGGGCGTTCCGGCGGATGCCGCGCTGGCGTTCTGCCTGTGTCTGGGGCAGGCCTGCATGGCGTTTGTCACGGCGGAGGACGAAGTACCGCGCATTTCATTCGGCGCGGCAGCGGCGTCTGCGCTTCTCCCGGCAGTCCCGACGTTTCTGACGGCGGCCTGCCTGTCGCCGGAGCTGGCGCGGCAGGAGCCGCTGCCGTTTCTCACGCTGACGAAAAGCCTGTCTGTGCTGTCGGTCATGCAGCGGTTCGAGCTGCTGCTGTCAGTCGCGCAGCTTTTGGGGCTGTTTGCGCTTTTGACGATGCTGGTGTGTGCGGCAGAACGTATGCTGGGAGCTGTCAGACGGAAAAATGGCACGGGAAGCACCGGAGGTGTGTTCTGCCTGCTGGCATTTGGCGGAAGCTTTCTGGCGTACCGGCTGCCGATCTGGAGCTGGGCTGTGGGAGCGGCTATATTTTGGGGTGTCGTGCCGATATTAACACAAGTAATAGTAAATATAAAAAAGAGTGAAAAATAATGAAAAAAAGGGTTGACAAACTGGTTTTTCGATGGTATCATAGCCGAGCGTTCTGAAGGAGCGCAGCAAATCGGACGGGGTTCAAGAAAAAGCTCGAAGAGATTCGAAAAAAGTTCTTGACAAACGGATGAAGATGTGCTAAACTAAATAAGTTCGCTGCTGAGCGAGAAATTGCGAAGCGACGAGCGGATCACAAAAAGTTCGAAAGAATTTGAAAAAAGTTCTTGACAAACGGAACTCGATGTGATACAATAAAAGCCCGCGAAACTGCGGAGTGCACCTTGTAAATT
>ERZ809207.589-NODE-589-length-13174-cov-6.143380_pt1 | contig 13174 bp, 13 predicted proteins | sample MGYA00520515_ERZ809207 | MGnify/ENA primary metagenome ERZ809207 (study PRJEB31570, sample SAMEA3213009) | Homo sapiens | biome: human-gut; feature: human gut; material: fecal | place: Sweden | collected 2011 ... | reverse complement strand
GAACTGATTGAAACAGCGCTGTGCGCCACCTTTTCAGCGGCGAACAAGTCGCACGATTGTAGTGCATCGACTTTTTGAAGTTGATCGTATTGAAGATTTTAATGCGGTAGCCAAATCGCCGGAGCATCTTGCCGCATTCAACCACAACGCTGCCCTTGGGGTCTGTGACAACAAAGGAACAGGGATACGTTTTGGAATTGCACTGCATGAGATTCGGTTTCAGCCAGAAGCGCGTCTTGCCGCTGCCGGAGCCGCCGATCACCAGCACGTTTTTATTGCGCGCTGTTTTCGGGTCTTTCGGGCGGTTATTCATTGTCAATTTCTCCGTCTGCGTCAGAATGACATTGTTTCTGGCGTCCGCGTCAATGTAGGGCGCAATGTCCTCATGCGTTCCCCAGCGGGCAGAACCGTACTCGGTATTTTTGCGAAATTTCTTCGCATTTTTGCCCTTGACGTAGACAGTCAGCCGAATTGCAGCCGCGCCCAGAACTCCAACGCAGAGATCGAGCGGATGGAAACTGGGCACAGCCGTGGAAAACGCAGCGTGCATCCCATCCATCATGTGCAGCACCTTGCCGGAAAAATCCGCGCCGGGCGCAATGCGTATGGCCTGACCGAGCTTTGTCGCAAACAGTGCGATCCCGACGTAGGGAAGATTCGGGAGAATCCACTTTTTTAGCCGCATATTCATCTCGCTTGCTCCTGCTGCTTTTCCCGCACGCGCTCTTTACCGATGCTCTGAACAAGCGCCTTGAACTGCTGCAAGCGCGCCAGGACGGAGGTACGCGGCTTGGATTCACGCTGAATCTGACCGGCAGAATACTCGGTGAACGCTGCGTTGATGGCTTCGCTGTCACGACCTTTGAAGAAAATCACATATTTCGGCGGCGATACGCTTTTATCCCGATGAATGGCATAATCCACACCGTATTTCCGCGCAACCCGATCAAAGGAACGGACGCGAAGATTTGTTGTTTCCATCGTGCTGCTGCCTTGATCCTGTCCAGTGAGCTGCTTGACCGTCTGCTTTCCATGATGCACCACGGGCCCTTTTTGCTGCCGGTGCTGCTTTTCTGCCTGCAACTGCGCCAAGAGCTTGGTAATTGCCGCTTTCAGAACCCGTCCGGAGAGCTTTGTCGCGGAAATTATAAGAGAAATTGTTTTGTGTTCCACTTCCTCCTGCAATCAGATCACCTCCCGATGATGGCAGGTGGGCATTACGCCCACCCGACCACAAATACGATGGTCAATACCTGTTCGTTGATCGCCGCGGAGCTGGCGGAAACAACCGCGTCATACGATAGCGGCAGCGTTGCACCGGCGCTTACAGTCATGGACGAGGCGGTGAGCTGTTCGCTCTTGCCAGTGGCGGCAGTCTGTATCCCACCCAACGCAAAGCCAATGCGCTTGGAGTCAACCTTTTGCTCAGCCATATTTGTTGCATACGGCACGATTGTCCAGCCATTTTCCGCTCGCAGCGTCACACCGGACACCCGAACCGCGCTGCTGGAATTGTTGACGATCCCCGCGCCGGTTGCCGTGTAGACGACGCCATGCTCCGACACCGTGACCGTCAGACTCGCCGGAACGGTGACGGAAAAGCGGCTCATTTCACGCCCGCAGCCATCACATACGCCGTCGCCGTTGCTGTCAACATGATCGGCATAGTCATAGCTGCTGTATGCACAGCTTGTGCAGCGTTTGGTACGCCGGTGCTGCGTGGAGGAATGATCCGTCCAACTGCCGTAGCTGAACGTATGCGCGCCGTAGTCCGTCGTGCTATATGAGCAAGTCGTACAGCTCCCGGTTCTGCGGTGCTGCGTGTCGGAATGGCTGCTCCAGCTTCCGTAACTCAGACTGTGGCTGGCATACTGTGTATCACTGTACCCGCAATACCGGCACGTCATGGAGCGGCTATGCTGGCTGCTGCCCGCGCTGCTCCAGCTTCCATAGCTGTAACTGTGCGAAGCATAGTCGTAGTCTGTTGAGCCGCAGTACCGGCAGTAATTCTCACGTCGGTGCTGGCTGGACGAATACTGCTCCCAAGAGCCGTAACTGTAATTGTGACCGGTTGCGTAGACTGTTTCACGCTTGGACTGTCCGCAATCACAGCTATACTCCCGATAACCGTTGCGTGTGCAGGTCGCGTCACTTTCGTAATCCAGCACCCACGAATGGCTGCCGCAGGAGGGGCAAGTCCACGAGCCGTAAGAGCCAGAGCCATGATTTTTATACACATAACTGCCTAAATATTTTGTGTAATGACATAAGTAACACTCGTAATATTCGGCATGACCTCTGGAAGTGTGCGACTGCGCAACATAAGTTCCCTGCAAAGACTGCTTTCCGCAGGATGGGCAAGCGCCCACAACGGAGGTTAGCGCGTTGGTGCTATACACGTCCATAAAGTACAGTGACGAGCGGTTTGAGCCGGTCCAGTCATAGGTGTGCAGCGGAACCGTGGATTCCGGGTAGCCGATCAGATAGCCGATATAGAGCGTGCTGCCGCTGTCATACGGCAGATAAAACGCATCCGCGCCGATCTCCGCCAGAACGGAATCTCCATAGTACGTCATAACGGTCGTCAGCGATACGCAGCCATAAAAGGCGCGCGTGCCAATGACCGGCGTGGTGTAGGGAATTTCTGTCGTTGCAAGCGAAACGCAGCCATCAAACCAATAGGCAAGGTCATAGATGGAGAGCAGGCTGGGATCTTCAAAAAAGACCGACGTGATCTGTTCCCGCACCGCCGCCCACGGCTGATCTGCCGCACTGGAAAAGGCGGCGCAGCCGCCGCTGCCGGAAATGAGCAGCATTCCGTCATCCGTCAGCTCCCACTGGATATTGCTGCCCGGAATCGTTCCGGAGGTGGGCGCGTCTGAAACTTCCGAGGATTCTTCAATTTCTGGAACTTCTTCGCTGGATTCTTCTGCTTCCGGGAGTTCTTCGGTGGGTTCTTCCTCGATGATGATTTCCGATTCTGCTTCAAAATCCGTGATGTATTCATCCTCTGCCGCCAGTGCGGTGGTGCTGAACATGGATACCAGCAGGATCAGCACCAGCAGCAGAGTTGTCAGGTTTCTTGCCTTGAAATGCGTCATGGCAGCCTCCTTATCCGACGATGGAGATGGTAAAGACTACATTTGCCGCCTGCACGTCCTTGCTGTTCGGCGCGTCGCCGGATACCTTGGCAAAGTAGGTCAGCGGAAGATTCTGTGCCGCGCCGATCTTGGGGAACGCATCCTTGGTAATGCTCATCTTACCCGCGCCCTTTGTGACGCAGGAGTTGATTTTGAGCGCAATCGTCTTGCTGCCAGAGAAGCTGTCATAGCTGCCGACTTTGTACGCCCCGTCCGTCACGGAGATCGCCGTCACCTGCACCGCGCCGGTCTTGGAATTGTTTGTGATCTTGGCATTTTCCGCTGTGATGACCGTGCCGTTGGTAACGTAGACCGGCAGCGAGGACGGCACGGTGACATTGACCGCCCGGTACTGATTGTCCACGGTCAGCGTGACCGGCACGGTCGCCGTGGTCGAACCTGCGGCAAAGGCGCTTACGCTGAGCGAGAGTGTCAGAAGCATTGCCAGCAGCAATGCCGGGATTCTGTTTCGTTTCATAAAAGCTCCTTTCTGCGGCGGGCGGCATTTGACGCCGTCCGCCGCGTGTACTTGCAGAAATTACGCCACGGTATCCCACTCGATCACAAACACGACGTTTGCAACCGTCGCATTCTTCATCGTGTTGGAAAGCGGCGTGACGATGGCAGCATAGTCGATCTTTGCCGTGTTGCCGCTCAGATCCCCAACGCCAGTCATATAGCAGCCGTCCACCGGCGCGGTGATGAGCGCCTGTGTCTGCTCGTTGGTCGCGGTCTGAACCTGCTTGCCGCCGCCAATGGCGAGTGCGAAGCCGAGCTTGTTGGAGTCTACCTTTTCAGCCGCCAGCAGAGATTTGTCACCGAATTTCGTCAGATGCCAGTTTGCCGCCGCCGAGATCGTGACGGATTTCACGCGCACCGCGCCATAGGAGAAGTTTGTGATCTTGCAGTCCGTCGCGGTGACAACCGTACCCTCGTCGGACATGGCGAGGGGCAGCGTGGTGGGAACGGTAACATTCAGTTTGGTCGGCGTAATATCGCCGTCGTCACCGCCGCCAATGCCGCCGTTCGTGGTGGTCAGGCTCACCGGCGTTGTGCCGGAACCGCCGGAGATGTCGATCTCCGCTGCGCTGGCGCAGACCGCCAGCGACAGCATCATGCAAAGCGCGAGGCAGAGAGAAATGAGTTTGCTGCAATTCCATTTCATAGCCATCATTCAAAAGCTCCTTTCAAAAATCCGATAGATCAGGTATCCCACTCGACCACAAACACAACGTTTGCAACGGTTGCGTTCGTGACCGCCTGCGACAGCGGCGTGACAATCGCGGCATAGGCAACGTCTACCGCATTGCCGCTTGCGTCACCGACACCGGACAGATAGCAGCCAGTCATGGGCGCGGTTAAGAGTGCCTGAGAAGCGGCATCGGAAGCGTCGGTCTGTACCTGTGCGCCGCCGCCAATGGAGAGCGCGAAGCCGAGCTTGTCAGAATCCACCTTTTCGTGTGCAAGGCTGCTCTTATCGCCAAAGGCGGTCAGCTTCCAGCCGTCCACGGCGGAAATGCTCACGCTGCGGACACGAACCGCGCCGTAGGAATGGTTGACGATCTGGCAGTTGTCCGCGGTGGTCACATCGCCGCTCTGCGACATTGCCATCGGCAACCCGGTGGGGATGGTGACAGACATGGCAGTGGGCGCGGGATCGCCGCCGATGCTGCCGTCCGCCGTCGAACTCAGATAGACCGGCGTGCTGCCGGAGCCGCCGTCCGCGTCAATTTCCGCAGCGGATGCGACCGCCGCGAGGGAAAATACCATGCAGAGAGAAAGAACGAGTGCGAGAAATTTTTTCATGTTAAAAACTCCTTTGAAATTTAGTCCAGAACGGTAACGGTGATAATTGCACCGGCGCAGCCAAGGTAGTCGCCGGTGTCGGGATCGACGTTATAGAAAAGTGCGGTACATTCGTAAGTACCGGCGTCGAGGTCGGCACTGAGGCTGGCTTTTTCGATTTTGCTGCCGACGGGAATTGCACCGGATTTGTAGATCGTTTCGCCGGTGTCGTTGCGCGTAATTTCCACGACCTGCGGATAGCGGTTGACGCCCTCGTTGACGATCATCAGATTGCCCTCGGAAGTGCCATCCGAGAACGTGGGAGAGGTGTTCATGGAAATGTTGATCATCCCAGCCTCTACCTGTTCGTTCAGACCCTCAACGATCTTATCCATGTCGGCCTCATCCCAGCCACCGACCACGGCGGCGGAATCGTAGGAAATGCCCGTGCCAGTTTCCGGCTGTGCGGGAAGCTCCGCGCCCTTGCTGCCGCAGCCGCGCAGGAGCAGCAGAATGACGAGGATCACGACCGCCAGCAGGACGAGGATGCCCGCGATTTTGGCAGTCTTGTTATCTGTTTTCTGAGATTTGGTTGCTTTGTTCATAAAATTCTCCGTTCTGCCGCGTCTGCGGCGTAATTGTTGTCTTTGTGGGTCCGGCGTCCGCTACGGCGGAACGACCAGACGGCGCAGAAGATGGCGCAGCGTCATACGTTCTCCTTTCTTGGGGTATAGAAAAAGCCTGCAAAGAAACTGAGCTTTGCAGGCTTATCCGTACAGATCGTGATTTACTTGTGCGGCATAGTGGCTGTTGATACTGACCGGCGCATTGTAAAGCGCGGTCAGCAGGTATTGCCGGATATTGCGGATCTCAGTGGTGTTCTTTTTGAGGCAGTCAAAGACAAATCGGATATGCTCCGCGTTGAGCTTCAGAAGCCGGGACTTCACGACCTCTGCCGGGAAATCGCTGCCAGCGACGCGGATATGGCTGCGGGAGGAACAGACGGTATCGGTCATCAGACCGACGATTTCTTCCAAGCGTTCCTGTTCGTATGGCATTTCCTCCAAGAGAATATCATAGTCGATATTTTCTTCAATTAAGGCTCTGTACTGCTCAATCTCATTTCGGTTCATTTCGCTTCGCTTCACATCCGGCGTGCCGGAAAGAATGGAATGAGTATTTGATCCTTGCGTATTTTCTTCTTGGATATTTACTTGATCTATCTTTAATTGCGTTGGATTTTCCGACAACGGTTTTTCCGTTGACGGATTCCCCGTTGTCGGAAAACCCGACGACGGAGAAGCCGATAACGGCTGCGGCTGCTCATAGATGATGTACTCGTTGCCGCTGAACTTGCCCCGGCTGTCTACCGTCTGACGGCGGCGGATATATCCGGCCTTTTCCAGCTCATTGACAGCAGAGCGGATCGCGTCCTTGCTCTCGCGGTTGATGGCGGAAAGTCCGGCAAGCGTATAATCCCATTTCTCCGGCAGCGAGAGCATCTGCGACAGCAGACCTTTTGCCTTTAAGGACAAATCCTTGTTTTTCAGATGGTGGTTGCTCATCACGGTATAATCCCGTGTGCGCTCCACGCGGAAAACAGCCACAGTATCAGCTCCTTTTTCGGTATCTTTGGTGTCTTAGAGAAAAATCACAGCTCATAATAGGTCTGATCGTAGTGCGAGTAAAATGGCGCGCACAGCTCCATGAGCTTCTCCGTAAGCGTATCTGGCTCGATGCAGAGAAGTCCTTTTTGAAGCTCCCATGCCTTTACGGTTCGGTATTCCGTTGTAAACTCTCCGCCGGACAGCACGGAATAGTTGGAAACGATGGTAAGCGTCAGATCCTCCAGCAGCCAGACCTCCATTGTCCGCGCGCAGATCACCGCCTCGGTGACAAATTTCACAATGTCCTCATAGAGCCGCACCGCTTTTTGCGGGAACAGCGGCGCGCTGCGATAGTTGAAGCTGCAATCCTGCACGCCGCAGGCTTCATAGGCGTACACAGTCTTTGCGCTGTGCGCGACCGCTTGCAGCAGCACTTCAAAATCAATATTGTCAAGCATATCTTCCATACACTCATCCGTGTAATCCTCCGGCTCATCCTGACGGTAAAGAGCGCAAATAAGCCGTTTAAGCTGTTCTTTCTTGTTCATAAAAGACCTCCGTACTGAAAAAATAGGTATAAAAATAGCCGGACATCGTAAGTCCAGCATCCTTATCGTTCCTGATCGCGCTGCCGCTTTTTTACCCACGCCTCCAGCAGCTTAATAATGGTTTCCTGCATCCGTTGGGGCGTATAGGAGCGCGGGAAGTATTTGCGCAAAACATCACCGGAGAATGTGAGTTCACATTTCTCCGGTTTCTTCTGCTCCATCATAATATCCAGCATCGTATCGTCGTTGAGCTTGCCTGCCTGCGAGAGCTTTTTCATCCGCTGCGCCTGTGACAGCGATGGCGTGGCCTGTTCGCTGTCGATGGCTGTCAGGAGCATTTGCTGTTCCTCCGGTTTGAGGTAGGACAGCTCGACGGCAGGCGTCATGGCAATTTTCTTCTCATCCACCATTTGCTGCAATTCCGGTTGCAGCTCCGTCAGGCGTATATATCGCTGTACTTGCCGTCCACTGTCACCGGCTTCTTGTCCAACGATGGCGGCACTTTCTTAATTCCCGACAACTTGTCGGGAATTATTTTTACCGTCTATTTCAGCGGTTTTTGCCGGTCTGCCAGCCTTGCGCCGAATCGCGTCCAGCTTCATTCTGTACGCCTGTGCGCGTTCGCTGGGGAGAATATCTTCTCTCTGAATGTTGCTGTCTACCATGAGGATCGTCGCCGTATCGTCATCCATTTCCCGGACGATGCACGGCATATCTGAGAGTCCTGCAAGCTCGCTGCCGTGCTTGCGCCGGTGTCCGGCGACGATCTCATAGCCGCCATCCTCGCGCGGACGGACGATGCCGGGTGTCAGAACGCCATATTCCTTGATGCTGTCCACAGTATTCTGCATCGCCTCATCGTCGCGCACATGAAACGGATGGTTCGGAAAGGGATGCAGCTCGGCAAGCGGAATCCGCACAACTTTTTCGCAGGATTCTTCCGCGCGGCTTTCCTCCGTGGAGAACAGATCATCGAGCGAGGTCAGATTTATGCTTTTGGCGGAGCTTTTCAACTTTCATCACCTCCTTAGTCAGTTCCCGGTACGCTGCCGCAACCTTGCCGTTGGGGTCGTGCGCATAGATGCTCTTGCCCTCGGCGCTGATCTCCGCTGCCCGGACGGACTGCGGAATATCCGACGCGAACACTTTCAGCTTGCTGCCGTAGGTGTCGCGCAGCAGCGCGCTGACCTCGCGGGCATAGTTTGTTCGGCTGTCTACCATCGTCAGCAGAATCCCGTCGATGCGCAGCTTGGGGTTGATCTGCCGCCGCACTTTGGCGACAGTCTGCAAAAGCTGTTCCAGACCCTTGGCGGGAAGATACTGCGCCTGCACGGGAATGAGAACACTGTCCGCTGCCGCAAGCGCGTTGATCGTGAGCATCCCCAGCGACGGCATACAGTCGATGAGGATGTAATCATACTCGCGTTTTACGGTGTCCAGATATTGTTTGAGAATCTTTTCCCGCGACATGGCGTTCACCAGCGAAACCTCCAGACCGGACAGCTCGATATTTGCGGGCATGAGGTCCACACCCTCCGCATGATGCAAAATGCCCTCTTTCGAGGGCATTGACTCGTCCATGAGCGTCTTGCCCATGACGGTTGCAAGTGTGACGGGCAGTTTGTCCGGCGTAGGAAATCCAAGGCTCAGTGTCAGCGACCCCTGTGGGTCAGCATCCACCAGCAAGACGCGCTTGCCAGCCTGCGCCAGACCGATACCGAGATTCGCGCACGTCGTTGTCTTACCCACGCCACCTTTCTGGTTGGCTATGGCGATTGTATGTGTCATTTTGAAGTTCACCTCTTATTGAATAAAGACTTATGATATGGTCAATATGCTATATTGACTATTGTTCTTTGATTAAAAATATGTTAGTATATACCAAAACAAGTTGCTGGGAGGGAAAATGATGAATGAAATTGACGTTGTTGAAAGTACCATGTCTACTGATGTAGGAGATGCAACAGCTAACCGTTTCCGATATCAATGGGTATGCTCTGCAATCTCATGTTGTGCTCTCCTTGATGATAAAGCTGATATTGAAGAAGTTTTCTGTGAACATCACGAAGATATTTTGCTTAAACGCAGAGATGGAAAGTATATAGGAGTCCAAGTAAAGACAAGGGATAGCACTCAGCCGTTGTGGAGCGCCAGCGATGAAATAGTCTTGAAGTCTTTTGCGCGGTTTACGGTTCTAAATCTTCAATTTCCAGATCAATTCTGTGAATTTTCATTTTCTACAAATCATCCGATGCAGTCAAGAAGAAACGGTCAAGATGTATGCTTTTTACTTGACTCCATAAAATCACATGCGAATTATGATGAGGTCGAACGAACTGGACAGACGTTTATAAAGAAAATTGCAAAAATAGCTGAAGCTTCCGAAGATGACACATTCGAGTCTTTGAAAAAAGTAACTGCAAGCAGTAGCTTTCCTAAATTACGAGATGCGACTGTCCGACTGATAGGTGCCTTGTCTGAAGTATGGAGCAGAGCCGGTGAAATTACATACACTAAACTGGATGAAGCTGCAAATAAGTTAATAAACGCTTGTGCTAATGCAGCTTCTTTGTCTGTTCTGGAGATATTACCTGCATATTTAAGCTTGACATCAAATGGCCTAGAACGTAGCGTATGCGAGCAAATCGAGAGTAAGCGATTTGACCGCCAGAAAGTTGAAACCATCTTACTTGAATCGCTAGATGATAGATTTCCGCTTATCCGAGGAGAAAATCTGCTTGACGATGTATGCACAACAAATAAAGAACTGCTACGCAAAAAACTTTCCGCAGGAGGTTTTTCGGTCGTATCTACTACTTTTGCCGAGGATCTATGTGATGCGTCAGATTATGCTGGAATGAAACTGGTACAGAAATATGGTAAAGAGATTGGCTTGCAAAAATACAATGAACTTAAGTTAAAAGTCCAAGGAGATTCTGCACGAGCGTTTGAACAAGCAAAGCAAGCTGATGATCCATTTGGAGTACAAATGCTAGATAATCTTCGAGTTGAAATTAAAGAAAGGGTAAATTCAAAAGAAGACTTATATGGATATACCCCTGGGCATCTAGAGGGACTGGCATATACACTTACATCACAATGCAAAATAGCGTGGAGCATTAAACGCCCGTGGGAGGAACGATGATTGATTATGTAGAACTGCTTGCCAATCTCGATGAAACCCCTGTATTACATGAAGCTCGTTTGTTGCTGCTTTTACTGGCTTTTGCTGGGGATGATAATAGCGGTTCAATTGATGGCATAGCTAAACTTGCAAAGCTTGATTTTTTGCTTCGATACCCCACCCTATTAAAAAAAGCACTAGAAGTAAAAGGCTGTTCTACGAAGAGTTTTTTCGTTGCTGATAATGAGATGTTTAGCGTTGAGTCTGAGATGGTTCGATACCGTTTCGGACCGTGGGATTGTCGATACAGGCTATTTCTAAATGTCCTTGTCAGTGAAAAACTGATAAATATTTTATCAGCAGATCACAAAGTTGTAATTTCTTTGACCGAGCAGGGATTTTGTTTTGCAAAGGAATTAAGCAAACAGCCTTCATTGCAGATATATAGCGATCGTGCGCTTATCTTGAAAAGGCATTTTAATTTAACCTCGAAAAACTTAATGAATTTTATTTATAACACATTCCCAGAAATCGTTTCTTTGGATTCTGGAACGAGGATAATAATATGAAAATAATTCTGGATCAATTACAAGTTCAAACTAAGCAAAGCAATGAGCATATCGTTTTTTCAGACACCATAACATATATATACGGTCCGGTTGGAAAAGGAAAATCTACGTTGGCACGTCTGATTGATTACTGTTTTGGTGGAGATTTAGAGAATACGCCAGCAATCCAGCAAGAATTTGTGTCAGCCACATTGTACGCACAATTTGGTTCCTATAAATGCACTTTAGAGAGGAGCGCAAATGATACTTCTGCGGTGAGATTAACGTGGTATGAGTCTGAAGCTAATAAAGGCTCTGTTATTGCACCTATTCGAGCGGAAGCAGAGCCAATCATTCCGGAAACAGAATTGTATAACCTCAGTGACATGGTTTACTACTTATGCGGAATTGAGCCAATTAAAGTGCGACAAAAAAGCCGTGATGCCGACTCGCCCTTAATTAGACTAGGTTTTAGGGACATCTGGAGATATTGCTATTTGGAGCAAGTGCATCTAGACTCATCTTTCTTTAGATTTGAAGATCCGTTTAGAGGTCGCAAAAGTCAAGATGCAATGAGATTCTTTACCGGACTGTATTCTGAGCGTTTTAGCCAATTAGAAAATGAACTGATGAAAGCAGTCGATGAACAACGGGCAAAACGGGAAGCCGTAAAGCAAATTCGAGAATTTATGGACAAGTTCTCGCTTGGTTCGGAAAGTGATATTATCGAAGAATTAACTAATACCGAGGTGCAGCTATCTGACGCCAAAAGGAAAAAGATGGACTTGCATCAAAAAAGAAGCACGGAGATTCATCCGACAGACCAATTACGAGTAGAACTTGTTCGGCAAGGCGAGAAAATCTTGCAACTACGAACTGCAATTGAAGATTCCAAGGAAATGGTAAATGAGCAACGCCGGTTATACTCAGAACTCATTACTGCAAAAATTAAGGATGAGCGGTTATCTCAAGCCAATATGTTATTTGCGGATGTGCATTTCGAATGCTGTCCTGAGTGCGGAATGCCGGTAACTAAAAATGAAGATGAAAGCCTATGTAGCCTTTGTGGGAAGCGGAAAAAAGCACATAAAGAAAGCAACCCATTAAATGAAGAAGTTGTTAGAAAAGATATTAATATCAGAATCGATGAATTAGCGGATGCCATTAAACGTAGAGAAGCCACAATTCAGAAGATGGAAGAGAAATTGGACAATGCACTTGCTCAAAAAGAGCAGTATGATGCTAGACTGCAAGAGGATTTGGCTAACTATGACTCTGCAATTATCGAAGAAATCAGGCAAACAGAACGAACGATTGCTACGCTTGAAGAACGTATAGCATCCTTATCAAAACTTCGACAAATGCCACAAGCAATAAATGCGCTGGAGGAAAAAGCTGGAGCCATTCAAGGTGAAATTGATAGGCTAAGAACTGAGCTAGAGCTAGAGCGTGGGAAACTCGCCCATGCTGATGAAACGGTTCAGGCAATTGCCGAAGAATTTAAACGTATAATGCTTAGCATTCATTATCCGGGGGTCTATATTGATGATTGCGTTTCAATAGATCCAAGGAACTGGCGTGTAGAAATTGTTCATGATAACTCTTCTTGGAGTTTCTGGGATACTGGCAGCGGCGGCAAAAAAACACTTTTTAACGTTTGCTATGCTCTGGCTGTTCATTCAGTTGCAGTAAAACGTAACCTACCTGTTCCATCTATTCTAATTATAGATAGTCCGACAAAAAATATCAGTGATGACGAGAATCCAGAACTTGTTGCATCCCTATACAAAGAGATATACCAGCTTGCTATCGAATGCAGAGAAAAGTTTCAGATGATACTCATAGACTCTGATTTTGTTTCCCCACAGGTCGAAATACCCGATTTGCTTACTAGACGTATGGCTGGAACCGAAGATGCTCCAAGCCTTATACCGTATTATGAGGGACCTTGAAATTTCGGAATAAAGAAGCAAAAGATGCGAACGCGGCGATACGCACTCGGTTCGCATTCAGCCGCTATTTTGGTGGATATGCACCGCATGGCTACCGCTGTGTTCGCATACAGAACTAAAAAGTGCAGCGAATTTTACTGCGGCACGAATCCCCATCAAAAACAAAGAAAGCGGGCCGGTTTTAGCATCTTTCAAACATTTTATCTGTTTGAAGTGAGCTAAAACCGGCCCGCTTGGGAGAGCGTTCGGTTCGCATCCGAGAGGTCGAGAGTTCGAGTCTCTTCAGGTCCACCATCAAGCTGCACCAAAAAAGATGCCGCTGCGAAAAGCCTGGAAGTTTCAACGACTTCCGGGCTTTTTTGCGCCCATTTTTAGAGGCGTGACAAAATGTATGCTATTTTCTGACCGATATACAGTTGAGACAACGGAGCATTTTGAAAAAGAATTTAAGCGATTGGACCGATATACGC
>ERZ809207.588-NODE-588-length-13213-cov-4.467928_pt1 | contig 13213 bp, 9 predicted proteins | sample MGYA00520515_ERZ809207 | MGnify/ENA primary metagenome ERZ809207 (study PRJEB31570, sample SAMEA3213009) | Homo sapiens | biome: human-gut; feature: human gut; material: fecal | place: Sweden | collected 2011 ... | reverse complement strand
CTTTACGGCGAACTCGTATGCACTTGCCTGCTTAACTGTCGGGGCGATGTGGGCATCGACCGCGACAACCAGCCGTGCGGACACTTACGGATTCGCCGCAGATTTCTGAAAAAAGCACTGCATCCCGCAGGCGGACAGAGTCGTCCGCCCCTACGAACCGACCTTCTGCAAAACAGGTCTTTTAACGAAACAACAGCCGCTCCCGGAGTGAACCGGGAACGGCTGGTTTTATGTCTTTATCGCAGTGTCACGCCGAGGTCGTTTTTGAGCTTTTCCAGAACGGCATTCGTGACACCGGTGGTGTCCTCGTCGGTGAGCGTGCGGTCGTCCGCGCGCAGCTCAAGGCTGAACGCAACGCTCTTCTTGCCCGGTGCAATGCCGGGGCCGCGGTAGATATCAAACAGCTGGATGGAGCGCAGCAGCTTGCCGCCCGCCTTCTTGATGCAGGCTTCGAGCATACCGACGGTCATCGCCTCGTCGCACACCAGCGCCAGATCGCGGCTGACGGTCGGGAACTTGGGCAGGCTGTGGAACACACGTTCCGGTGCAAGCGCAGCCTGCAGGCCGGTGAAGTCCAGCTCCGCGACGTAGACCTCGCCGTCGATGCCGTAGCCCTCCGCGACCAGCGGGTGGATCTGACCGATCACGCCGAGCTTTTTGCCGTCGATGATAATATCGGCGCAGCGGCCCGGATGATAGCTCGGGTTCTTCGTGTCGGCGATATACGCCGCCGGATGCACGTTCAGCTGTTCGAGCAGCGCGTCGATCTCGCCCTTGAGCGTGAAGAAATTCTCATGCTCGCCATACGTACCGAAGATCATGCGCTTCGGCTCGTCCGGCAGCTTCTGGCCCTCGACCGGCAGATAGATCTTGCCGATCTCATAGAGCTTGACGCCCTTGTTCTTGAACGCATAGTTGCGGGAGAGGATATCCAGCATACTCGGCAGAATGACCGTGCGCATGATGGAGGTATCCTCGCCGAGCGGATTGACGAGCTTGACCGTTTTGCGAAGCGGGCTGTCCGCCGGAAGGCGGATGGCATCGAACGAGGACGGGGAGACGAAGGAATACGTGATGATCTCGCTGTAGCCCAGCGCTCTTGCCGCCGCACCGGCGGCGTTTTCCAGCTTCTGCTCGTCGGAATAGCCGCCCATGGTGGTCGCGCCGCGCATGAGGGTGGTTTCAATGTTGTTGTAGCCGTAATACCGGGCGACTTCCTCCGCGATATCGGCCATCACGCGCAGATCGGGCCGCCAGGACGGGACCTGGATCATGCCGTCCACGACGGGGACTTCCTCGCGGCGCAGATACTCGATCATATCCGCCTCGGAGATATCCGTGCCGAGCAGCGCGTTGATGCGCTCCGGCTCGAGCTTGACCGTGACGGGCTGCGGAACATAGTTCAGAACGTCGATCATGCCGTCCATGACCTCGCCCGCGCCAAGCAGCTCGACCAGCTCGCACGCACGGTTGACGGCGGGGACGGTCAGCATCGGGTCAATGTCCTTTTCAAACTTCGCGGACGCGTCCGTGCGCATACCGAGCGCCAGCGCCGTCTTGCGGATAGAGGAACCGAGGAAGTTCGCGGATTCGAAGACCACGTCGACCGTATCGTCCACGATCTCGCTGTTTTCGCCGCCCATCACGCCCGCAAGGCCGACCGGCTTCGTCTCGTCGGCGATGACGAGCATATCCGGCTGAAGCGTGCGAACATTGCCGTCCAGCGTCGTGAGCGTCTTGTCCTCGCCCGCACGGCGGACGACGATTTTGCCGCCCTTGACATAGCGGTAGTCAAATGCGTGCATCGGCTGGCCGTATTCGACCATGACATAATTTGTGATATCAACGATATTGTTGATTGGGCGGATGCCCGCCGAACGCAGACGCTGGCGCATCCACTTGGGGCTGGGCGCGATCTTGACATTGCGCACCATACGAGCCGTGTAGCGCGGGCACAGGTCGTCCGCCTGCACGTCGACGTCAAGAAGCTCACAGAGATCACCCTCCGCGCCGCCCTTGACGACCGGCTCATGGTGCTTCATCGGCACGTTGAACGCGGCGGCCGTCTCACGGGCGAGTCCGATGAGCGAATAGCAGTCCGGGCGGTTGTTCGTGATCTCGAATTCGACGATGGAATCATCGTTGCCGATGACGACGTTCATATCCTCGCCGACCTCGCAGCCCTCGTCGTTCAGAATCCAGATGCCGTCGGCATACGCCTCCGGGCAGTCATGCTCGGTCAGGCCAAGCTCCTTGTAGGAGCACAGCATACCACAGGACTCCACGCCTCGCAGCTTGCCCTTCGTGATGTGGATGCCGCCGGGCAGGTACGAATTGTGCTGCGCGACCGGAACCAGATCGCCCTCGTGCACATTCTGTGCGCCCGTAACGATCTGCACCGGCTCACCGGAGCCGCAGTCGACCATGCAGACCCACATATGGTCGGAGTTTTCATGCTTTTTCATCGACAGGACCTTGCCGACGACGACGTTTTTGATCTCCGCGTCCATGCGCTCGGTCGTCTCGACCTTCTGACCGGCGAGGGTCATGACGGAGTCGTATTCTTTATCCGTAGCCGTGATATCAACGAATTCACGGAGCCATTTTCTCGAAATATTCATGTCGTACCCTCCTTAGAACTGAGACAGGAAGCGAATGTCGTTTTCGAAGATCATGCGCATATCGCTGATCTTGAACCGGCGCATGGCCATACGCTCAAGGCCGATGCCGAAGGCGAAGCCGGAGTAGATTTCCGGGTCAATATCGCAGCCGGCCAGTACCTTCGGGTGCACCATACCGGCGCCCAGCAGCTCGATCCAGCCCTCGCCCTTGCAGGTCGAGCAGCCCTTGCCGCGGCAGTTGAAGCACTGCACGTCGACCTCACAGCTCGGCTCAGTGAACGGGAAGTGGTGCGGGCGGAAGCGGACAACGGAATCCTGGCCGTACATGGCCTTGATGAGCGTCTCAAGCGTGCCCTTGAGATCGGCCATCGTGATGCCCTTGTCGATGACAAGGCCCTCGATCTGGTGGAACATGGGGGAGTGCGTCGCGTCGACCTCGTCCTTGCGGTACACGCGGCCGGGGGCCAGAATGCGGATCGGCGGCTGGCCGATAGCCTCCATGGCGCGGATCTGCATGGGGCTGGTCTGCGTGCGCAGAAGGACTTCCTCGTCGTCCGTCACATAGAACGTGTCGCTGCGGTCGCGGGAGGGATGGTTTTCCGCGATATTCAGCTTGGTGAAGTTATAGTCGGCAAGCTCGACCTCCGGGCCGTCGAGGATCTTGAAGCCCATGGAGATAAAAATATCCTTGGCCTCGTCGAGCGCCTTGTTCATCGGATGCCGGTGACCCAGCTGGACAGGGGTTCCGGGGATAGTCACGTCGATGGCCTCGGCCTCCAGTCTGGCCTCCATGGCCTTCTCCGTCAGCTCGGCGCGGACGGTTTCGATTTTTTCCTCAATGGCGGCGCGGACGTTGTTCGCGGCCTGACCCATGACGGGGCGCTCCTCTGCGGACAGCTTGCCCATCGTCTTCAAAACGCCGGTCAGCTCGCCCTTCTTGCCGAGAAAGCGCACGCGCAGCGCGTCCAGCTCCCCGGCGTCCTTGACGCTTTCCAGCGCGCCGAGCGCTTCCTGCCGGATTTTTTCGAGTTGTTCCTTCATAAACGAATGCTCCTTTTCGTGATAATACAAAAAAATAAGCCCTCCGCCCGGAATCGGGACGAAAGACTATGCTTCCGCGGTACCACCCGCTGTTCGCAGAAAAATCTGCGCTGCTTTCTGCCCGGTAACGGCGGCAATAACCGGCGCGTCCTAGTAGGGGAGCGACCCCGTTCAAACGGCAGCTCACGAGAGAAAGCCCTGCGGCCCAACCGGGAGGCGGCTTCCAGCAAAACCCGCCCTCTCTGTACCCGGCCCTATCGGACAGGACAGCTCGATCCTCGCTTTTTCCAGATATCAGATGCATTTTAGCACAACAACCGCCGTTTGGCAACAGCTTTTTCGGAAAAAGCACAGAAAACCCGGCGGCTGCGCGCCGCCGGGAGAAATTTCTTATTGCAGGCCCTTGCCCGCTTTGACCTTGTTGAATTCCGCCTCGATCTGTGCGTCAGGCTCTGCCGTGAGCAGGGAGACGGCGACGATCACGATCACGCTGAAGACGAACGCGGGCAGCAGCTCATAGATGCCGAACATCCCGCCGAGGGGCTTCAGAACGAGCTTCCAGAAGAAGACCATCGCGCCGCCCGCGACCATACCGGCGATCGCGCCCTGATATGTCGTGCGCTTCCAGAACAGGCACAGGAGCATCAGCGGGCCGAAGGCCGCGCCGAAGCCCGCCCACGCAAACGACGTGATGCCGAAGATGGTCGAGTTGGAGTTCCACGCGATCGCCATGGCGACGATGGTGATGAGCACCAGCGTGATGCGCGAGCACCACATGACCTGCTTTTCCGTTGCATCCTTCTTGAACACGCCGCGATACAGGTTCTGGCTGACGGCGCTGGCCGAGATCAGCAGATACGAATCAGAGGACGAGATCGCCGCGGCCAGCACGCCCGCGCAGGCGAAGCCCGCGAGGATCGGCGGCAGATAGGACGTCGCCGCGTCAATGAAGATATTTTCCGCATCGTTGTTGGACAGATAATCAAGCCCCGCGACGCTGCGGCCCACGACGCCGATGAACACGGCGGCGGCCATCGAGATCACGACCCAGATGATCGCCACGCGGCGGGAGCGGCCCAGCTCATGCTCGGAGCGGATGCCCATGAACCGCAGCAGCACCTGCGGCATACCGAAATAGCCAAGACCCCACGCAAGGCAGGACGCAATGGACAGCGCGCCGTAAGGACGGCCTGCACCAAAAACGTTGACCTCTGTGGTCGAGGGCGTCGCCGTGCGCACCATGGAGAAGAAGCCGTCAATGCTCTTCGCGTTTTCGATGACTGTGTTCAGTCCACCTGCGGAAACGACCGACAGGATCAGGATCAGCACCAGCACCGTGGCCATCACAACGCCCTGCATGAAATCGGACGCGCTCTCGGCCAGATACCCGCCGAGGAACGTGTAGGCCAGCACGAACACCGCCGCAACGATCATCATGCCGCCGTAGGAGAAGCCGAACAGATTTGCAAACAGCTTGCCGCACGTGGACAGGCACTGCGCCGCGTAGACGCTGAAGAAAATGATAATAATGAGTGAGCAGATCGTCATGATGATCTTTTTCTTCTCATGGAAACGGTTCGAGAAGAAGTCCGGCAGCGTGAATGCGTTCACGGCGATGGAATACCGGCGCAGCCGCTTCGAAACGATCAGGAAGTTGAGGTACGTGCCGATGGCAAGCCCGATGCACGTCCAGCCCGCGTCCGCAAGGCCCGTCCAATACGCAAGGCCGGGCAGGCCCATCAGCAGATAGCCGGACATATCGGACGCCTCCGCGCTGAACGCCGTGACCCACGGGCCGAGGCTGCGTCCGCCGAGAAAATACGACTCGGCGTCCTTATTCGCGCGTCCGGCAAAATAAATGCCGATGCCGACGACAGCGGCCATATACAAAATCATGGCCAGCAGATGCTGCAGATTTGCTCCACTCATAACGCATTTCTCCGTTTCTTTCTCTTGACATATTACAAATATTCATGTATAATATCAAGGAACTTCATAATATGCGCGTATGATAACACGTTAAAGTGAAAAAAGCAAGAGGTTTTTCAGTATGGATACGAAAAAATATGAGGCTTTTGAAAAAACAGTGGAGCTGCAGTCTCTGACAAAGGCCGCGCAGGAGCTGGGCCTTACGCAGTCCGGCGTCAGCCATATGCTCTCCGCCATCGAGGCGGAGCTTCAGCTGCCGCTTTTGAAGCGCACGCGCACCGGCGCACGCCTCACGCCGGAGGGCGAGCAGATGATGCCCTATATTCACGAGATCGTGCGGCAGGAAAGGCTGCTGCGGCAGGCGGCGGAACGCCTGCATACGCTCGTTACCGGCAAGATCCGCATCGGCACGTTCACCAGCGTCGCCACGCACTGGCTGCCCGCCATGATGATGCAGTTCCAGAAGGAGCACCCGCAGGTGGATTTCCAGCTTTTCAACGGCGACTATCATGATATCGACACCTGGCTCGGCGACGGCAGCGTCGATCTTGCGTTTACAACGCTTCCCGCCCGTCCTGGCTGCCGCTGCACACCGCTGTACGAGGATGCGCTGGCCGCCGTCCTGCCGAAGGGGCACCCATTGGGGCAAAGTCCGGTCTGCCGGGTCGAGGAGCTGGCAAAGGAGCCGTTTATTTCGCTCCTGGAATCCTCCAATCATGACGTGCGCCGTGCGTTTCATGCAGTCAAGGCCCGGCCAAACATCCGCTTTGAGACGAAGGATGATTATGCCGTTATCGCCATGGTCCGGCAGGGACTGGGCGTGAGCATCATGCCGTCCCTGCTGCTGCGCGGCAACACAGACGGCGTGGAGATCCGCCCCATCGACCCGCCCGCCAGCCGCACCATTGCTCTTGCCGCTGCGACCGATGCCCCTGCCGCCACCCGCTTCGCGGACTTCGCAGTCCACTGGGTCAGAGAGAACACATAAAAAACCGGGCCGCTGCGGCTTGCAGCGGCCCGGAGCATTTATTTCCGGCTCAGTCGGGCTTCCATATAGTTGTGCGCGGCAGTTTCAAATTCGTCGGTAAGGGGCGGAAGCTCCACTTTGCCATATTTGCGCTCGAGCGCAAGCTTGAGGATCAGATCGGCCAGCTTCGGGTTTTTGGGCAGCAGACAGCCGTGGGAATAGGACGCGAAGACGTTTTTGTAGCGTGCGCCCTCCGTCCCGTCCTCGCCGTTGTTACCGTATCCATCGAGGACTTTGCCGAGCGGCTTCACGCCGGAGCCGAGATACGTCTTGCCGGAGTGGTTTTCAAAGCCGACAATTTTACAGTCCGCCTCGTCGCACGTGAACATATAATTGCCGATCATACGCTGCTCGGAGCCGACGGTGTAAAGATCGAGCGCGCCGGTAAAGTCACACTGCTTGCCGTCCCAGGTCTTGTAATACTGGCCCAGCATCTGATACCCGCCGCAGATGGCGAGCACGGGCACGCCGTCCTCGATGGCGGCTTTCAGCTCTGCCGTCTTTTCGCCCTTCAGATCGTGCATCAGGATTTCCTGCTCAAAGTCCTGTCCGCCGCCGATGAAGAGCAGATCGCAGTCCTTCGCGGCAAGTTTCACCCCGATGGGGACCGGGACAATGTTTGCCTGCATCCCGCGCCATTCCAGCCGACGCTGCATACACAGGACATTTCCGCGGTCGCCGTAGAGGTTCAGAACGTCGGGATATAAATGATAGATGTTCAGTTCCATAGCTTACTCCCAGAATTGCTTGTAGCCATACGTTTTGCTGATCGTGCCGCGCAGAGCCAGCATGGCCGTGTACGTCGGCATGACGAAGACCGGCAGCTTATGCGCCGTCGCCTCCTCCATCAGCACGCCGTAGTCCTTCTGCACGTGCAGCTTTTCCTTCGGGAATCCGGCGTAGAGGAAGCGCAGGGCCATATCCTCCGCACGCGTGCCGGACAGATAGACCTCACGGAGCGTATCGCCCATATCCGTCAGACGTTCAAAGGCCACGTCCCAGATCCAGCTGACGTCGCGGCCGTCCTGCGTCCGGTCGTTGAGACAGGCGGCAAAGACAAACGGCTCGGTCCGCTGCGTCAGGAAGCTCAGCACCTGGTTGCAGCCCGCCGGATTCTTGATCAAAATCATGCGCACGTCCGTGCCATTGATCTCGAATTTCTCCATGCGCCCAAAGCCGCAGGCAAAGCGGGACAGCGACTGCGCCGCCTTCGGAAGCTCCAGCCCCATGGCCTTTGCTGCCGCCATGGCCGCGCAGGCGTTATAAATATTGTATCCGCCCGGCAGATTGACCGTTGCGGGGATCTCCGTTTCGCCGTCGCGGAAGACGACCTCGGAGCGCTCCTCGTCGCTCAGAATGACCTTGCTGACGCAGATATCCGGCTTCGGACGGGCATAGCCGCAGCGCGGGCAGCGGTAGCCGCCCAGATGGCCGTATGTCACAAAGTCGTATTGATATTCGCTCTTGCACTTGATGCAGTACGGCGCGTCGGAGAGGTCCGAAACCTGCTCCTCATAGAGCGGCGTGCTGATGCCGTAGAAAATAACGGGGTTCGGCACGTCGTCGTGCAGGCTGGTAATGAGCGAATCGTCCGCGTTCAGGCACAGAACGGCGTTCGGACTGTTCTGCGCGCCGACGCGCAGCTTGCTGAGCGTATGCGTGACCTCGCCGTAGCGGTCGAGCTGGTCGCGGAAGACGTTCGTGTAGACGATCACCTTCGCGTCGACATATTTGCTGATGAATTTCAGCGCCGCCTCGTCCGACTCAATGAGCGCGTGCGAATATCTGCAACGGCCCGTGAGCGTGGAGTGGACGGCGAATTCCGCCGTGACGCCGGACAGGAGGTTTGCGCCGGATTTATTTGCAAAGTAAGAGATTCCAGCGTCCTGCCACGACTGCTCGATCATGCGCGAGGTCGTGGTCTTGCCGTTGGTGCCCGTGACGATCACGGTCGTCACGTTCCTTGCAAGTTCACCCAGCAGATTCGGGCAGAGCTTGAGCGCCACGCGCCCGGGAAAATCCGTGCCGCCTCTGCCCAGCAGGCGGATCAGGGCCCGGCAGAGCTTGCAGGCAAGCACTGCGGTCATCACTCGTAACTTCATATCACACTTATATCATATTTTTTCGCAAAACTCAACCGGTTACGAAAGATTTACAAAATTGTGCTTGTAATGGTTGTCATAATCTGATATAATGCAGTCGAATTGTCTCGAAAATGTGCCGTTCCGGTCCGGGAACGGAAAAAAGGAGTCTGTAAACCATGCGAAAGGCAAGAAAACCGCTGTGCCTGCTGCTGTGCGCCGTGCTGCTTCTGTCCATGAGCGCGGCCGCGCTCGGCGCGAACAACAACTACAGCAGCTGGTTCCAAACAAACTATGACGAGATCAACAAGCTCGGCCTGATGCCCGCGTCCTTTAACGGCCTTGATCTGACCAAGAACATCACGCGCGGCGAGATGTGCGAGCTGGCCGTCTACGCATTCGAAAAGGCCACCGGCAACGACATCGATATGTCGAACGAAACGTTCACCGGCTTTACGGATACGTCGGATGAGAATATTGTCAAGGCCCATCTGTACGGCATCGTCAACGGCTACGAGGACGGCTCGTTCCGCCCGAAGCAGCTGCTGACGCGGCAGGAATTCTTCAAGCTCATCGAGAATTTCTGCACGGCGGCTGCGTTCTCCCCCAAGGCGAAAGACGGCGCGCTGAACGGCTTTGCCGACGCCGGATCGATCTCCGCATGGGCGAAGGAGGCCGCGCAGATCTGCGTGAGCTATTCCTACGTGCAGGGCACGAAGCTTGGAAACGGCACGTATCTGAACCCCAAGGACAACGCCAGCCGGCAGGAAGCCATGACGATGTTCCTGCGCTGCTATAAGACCATCCAGTGGTTCTACGATGAAAACGTCAAGAGCGCGACGGTCGTTGTTGACCAGATCAATCTGAACGTCACCGTCACGAGCATCAGCAAGACCATGTACGTCTGCCAGACGGGTTATATCAACGTCCGCGATTCCTGGACGACCGGCAGCACGAAGGTCGGCGAGCTGAGCTACAACGCCGCCGTCACCGTCACCGGCATCACGACTACGACCTCCGACGGCCACCAGTGGTACCGCATCAAATATAACGGCATTACGGCCTATGTCCGCGCAGACCTGCTCGCCGATAAGAAGGACAGCACCGTCACGCCGGGCGGCGGCTCCGGCTCCGGCAGTGGCGGGACCGTCTCCGGCTCCGGCACAGCCAGCGAGATCGCGAACTTCGCCATGGGCTTCGTCGGCTACAGCTACGTCTGGGGCGGCTCAAGCCCGTCGACCGGCTTTGACTGCTCCGGCCTCATGTACTATGTCCTGACGCAGTACGGCTACTCCATGAAGCGCGTCGCCAACGACCAGATGACGCAGGGCACCTACGTTTCCCGCAGCGACCTGCAGGTCGGCGACCTCGTCTTCTTCGGCTACAGCGGCTACGCGAACCACGTCGGTATGTACATCGGCGGCGGCAACTTCGTCCACGCCTCCACGCCGTCCACGGGCGTCCGCGTCAATTCGCTTGACGAATCGTATTACAAGACCCGCTTCCTGTGCGGGCGGCGCATCATCTGACGATCAAATCATGACATACCGGCCCCCGGTCTGCTAAAAAAGCGCCGGGGGCTGCGCATATCAAAAGGAGAATGTATGGAGCGAAATGAATTGGTGCTTCTGCGCCTGTCCAATCAATATCTGCTGCGCACAGGAGAGCGGATGGAGGTGCTCCGCGCTATGAACGGCTTTCAGGCGCAATTCCTCTCCAACGCGCTGTATGCCATGCGCCTGCGCAGTACAGCGTATGACACAGCACACGCGGCAGACAGCCTCGTAAAGAGCTGGACGCTCCGCGGCACGATGCACATCTTTGCAGAAGCCGACCTTCCGTTGTTCCTGCACACTGGCTGCCGGTACCGGAGTCGGGACTGGACTGTTCCGTCATTCTGGAACCAGCGCCCGAACTGGGCGCTTACACCGAAGCGGCAGGCATACTTTTCGGATCTGATCATCGATGCACTTGCGCAAGGGCCAATGACGCGCGAGGCCCTGAAAGCCCGCTGCCGCGCTGCCGGAATGACGCAGGCGGAGGAGGGCAGCGTATTCCATCCCTGGGGCGGCGGGATCCGGGAGCTCTGCGAGCGCGGCTTTCTCTGCGGCACGGTCAGCGAGGAAAAGGCGTTCCGCCTCTGTCCGGCATTCACACCGATGGAGGAGCAGGACGCACTGCTGGAACAGACGCGCCGGTATTTCACGAATTATGGCCCGGCTTCCGTCCGGGATGCAGCCTATTATTTCGGTACCTCGCAGGCGGAGATCAAAAAGCGGCTGGCCCGGCTTCCTGTGGAAGCAGCCAAATACGAGGGGCAGCAGCTGTTCAGTCTGGATTCCGGAAGAGCACCAGGACAGGCGCTTCCGGACTGCCTGCTGCTGGCGGGCTTCGACCCGCTGATGCTGGGCTATGAGAAAAAGCAGAGCGTATTTCTCCCGCCGGAGTATCTGCGCGGTATTTTCAGCCTGTCCGGCATCGTCATGCCGCCGGTGCTGCTGCACGGCAGCGTAGCGGGCCGCTGGAAGCACAGCGGAAAGCGCCTGCTTATCACGCAGTTCCGCCCATTTTCGCAGGAGGAGTGTGGTTTTGCAGAGGCAGCCGCGGCGCAGCTTTGGGGCGAAGCCGTACAGCCTGTCTTTCAGGACGCATAATCGACCTTTTCAAACCGAAAAATCCATGCTATACTTTTCTTGTCCCTCATACGCTTGTATGGGGTGATCATATGAAAAAATGGGTAGAGATCATGATGCCGGTCATGCTGTTTGCGACCGTTCTGTATTTCTGCGTCTTCGCTGTTCTGACACATCGAAGCGCGCAGACGGCGGCCATGCAGCCCGGCGGAACGACCGTCGTGCTCGACGCGGGGCATGGCGGGGAGGACGGCGGCGCGACCGGCGTTTCCGGCACGTCGGAGGCGGCGCTGAATCTGGATATTTCGCTGCGCCTGCGCGACCTTCTGCGCCTGTGCGGCGTGCGGGTCAGCATGATCCGCGAGACGGATACGGCTGTCTATTCAGACGGCTGCCGCACGATCTCGGAGAAGAAAGTTTCAGACATCAAAAACCGGACCGAGACAGTGAACCAGACGGAAAATGCGCTGCTTCTGAGCGTGCACCAGAACTTCTTCACCGAGGGCAAGTACCACGGCGCACAGGTCTTCTACGCGAAAACGCCCGGCAGTCAGGCGCTGGCCGAGCAGCTGCAGGCCAATCTGGCCCTGGGCCTCGAGCCGGGCAACCGCCGTCAGTGCAAAAAATCGGACGGCGTGTATCTCATGGAGCATATCGGCTGCACCGGCGTGCTGGTCGAATGCGGATTTTTATCCAATTACGAGGAAGAACAGCGGCTCTTGCAGCCGGAGTATCAGAAAAAGCTGGCCGCCGTGATCGCGGGAACGCTGTCCGTGTGGCTGTCAGAGGAGCATCCGAATGAAATCTAAATCCGTTTTTGTCTGCAAGCAATGCGGCAACGAAACGCCGCGCTGGCAGGGCCAGTGCCCCGCCTGCGGGGCATGGAACTCCATCGTGGAGTTTGAGGACAAAAAAGCGCCTGCCGCGAAGGCGGCAGGCCGCGCCGGTATCGCGCGTGCCGTCCCGAAAAAGCTCAAAGAGGTGACAGGGGAGCAGGAGATCCGCTTCTCCACCGGTATGCAGGAGCTTGACCGCGTTCTGGGCGGCGGCGGCGTGCGCGGATCGCTGATTCTGGTGGGCGGCGCGCCCGGCATCGGCAAATCGACGCTGCTTTTGCAAATCTGCGCGTATCTGGGAAAAACGCTCCGCATCCTCTATGTCTCCGGCGAGGAATCGGAAAAGCAGATCAAAATGCGTGCCGACCGGCTGCAGGTCGCGTCGGACGAATTATATATCCTCTCGGAGACGGATCTTTCCGAGATTTTAAGCGCTGTCGACGAGGTGCAGCCGGATATTCTCATTGCCGACTCCATCCAGACGCTCTACAGCCCGGAGAATACCTCTGCCCCCGGCAGCATTTCACAGGTCAAGGACTGCACCATGGCCCTCATGCAGCTGGCCAAGAGCAGCGGCGTGACCGTCTTTGTCGTCGGCCATGTCAATAAGGAGGGCGCGATCGCGGGGCCGAAGGTGCTCGAGCACATGGTCGACTGCGAGCTGTTTTTCGAGGGCGAGCACGCCAGCAGCTACCGCATCCTGCGCGCGGCCAAGAACCGCTTCGGCTCGACAAACGAGATCGGCGTGTTCGAAATGGAGGGCAGGGGACTGCTCGAAGTCCCGAATCCGTCCGAAATGCTGCTGGCCGGACGGCCATTAAATGCCCCCGGCACGTGCGTGGCCTGCGTGATGGAGGGTACGCGCCCGATTCTGGCAGAAATTCAGGCGCTTGTCGCGCGGACGAACTTCAACGTCCCCCGCCGCACGGCGGACGGCTTTGATTTTAACCGGGCAAATCTCATGCTGGCCGTGCTGGAAAAGCGCGGCGGCGTGAATCTTGGGATGTCGGACGCGTATGTGAACGTCATCGGCGGCTTGCAGCTG
>ERZ809207.585-NODE-585-length-13240-cov-5.769359_pt1 | contig 13240 bp, 8 predicted proteins | sample MGYA00520515_ERZ809207 | MGnify/ENA primary metagenome ERZ809207 (study PRJEB31570, sample SAMEA3213009) | Homo sapiens | biome: human-gut; feature: human gut; material: fecal | place: Sweden | collected 2011 ... | reverse complement strand
CCTGCACAAAAACGATTGTATGTCCATCCCCTACCACGCGAATCAGTCCTGCAAGCGCTGCCTCCTCATAGGCCGCCAGCGTCAGAAGCGAATTTGCAAAGCCGTTTCGCAGAGCCGCCGGATCGTCCGTGTAGGCGGTCCAGCCCACGCTTGCGTACAATCCAAGGATCTCCGCCTCGTTATATTCCGTATATGCTCTGATTTCCATACCGGCATCCTCCATTTACAGCACAGCCGTATACACTTTTTTATCACATTGCGTTATATCGTAACATGATGTGACGCACTTTGCAAGACACGCCTATTCGGCAAATGCGTGCCTGTTTTACTCCTGATCCATACGCAGAAGTGTTCAGAACGCGGGGGCTTTGAAAAGCTGACGGGGCTGCAGCGATTTCTCGCTGCAGCCCCGTTTAAATTTGTTCAGCGGCCCTGATAGTATCTGTACAGGAAGGTCACGATCTGGGCGCGGGTGCAGTAGGCGCCCGGGCTGAAGGTCGTGTCGCTGGTGCCGGTGGTGATGCGGTTGTCATAGGCCCAGAGGATGGCGTCGTAGTTGTACGCCGTGGTCTTGACATCCGTGAAGGGGTTGAACGTGTTGGGCTTGGCGGCGGAGGCGGCGCGGTAGAGGAACGTTGCGACCTGGCCGCGGGTGACCGTTACGTCAGGCCCGAAGGTGGTGGCATTGAGGCCGGTGGTGATGCCTTGCTCAACAGCCCAGAGGACTGCGTTGTAGTAGTAATCGCTGGGCTGCACGTCCGTGAACGGGCAGACACGATATCTGGGCAGCGGGGAACCGGCTGCGCGCCAGAGGAAGGTGACGGTCTGTGCGCGGGTGCAGACGGCGTTGGGCGAGAAGGTGTAGCGGCCCGTGCCGGAGGCGATGCCGTTTTCTGCGGCCCACTTGACAGCGTCGTAGAAGTAGTCAAGGCGGCTCACGTCATGGAAGTTGAAGCTGCCCGTATTGCCGCCGATCACGCCGGGGATGTAATCCATGCCGTCGTCGACATAGGGAACGAGCGTGCCGGTGAGGATGGTGTAGTTGTGCGTGTCGTTCGGGGTGAACGTCCATGCGTACGCCTTGCCGTCCTCAAGTACGGTCGTGAGAGGCAGATCCCACGCGATGGTGCCGGCCGGGCGGATGGTGCCGACGGTGAGCTTGGCGTCGGCAAGGGTCTTGCCGCTCGTTTCGATCAGCATGTAGCCGGGCGTGCCGGTCGGGGTCGCCTTGGTGATGGTGAAGGTCGCGGTCTTGTAGCCGAAGCTGGCGTCGCTGTTGAAGGTCACGGCGACGGTGTAGGTGCCGACAGTCAGCGGGAGGCCGGAGGCGTCAAGCGAAGCGCCGGTCGAGGCGTTGGGCGTGTAGCCGTAGCGCAGCGTGCCGGAATGGCCGGAAATGGTCGCATTCTCGTACTTGATGCCAGTACCGGTGTAGACAGCGGAGCCATCCGGGAAGGAGATGCTGCCGGAGACGTCGGTTCTGTCGTGGGTCGAGATCGTCAGCGCATAGCTGCCGCCGTTGTAGTTGCCGGAGACCGGGGTGACAGTGACCGTGAAGGTCGCCGCGCCGACTTCGTTCTTCAGCCGGAAGGTGATCTTGTTTTCGCCTTCGACAACCGCAGGTGCCACAGCGAAGATGTCGTCTCCGCCCTCAACAGCGGTGAGCTTGATGGAGAAGCCGGTTTCGGTCTCGCCTGCGAGGAAGAAGTCGGACGGGAGCGTTCTGGTCTTCAGGTCGGTCTCGGTGCAGAGCTCGGAGATCGTGCAGGGGTTCAGGGTCAGACCGGCCTTGTTGATGGTGAAGGTCTTGCTGGCCGTGCCGGTGAAGTTGCCCTTGCCGGTGACGGTAACTGTGGCGGTACCGGCGTTGATGTTGGAGGCGTAAGAAACGGTGTAATCCTTATCTGCCTCAAGCGTTCTGCCGCTGATCGCAACGGTCACTTCCGGAGTATGTGCCTTGGTGTTATAGGTCACGTCAGCGATAGGCGCGAACGTGCAGCCGGAAATTTCCGCAGAATTGATAGTGAAGGTCTTTTCCGTCGAGCCCGTGAAGTGATCGCCTATACCGGTGATGATGATCTTCGCAGTACCGGCGTTGATGTTGTTCTCATAGGAAACCGTGTAGTCGGTATCAGCTGTTAGCGCAGCATCATTGAAGGAAACGGCAACTTCAGGCTTCCATTCCTTGCCAGTGTAGCCATAGGGGCCGGCATCATAGGTGATCGCAGCGCTGGAGATGTCCGCCTTGGCAATCTCGAAGGACTTTGTGACTGTGCCGGTGTAGTTGCCCGTGCCGGCGACGGTGACGGGATAGCTGCCCGGCTCAGTGCCGGTCAGGTCGGAAACGGTATAGTCCGTGCCGACGGTCAGGGTCTTGCCGTTAACTGTGACGGTCACAGTCTGGGTCAGTTCATTGCCGGTGTAGGTCAGTTCCTTATCAAAGGCAACGTCCTTGGCTTCGATCTCGCGCGGTTCGACCGTGAAGGTCGCTTCTGCGGTGTAGATCGTGCTCTCGCTCTCGCAGGATGCGGTGACTTTGTAGGTGCCTGCGTCGAACGGCTGCGCGGTGGTGAGCACCTCATTGTTGTCCTTGTCGAAGAACTTGAACGTGACGTCGCCTGCACCTGCCGGTTTGGACTCGCCGACGCTGGGGGTAACAGTATCGCCGTAGGTGACGGTAGCAGGAACGTCGATCTGGAGTTTTTCCGTATCGGTTCTCTTGTTAATGATCTTGATGGTGAGCGTATTGCCGGACGTCTCATTGTAATTCGCCGAAGAGAATTTCAATGTAGCCGTGTCAGACGCGTTATTAGCAGCATCTGTCTTATCCGTATCTCTCAGCATAAACGTGACAGAACGCATGTCATCGCTTGGTAAGTAACCTGTAATCAGGCTATTTCCCGCGTGAGTAACCTCAATTTTAATGCCGTCCTGCGTCAGACCGAAATCAGCCGGAGTAACCGTGACTTCCTTTGTACCGAAGAGCACGGATTTTTCTGCGTCCGTCGGCGCGAGGTCGCCTTTGACGATCGCCCAATCCAGTTCTCTGGTCGTAACGGACTCGTAGATTGCATAATGCGCATCGTCCACCGCGCTGATCGTTGCAGCCGCCTTATAGGTGTTAACGTCCGTTGCCGTGTTGTTTTCGTAGTCAACCTTGATCTTGCCCTGCAGGTCTTCCGGAATCACCAGTTCAACCGTGTGCACAGTGCCGTCATATTTGAAAGCTTCTGTGTAGTCCCAGTCCTTAATATCGGCAATAGAAATTGTGGCCTTATGGACGTGCACACGAACGTTGAGCGAAAGCTCGGCATAGTTCTCGCTGTCAGTCGGGACAAACTTTGCCGCGAATGCTCTGCCGTACGGCTCAGATGTGCCGTCGTAAACGGTCAGGTCGCCGACGTCTTCGTTCGGATTTACCCATTCGAAGTGGCCGTCGACCGGCGTTTTGCTTGCATCACCGGCAACGATTACCGTGCCGCCGGTGAAGCTGAGGTCGCTGAGCTTCATGCCATAGTGCGCATTGGGCGTAGTGCCGGGAGTCAGAAGCACTGCGAGGGTATCCTTGCCAGCAGTCTGGACTGTCACAGAGGCTTCGTAAGCGCCTGCAAACATACTCGGCGTGATCGCAGCCTGCTGGACTGCGCCGTCGTTGACCGTGACGCTCAGTGTCTGCGTGTTGTCGATGACATAGTTCGTCGCTGCTTCCAGACTGATCACGATGGTGTAGAACGTGTCTGCCTTGAACTTCTCGCTGCTACCAAGAGGATTGCCACTGGTATCCGTACCCTCATAGCAGGTATAGTTCACATTCAGGCCGGGGGTCGTCGTCTCGACCTTCAGGTCATAAATTCTCTGGCCCTTGACGAAGTTGGTGATTGTTGCCGTGGGGTTGGCGATTGGCCTCGGAACGATGGTCACAACGACCTCGTTGGAGGTCGCCGCCTCATGGTTGTCATCCGCAGAACGGACGGCCCAGAAGGTATAGGCACCGACGTTCAACTGTGTCGATGTACTGTCGTATACTGTACCGGTACTCTCGTCCGTTGTTTTATAGTAGATCACGACATCAGAAGGATTACCCCCGCCGATGGCGATACCGTTGCCGTCGGTGAACGTGATGGAATCGCCGTACGTAATCGTAACTGCGTTTTCCTCGTTGTTGACCTTCAGCGTCAGGTTGCCAGTGGCTTTTGTGATCTGGAAGGTCGTCGAAACAGTGCCCTGATATTCGCCCTTGCCGGTCGCGGTCAGCGTCGCAGTGCCGACGTTGATGTTGTTTTCATAGGACAGATCATAATCCACGCCGTTTTCAAGGGTCTTTTCGCCAAGCGTGATAGCCGGGGTGGGCTTGATCTCATTGCCGTTATCGTATTCGAAGGGGCCAACATCTTCAATGGAAGCACCGCTGATGTCAGCGGGGTTCACAGTCAGCGTGCCGATCGTTTCCGCAGTGAAGCTGCCGACCTTGACCGTGATGTGCTTGCCATTGTGTTCAGCGACTGTCAGTTCGGTGTTCTTTGCCGGGTCAGTCGCGTACACGCCGGAGCCAAGCTCAACCGTATCGCCACTTGCGTATTGCGCGGAAACGACAAGGCCGGTCAGGTTCAGCTTATCGCCGCTGTTGTAGCTCATGTTAGGTTCTTGTGTGATCGAAATGCCGGTCATGGTATCCGGCTTTACTGTGATCGTGACATCGCAGGTATAGCCGTTATAGCTGGCAGTGACGACGTTCTCGCCTTTCACAAGGCCAGCAGCCGGAAGCGTGACGGTGATGCCGCTAACCGGGGCCGCATTGCCGTTTTCGTCGATGTATTCACCGACAAGGTTTTCTGCGATCTTCTCCGCAGTGGTGGTGGGGAAGAAATCCGGCGCGTTGTCCGCGAGGCGGGCAACAAATGCCGGGCATTCGACGATGGTAAAGAGCCTCGGATTTCCGATAACGCCATCGCCGATGTTCGTTTCTTCACCAGAAGAAAGCTTTGCGTTCACCTTGAACAGACCATGCAGTTCCTCGCTGCTGACTGCGCGCTTTGTCTTAAAGCAGATTCTCGCCAGGCAGCCCTGTGCAAGCAGTTCTTCATCCTCATTGATAATGCCGTCAGGCGATGCCCACTGAAGATTGAATTCATTCCCGATGATGTTTTTCTGGATCGTAACATCCCCCGAAAGAATGCTTTCCGCCTCTATTTTCTCAGTATCAAATGAGCCATACAGAGAAAACGAGCAAATGGAAGCCAGTGCGCCCTGATCGATCGGGTTTCCGGAGAAGCCCAATCTTGCGTAGTATTCCGTGTCAGCTTCCAGCGAATCGACTTTATTCGTTACCTTTTTATCGCTGTAATATGTCCAGTTCAAATAAATGGTTTTTCCGTTTGTTCCTTTTGCAACTTCACCAGCGAAAACAGTGACACTGCAAAAACTGGCTAACATTGCCGCTGCAAGCAGCAGCGCGAGAACTCTCTTCAGCCTAACTTTCATATTTGTTCACCTATCCTTAAAACGTATCGATCAGCTTCGCTGCATACTGCAAAATAAGCAGCGCATCTCTCGAATCCACTACTCCATCTTTGTTTACATCAGCCGCCAGTAATTGTGTAGCGTTCAATTCGCAGCCATCCACTTTAGCTGCGTACTGGAGCACCAGCAGTGCGTCACGTGAATCAATATAATCATCATCATTCACTTTTCCCAGTTCAAACGCCGGCTTTGTGCCGTACTCGAACGACGCTACCTTTTCAAGGGGCTTGTCAGTCGTGCTGATGTAGACGTTGTATGTACCCTCCGTCAGCGCCTTGGGCTTGAGGGTGAATGTCACCTTGCCGCCCTCCACGCTCATCTGGTCGATGTACTGGATGTTGCCTTCTGTGGGGACTTTGCTGTCGCCCTCGAGGAGCAGCACGAGCGAATACTCGCCGGTCAGGCCGGTGCAGTTCAGCTCGAACGTGTAGAAGTTCCCATCCTGCGTTCCGCTCATGACCGTCAGGGGCCCTCTTACATTAAATACGCCGAGGTCTGTGTCTTCTGCGAATGCGGCGGCGGTGAGCATGGCGAGCATCAGCACCGCAAGCAAAAGCGCAAGCATTCTTCTTTTCATGCCGCTTCCTCCATTGTCATAAATTGATCCGCATACCGCAGCAGGATTGCCGCGATCTGTGCGCGGGACGCGTTGGCCTCCGGCGCGATGCGGCTGCCGCCGACGCCGGAAACAAGCTCATGGTAGACCGCCCACCAGGTCGCGTCCTTCGCCCAGGAGGCGATGGTCGTGCTGTCGGCGAAGGTCTGCTCATAGATGCCGGTCAGCGTCAGCTCTGTGCCGCTCTGCCCGCCGTTCAGGCGGAAGAGGATGGCCGTCGCCTGCTGGCGCGTGATGGGGGCGTCGGGGCCGAAGCGGGTGTCGGGCAGGCCGTTGACATAGCCGTTTTCCACGGCCCAGCTCAGTGCGTCCTGATACCAGTCCGCGCTGGCGTCTGCAAACGAGGCCGCCTTGGCCGCAGCGGGCTTGCCGCACATACGCCAGAGCATGAGGACGAACTGCGCGCGGGTCACGGGGGTGTCGGGCCGGAAGGTGCCGTCGGAATAGCCGGTGACAAGGCCCAGTTCCGCCGCGCGTTCGACCGAGGCGAAGGCCCAGTGCGTGCTGGTCACGTCGCGGAAGGAGCCGGACTTGACTTCCTCCTGCGCGCCATCCGCAGGCTTTTCCTCATCCTCGGGCTTGTCTTCATCCTCAGATTTCTTATCATCCTCGGACTTCTTATTGTCCGTGCCCGGCTTTTCGGCGTCAGAGCCGGAACCGCTGCCGCTGTCGGAGCCGCTGCCCTGCGCGATCAGCGCCGGGAGCGAATAGGAAAGCGAGAGCGCCTTGCCGTCAATGTCAGAAAGGAGCGCATCGGCGAGGGTCAGCTTCGCGTCGCCCGCCGCCTTGACGCGGAAGGTAAACACGGCGAGGCTGCCATCGGTCTTGACGGCGGTGGTGGTCGCCGCTGCGAGGATCGCGCCGACGCCGTCACGCGTTGCGTACGGGTTGCTCGCGGCGAGCATACCGGCAACGAGCGCGCCGTTTTCAATGCCGGTGCATTCGACAACGGAATCGTCGTAGCCTAGACTGAGCTGCACGGCGGCAAGACCTGTGTTGCCGGTCAGCTCCGCCGTGACGGTAAAGGTCTGGCCGACGTCCGGCAGCTTGTCCGGGGCTGTGAGCTTGAGCGTCGTGCCTGCGGCGCAGGCAAGCGGCGTCAGCAGCTGCACCGCCAGCAGCAGTGCGATGCCTATGGCCAATATTCGGTTGCGTTTCATTCTTCGCATTCCTCCTCATCTCGGTCGGACGTACAATCGGGGTGAAATTGTAACAGGGTGCTGCAAGAGTCTACACTACCCCTAGTATTCGTAGAATAATTATATACGAACTGTGCCGCAATTGCAAGATGCTGGCTGCTTTATTTGTGGGGAATTTGGAGAAAAAGTTTTTTCGGAGAAAAAACTTTTTCCGGATGGGCGGCGATGCTGTGAAGCTTCAACAATTCGCGGCTGCTCCCCGCCCTCATCCGGCCCTTCGGGCCACCTTCCCCGGCGGGGAAGGCTTTGGGTGCGTGCAGATTCGCCGGACTGTCGGCGGTTTAACCGGAAATTGATTTGGATTTAAGATTCTGCGGGAAATATCACGAAGATTTAACGTAATTCTGGACGCGCATTTGACATTTTCTTTCTATATTTATATCAGATAAAACGAATTTGGAAAGAGGTCTGTGCGGATATGACGATTTTTAACTTTTTAACATTGCTCGGCTCGCTGAGTTTGTTCCTGTTCGGCATGAGTGTGATGGGCACGGCGCTGGAAAAGCGCGCGGGCGGGTCCTTGAAGGCCATTCTGGCGAAGCTGACGAACGGGAAATTTTCCGGGCTTCTGACGGGGCTTGCCGTTACGGCGGTCATTCAGTCGTCCTCGGCTACGACGGTCATGGTCGTGGGCTTTGTCAATTCGGGGCTTTTGAGCCTCAAGCAGTCCATTCCTGTTATCATGGGCGCGAATATCGGCACGACTGTGACAGCGTGGCTGCTGTCGCTGTCCGGCATCAGCGGGGACAGCCTGTTCGTGCAGCTGTTGAAGCCGTCGTCGTTCACGCCGGTGCTGGCTGTGATCGGCATTATTCTGTATCTGACCGCAAAGGGCAAGAAAAAGGACACGGGCCTGATCCTTCTTGGCTTCGCGACGCTGATGTTCGGCATGGAATCGCTGTCCGGCTCCGTCTCCGGGCTGCGGGACGACCCGAACTTCACGAAATTCTTCCTGTTGTTCTCGAATCCCATTCTGGGCGTTCTGGCTGGCGCGATCCTGACGGGCATTGTGCAGTCCTCGTCCGCGTCGGTCGGTATTCTGCAGGCGCTGTCCTCGACCGGGGCTGTCAGCTACGGCGCGGCGATCCCCATTATCATGGGACAGAACATCGGCACGTGCGTGACGGCCATGCTGTCCTCCGTCGGCACGAACAAGAACGCGCGGCGCGCAGCGGTCGTGCATCTGAGCTTCAATATCATCGGCACGGTCGTCTGGCTGGCGCTGTTTGAGGCTGCAAACGCGATTTTCCGCTTTGCGTTCGTCTCGACCGCTATCGATACGTTCCATATCGCGCTCATTCACTCGATCTTCAATCTGGCCTGCACGCTGATGCTGCTGCCGTGCTGCGGACTGCTGGAAAAGCTGTCGTACCGGATCATCCCGGATGGCCGCAGCACCGACACCGCAACTGTTCTGGACGAGCGCCTGTTTGCAACGCCCGCCATTGCGCTCGTCAAGAGCGAGGAGCTGGCCAAGCGCATGGCTGCGGACTCCGAGCTTGCGCTGCATGAGAGCTTACAGGCCGTGCTCGGCTTTACGCCGGAGCTGGCCGCCTCCGTCCGGCAGCGGGAGGACGATACCGACCGCTATGAGGACACGCTGGGAACCTTCCTCGTACATCTGGCCACGCAGCCGATGAGCGAACAGGACAGCGTGGAATCGTCCAAGCTGCTGCATCTGATCGGTGATTTTGAGCGCATTGCAGACCACGCCGTCAATATTATCGAATCGGCAGAGGAGTTAAAGGAAAAGGGCGTTTCGTTCACGGACTCTGCAAAAAAAGAACTTCAGACGATGCTGAACGCCGTGAGCGAGATCGTTGATCTCACAAGCCGGGCATTTTTGCAGGACGATCTGACACTTGCGCGGCAGGTCGAGCCGCTGGAGCAGGTCATCGACAAGCTGAAGGACAAGCTGCGTACGAATCACATCGCCCGTCTCCAGCGCGGCGAATGCTCGCTGGCCGCAGGTTTCGTACTGTCCGATCTGCTGACAAATCTGGAACGCGTGGCCGACCACTGCTCGAACATCGCAGGCTGCCTGCTCGACATGAAGAACGAGCGCATCGATCTGCACAAGTACCTCGGCGACGTCAAATCCGGCAGCAATGAATTCTTGATGCAGTACAACACGTTTGAGGAAAAATACAAGCTGGCGTAACCGCGCCGGACGCACAGACAATATCAGCACGCACCAGCGCCCCCTGTCATGTCACAGCATGACAGGGGGCGCTGCGGGTATTCACAGCAGGATGCAGATCATCCCACCGGTGTTTTCGTTGATCATGCGGCCAAGGGTCTTTGTGAGCTTCTGCCGCGCGTCGTCCGGCATACGCATGATCTTGGCCGTGACGCCCTCGGAGACAAGCTCGTAGAGCGATTTGCCGAAGATGTTGCTCTGCCAGAGCTTATCGGTGTCCTCTTCATATTCGCCGAGCAGATAGTCGATCAGCTGCTGCGATTCCTGCTCGCCGCCGACCATGGGGCTGATCTCCGTCTCGATCTGCGCGCGCATCATGTGGATGGACGGCGCGCTGGCGCGCAGCTTGACGGCGTAATTGCCGTTTTTCTTCACGATTTCCGGCTTTTCGAGCTTCAATTCCTCTGCGCCCGGCATGACGATGCCATAACCGGTCGCCTTGACCTGTTCGAGCGCGGTCTGTACCTTTTCGTAGAGCTTTTTCGTCTGCGAAAGCTCCCGCAGCATCTGCATAAGCGCCTCGTCGTCCGCGATCTCCACGCCCGCCTGCTTGGACAGCTCCTCATAGAACAGCGTCTCCGGCAGATGCAGCTCGCAGGTGACCGTGCCAGTTCCGAGATCGACCTCCCGCACGCGGAACGCGTCGACCGGATCAAGCTCCCGCAGCGACCCCATGACGCTTTCCGCCTCACTGAGGCTCGTGAGCCTTGAGGCGCGGTCAAGCATTGCGTCATACAGGGCGGCTTTGACCGGGTGATCGTCCGGCAGCGCCCGCACCCAGCTCGGCAGGAAGAAACGCAGCTCCTCGACCGGGAACGCGTACATGACCGCTTCGAGCAGCCGCGCAATATCTTGCGTCTGCATCACCGCACAGTCCATCGTCAGCGCCTGCACGCCGTATTCGGCCCGGATACGGGCGCAGATCGCGTCCGCCTGTCCCTTTTTCGCGTCCTGCGTATTGACGACGACCACGAACGGCTTGCCCGTCTTCTGCATATCCGCAATAGCGCGGGCTTCCGCCTCGCGGTAATCCTCGCGCGGGATATCCGTGACCGTTCCGTCCGTCGTGACGACCACGCCGATGGAGCTGTGGTCCTCCATGACCTTTTTGGTACCAAGCTCCGCCGCCTGTGCCATGGGAAGCTCCTCGGAGGCCCAGGGCGTCGTGACCATGCGGGGCTTGCCGTCCTCCGTGTCGCCGACCGCGCCGGGGATCATGTAGCCCACAGAGTCGATCAGCCGCACCTGCAATGTCGTTTTTCCGTCCGGGCTGATGCGGGCGGCCTCGTTCGGGACGAATTTCGGCTCCGCCGTCATGATCGTCCGGCCCGAGCCGGACTGCGGCAGCTCGTCGGTGGCGCGTTCGCGCTCATAGACGTTTTCGATGTTCGGCAGCACGAGCTGCTCCATGAAGCGCTTGATAAAGGTGGATTTTCCCGTCCGCACAGGGCCGACGACGCCGATATAGACCGTGCCGTCCGTGCGGTCCGCGATCTGCGCGTAGATCGAACGTTGTTCCATATTCCCGCCTCCCGTCTCACATGGGGATCAGCAGCAGCTGTCCGGCGTCCGCCTCCGGCTGCGTCAGATGATTGGCCTGCTGGATCGACTGCGCCGTCGTCCGGTACTGCCGCGCAAGGTCCCAGAGCGCGGCGTTTTCGCTCATGCGCCGGATGACGACTGACGGCCGCTGCGTGTTCTGCTGCTTCGTCAGGTCGAGCGTCCCGCCGGACAGATTCTGCAGCGTCTGCCGGGAAAACGTCTGTACCTGAAAGACCGCGTCATAGCGCAGCTCGACCGCGCCGCTGCCCGCCGAGGCGTAGCCCTCCGGCTGGATCGTACACACGGCCTCGCAGAGGCCGTTTTCGCTCAGCACCGTATGGCAGCTGACCTCCGTGCGGAACGTCTCGGCCTGCACCGCGCCATCTGCGTCGGTATACACGATGTCTGCGCGCAGCGGGACATGGACGGTAACGCCGTCGTCTGTCCGCTCAAGCGCCTGTGCGTCCGGGTAGACCCGGCAGTCGAGCACGGCGGCGGCCTGCACCGGGAACGAGGCGCGGACAGGCTCGCGCAGCGTCTGCGCGTCGAGGCGCATGGTGTGCTCCTGCGTTTCCCACTGCGGCTGGAACTCGCCCTTGGTCGAATATGCGTCCTCACAGAGCGTCAGCGCCTGCGGCTGCACGACCATGCACTGCGCCAGCAGCCCCGCGCCGAACAGCAGCTTCTGCGACTGCTCCGACGCGACCGGCTCCAGCTGCACGCCGGTCACAAGCAGCACCGATTCGAGCGTTTCGTCCTGATCGTAGTCGCCCTCCATCTGGCAGTACTGCGAAAACGGCACGGAAAAACTCAGCGTCCGCAGGGCGTTTTCATTGTCCAGATAAGTAATTTGCAGATTTGCGGTTCCCTTCAGGACGGCCTTGCTCCCGACCAGCCCCTGCTCCTGCACGACCGGCGTGAGCGAACAGCTGACCAGCCGTGCGATCTGCGGCCTGCCGTCCGGCAGGTTCAGCTCCTCGCTGACCTGAAACGCGCGCTCGGAAAGCTCCACAGGCGCATTCGTCTCATAGGTCTGCGTTTTCAGCTGCAGGCAGGCGGGCGGATCCTTGAGGACGCTCATGCTCTGCGTCTGCGGCTCATAGCCGTCCGCCTGAACCAGAACGCTCACGCGCAGGAGCACCTTGCGCGAGTTGATCAGGCGGCTGTCCGCGCTGCGGACGCAGCAGCGCACGAGCGTCTGCGTGTCCTCGCGCAGCTCGGCGCACTCCAGCTTGACCGTAAACGGCAGCTCGGAGGTCAGCAGTTGCAAGCCGCCCGCTTCGTCTGCGTACAGGCAGCTTGTGCGCAGCGTCCCCGTCACGAGAAGACTGCCCTCCCGGTTCGTCTTGCTCTGTACCTCCGGCTCGGCGCAGCAGATGAGCGTGCGGGAAGCGTCCGGCATACTGTCGGGTATGATGAGCTCCTGTGTCTGCTCCTGCGCAAGCGAGAGATGCGCCGTGCGATGCAGGCAGGACCGTTGTTTCTGTTCAAATGCAAGCTCCATAGTCTCAACTCCTTGTATATGTTCTGGGATATATATACGCAGAGCCGGACAAGGATATGTTTCGGAAATTATTTCAGCAGCAAAAGTCCCAGCACGATCAGGATCGCCGCGATCAGCACCCGCAAAAACCACCCGCACAGCGCAAACGACAGCAAAAGTCCAACGCCCGCCCCGATCAGAAGCAGCCCGAGCCGCTCGGTCTTCACACACATAAAAAATCCCCCCTGTCAGCATACGCGGGCAGGAGGAATCTGTGCGGGTCTGAACGCGTTTTTACAGCTTCCAGCCCACGGCCTGTTCGCGGCCGGTGATGAAGCGGCGGTAGATGCCGCCCTGCGCCATCAGCGCCTCGTGTGTGCCGCGCTGGACGATCTGTCCCTTGTCCACCACGAGCGTATCCCCATCCATTCCGCCGGCATTGACATTTTGCCCGCGTACTATGAGGAGTTCCCGAAAACGCACTACCCGGAGCTTTGTTTTGATCTTCCGGCAGCGTTTCAGAGCGTCGATCAGGCGACGGACTTCCCTGCCATGTCCCGGCTGCTGTTTGAGATCGAAAATTACCGGGGCGAGGGCGCGGCGGCGGCGCTTTTTACGAGGCTAAGGTGTATCTGAAAACTCCCAATGTGACCGGCAGCGAGAAATTTTTGCGCTGAGCA
>ERZ809207.566-NODE-566-length-13549-cov-5.402475_pt1 | contig 13549 bp, 5 predicted proteins | sample MGYA00520515_ERZ809207 | MGnify/ENA primary metagenome ERZ809207 (study PRJEB31570, sample SAMEA3213009) | Homo sapiens | biome: human-gut; feature: human gut; material: fecal | place: Sweden | collected 2011 ... | reverse complement strand
ACGGACGCGGCCTGCCGCGAAGCGCAGGAGCAGCTGGCCGCCGCACAGAAGATCCGCTCGGAGATCACGGCCATCGCCCTGATCCCGGAATCCGGCGGCGCGCTGTTCGGAAGCGAGGGTGCGTCGCTCAACACATATTCCAATTACCAGAATGCAGACTGGTACCAGGCCGCGCTGCAGGAACCGCACGAGGTACAGGTTTCCTCCTCGCGCGTGGAAAACCTGATCGCGGGCCAGTACAACTGGGTCGTTTCGTTCTCCAAGGCCGTGCTCGACCGCGCAGGGAATATGCAGGGCGTTCTGCTCATCGACCTTAACTACCAGATCATCGACCGGCTCTGCGCGGATATCCAGCTCGGCAGCCGGGGCTATATCTATCTGATCGACCAGAGCGGCGGCATCCTCTGGCACCCGCAGCAGGATCTGATCTATGCGGGACTGAAGGAGGAAAACGTCGCGGAGGTGCTGGCAGCAGCGGACGGCCGCACGCTCTCCGGCAAGGGCAGGATGCGCAGGCTCTATGTAGCCTGCGCATCGGAGGCCACCGGATGGACGGCGGTGGGCGTTGCCTACACGCAGGAGCTGCTGCGCAGTCAGGACAGGATCTACAAGACCTATCTGCTCATCGCGGCGGCGGCGCTCATTCTTGCGCTGGTGTTCGCGCTTCAGCTCTCGCGCTCCATCGCAGGACCCATCCGCCGTCTGATGCAGACGATGCGGCGCGTGGAGGACGGCGATCTGCACGTGCGCAGCCAGGTATCCTCCCGCACGGAGCTTGGCCAGCTGTCCGACAGCTTTGACCACATGATCGCCAAAACTGCCGAACTGATGGACGAACGGCTGCGCAGCGAGGAGCAGAAGCGCAAGAGCGAATGGAAGGCGCTGCAGGCGCAGATCCAGCCGCATTTTCTTTACAACACGCTCGACTCTATTATCTGGATGAGCCACGCCGGACGCAATGCGGAGGTCGTGGAGATGACGAGCGCGCTGGCGCTGCTGCTGCGCTCGTCCATCGGCGACGGCTCCGACACCAACACGCTCAAAAAGGAGATCGCCCATGTGCGCAGCTATCTGACCATCCAGAAGATGCGCTACAACGAAAAGCTCCGCTACGAGATCGACCTTGACCCGCAGACGGAGGACTGCCTGCTGCCGAAGCTCATTTTGCAGCCGCTGGTGGAAAACGCGATCTATCACGGCATCAAGGTCAAGCAGCAGGGCGGCACGGTGCGCATTGAGTCGCTGCTGGAGGAGGACCGCCTGCTCATCACCGTCGAGGACGACGGCGTGGGCATGACGCCGGAGCAGCTGGAAACCATTCTCGACAAAAAGGAATCCGACGCGGAGAGCACCAAGATCGGCGTTTATAACGTCAACGAGCGGCTGCAGCTGTTCTTCGGCCCGGACGCCGTTATGAAGTATTATTCTACGCCCGGTGTGCGCACAATGGTCATGCTCGTGCTGCCCATTGTGCGTGGAAAGGAGGAGGACAGCCATGCGGAGGATTAAAAAATGCACCGTTTTTCTCCTGGTGCTCTGTCTGCTCCTGAATCTTGCGGGCTGCGTGGCAGCACAGAAGCCGCTGCGGGTGACGCTGGTTCTGAAAACCGTGACAGAGGTCGCTGAGTTCTGGGGAACGCTCCTGTCCGGCGTTGAAAAGGCGGCGGAGGAATACGGCGTCGAGCTGAAGGTCCTGACCTCGCCGCGCGAAATTGACATTGACAAGCAGATCGAGCTGATCCGACAGGTGACAGCGGATAAGCCGGACGTCATGATCCTCTCTGCCGCGGACTATGACCGCTGCGCGGAAGCAACGGAGGAATCCATCGCTGCCGGGATCGGCGTCGTTGCGATCGACACGGACGTCAATGCCGCAGGCCGCGCCTGCTTTGTCGGCAGCAACAGCTATGAGATCGGGCTGGAGATGGGCCGCGCCATGGCATCCTATCTGCCGGAGGGCGGAAAGGTCGCGGTCATTCAGCATATGCTGACGACCACAACGGGCATTGAACGCACGCGCGGCGTTCTGGACGCACTGAACGAGGCAGGAAATATCGAGATCCTCGGCAGCTTCTGCTGCGACAACTCGACCGAGCAGGCGCAGACGATCACGACGGAGCTTCTTTCCGCCGACCCGGAGATCCGGGGCTTTGTGTGCACGAACGAGGTCTGCAACGTCGGCGCGGCAAACGCGCTGGTCGAGCTGGGCATGGGCGGGCGCGTCTATGTCGTCGGCTGCGACAATTCGCAGCGGCAGATCCAGTTTTTAGAGCAGAACATCATTCAGGCCATTGTCACGCAGCGGCCGTTCAACATGGGCTACGTGGCCGTCCAGCAGGCCGTTCGCGTGGCAAACGGCGAGCAGACCGACGATTTCGTTGAGGTTTCCTGCGTCCTCATTACGCGGGAAAATATGTACACGCAGGAAAACCAGAAGCTCCTGTTCCCAGTTTTGCGCTGAGCGGATTCGACCGCAGCAGATTTCGGAGCACCCCCAAAAATACGCACAATTTTGGTAGGGGCGGGGCTCTGCTCCGCCCGGCAGAATGCACCGAATCATCGGAAATCCTCGGCAAATTCGTATGCATCTGCGCATTTCGGTGTAGGGGCGGACGACTCTGTCCGCCCGCAGGACGCAGCATTTTTACGGAAATCCATGGCGAATTCGCAGCATTTTCAGGGCCGACAGAGTCGTCGGCCCCTACAACCAAGTGGGTAACTGCATACGAATTTGCCGCAAGTTCTCACGCGAACGCAGCGTTTTCCGCCGGGCGGAGCAGAGCCCCGCCCCTACCAACTGCGTCTGTTTTTTGCCGTTTTTGCACAAAAACCCGCTGCACAGCTGTGCAGCGGGCGGTTTTTTATCCGATGCCGAGCATTGCGGTCGCAAAAGCGAAATAGACAAGCAGGGACAGGAAGTCCACGATCGTCGTGATGATCGGCGAGGCCATCACAGCCGGGTCGAAGCCGAGCTTTTTAGCCAGCAGCGGCAGCGTTGAGCCGACGATCTTGGCAAGGCAGACCGTCACGGCCATCGTCGCGCAGACGACAAAGGCTACCAGATACGTCACGCTCTCGCTCTTTAACAGCAGCATATCGACCACGATGATCTTCGCGAAGCAGGCGATTGCCAGGCACACGCCGCAGAGGACGGACACGCGGATCTCCTTCCAGACCACGCGTCCCAGGTCGCGGAATTCGATCTCATTCAGGCTGATGCCGCGGATGATGGACACGCAGGCCTGCGAGCCGGAGTTGCCGCCGGTGTCCATCAGCATGGGGATGAACGCGGTGAGGCACGGCAGGGCGGCCAGCGAGTTTTCAAATCTTGTGATGACGATGCCCGTCAGCGTCGCCGAAACCATCAGCAGCAGCAGCCACGGAATACGGTTTTTCCAGATCTCGACAGGGGTCGAACGCATATACGGGTGTTCGGACGGCAGCATAGCGGCCATCTTTTCCATGTCCTCCGTGGCCTCGTCTTCCATGACGTCCATGGCGTCGTCGAAGGTCACGATGCCGACCAGCCGGTTCTCCGTGTCCACGACCGGCAGAGCGAGGAAGTTGTACTTGCTGAACATCTGGGCGACCTGCTCTTTATCGTCGAGCGTGCCGACGGTGATGACGTGCTCCTGCATGATGGACTCGATGGTCGCATCGTCGTCCTCGCACAGAAGCAGGTCCTTGACGCTCGTAAGGCCAATCAGCTTATGGCCGCGCGTCACGTAGCAGGTGTAGATCGTCTCCTTGTCGATGCCCGTGCGCCGGATGCGCAAAATCGCTTCCTCGACCGTCATATTCGGGCGCAGGGAGACATATTCGGTGGTCATGATCGAGCCGGCGGAATCCTCCGGGTAGCGCAGGATCTCGTTGATCTGCTTGCGCATATCCGGCTCGGCCTGGGTCAGGATGCGCTGCACGACGTTCGCGGGCATTTCCTCCACGATATCGACGGCGTCGTCGACGTAAAGCTCGTCGATGACCTCCTTCAGCTCGGAATCCGAGAAGCCCTGAATCAGAAGCTCCTGCGCCTCCGGCTCCATTTCGACGAACGTTTCGGCGGCCAGCTCCTTCGGCAGAAGCCGGAACAGAAGCGGCAGGCGCGCCTGATCGAGATCGTCAAAAATGGCGGCGATGTCGGCGGGATTCATGGTGCTGAGGATGTCGCGCAGAGAATGATACTTCTTCTCGTCGAGCAGCATGGTCAGGGTCTTTTGCAGGGAAAAATTGCTTTCTGCCATGTCTTGTTCCTCCTAAATGTAAAGAATAGGAAGGTAAAGACACAACGCAGGCACATCAATCGAAGAATGACAGGGGCTGCAAGCACCGGACGCACAAAGGCGGCTGGTGCTCGGGCCGACTTCGGCCTGCGGATGTGCCGCTACTACTTCCTGCGTCCATTTGTTCTTCCCCCTTTTTGTTTCAGAATATCGGGCGCTTTTGAAATCGCCCAACTTATATAATAGGTTGATTTCCCCGGTTTGTCAACCAAAATCCGAACGAATTCCAGTGGAATTTTGACGGATTGTGTGCTATGATAGTTGAAAATCTGACAAGAGGTGTCAATATGGCAACAGAAAAGCTCTATTATCAGGACGCGCATCAGGCAGCGTTTGAAGCGCGCGTTGTATCCTGTCAGCCGGGAAAGCACGGCTATGATGTCGTGCTGGACAGAACCTGCTTTTATCCGGAGGGCGGCGGCCAGCCGGGCGACACCGGCTTTCTGTCCGGTGTCCGCGTGACCGACACGCACGAGCGCGGCGGCGAGATCGTGCATTTCTGTGAACAGCCGCTTTCCGAAGGGCAGAGCGTCGAGGGCCGGATCGACTATACGCGCCGGTTCGAATTCATGCAGCTGCATTCCGGCGAGCATATTCTCTCCGGCGTGATACACCGCCGCTTCGGCTATGAAAACGTCGGCTTTCATATGGGTGCGGATTTTGTGACCATTGATTTTTCCGGTATGCTGACGCAGGAGGACCTGTCCGCCGTCGAGGCCGAGGCCAACGAGTGGGTCTGGAAAAACGTCCCGATCGAAATTACATACCCGGATGCCGAGGCGCTGAAGACCATCCCCTACCGCAGCAAGAAGGAGCTGACCGGTCAGGTGCGCATCGTGACCATCCCCGGCGCGGACATCTGCGCCTGTTGTGGGACGCACGTAAGCAGCACCGGGGAAATTGGGCTGATCAAAATTTTCTCCTGCGTGAAATTCCATGACGGCGTGCGGCTGGAAATTCTGTGCGGCAGACGTGCGCTTGCCTATTTGAGCGAAATTGCCGAGCAGAACCGGCGCGTGTCAGGCCTCCTGTCGGCCAAGCCGCTGGAGACGGCTGCCGCCGTGCGGCGGCTTCTGGACGCGGAGGCCGCGCAGAAGCAGCGCGCAGCCGGGCTGGAGGAAACTGTGTTTGCGCAGAAGGCGCAGGCACTTGCCGGGGCAGGAAACGTCCTGCTGTTTGAGCCTGCGATGAACCCGGACAGCCTGCGGCGGCTGACCGATCTGGTCATGACGGCCTGCGGGGGTCGTGCGGCTGTTTTTGCCGGCAGCGACGCCGATGGCTATAAATACGCCGTCGGCGAACAGGACGGCGATCTGCGGCAGCTGGTAAAGGAGCTGAACGCGCAGCTGCACGGACGCGGCGGCGGAAAGCCGTTTTTCGCGCAGGGCAGCGTACAGGCAGGCCGGGCGGAGATCGAAGTGTTCTTCGCCGGGCGCTGAGGAGGGAAAGCTATGCTTCAGGATCTGTATCCGCATATGTATCACAATGAAATGTCGTGGAAAGCACCGTCGCCGGATGATATTGCGCTGATTTTTGAGCCGGATCATACAGTTTACTGTAATTTGAGCGGCGAAACGCTCACGCTGCCCCGGATGTGCGAGATCCCGGACGGCGGCGAGGCGCAGTACGCCTTCTCCATTGACGAAACGGCATATTATCTCGTCTCCGCCCACCCCGGCGAGACAGACACGTTCCGCTATGCTCCCTCTTCGTCGCTCCGCGCCATGACGGACGGGACAAGCGCCGCCCTGTTCGCCGCCGCTGCGGGCGAAAGCCTGTACCGCTGGTATGATTCCCAGAAATTCTGCGGCAGATGCGGCGCGCGCATGGAGAAAAGCACGGTCGAGCGCGCCATGGTCTGCCCGCATTGCAAAAACACGGTTTACCCGAAGATCTGCCCGGCTGTGATCGTCGCGGTGCACGACGGCGACCGGCTGCTGCTCACGCGCTATCGCGGTCGGCCGTTCAAAAAATATGCCCTCATCGCGGGCTTTAATGAGATCGGTGAGTCGATTGAGGACACGGTGCACCGCGAGGTCATGGAGGAGGCTGGCCTCCGGGTCAAAAACCTCCGCTTTTACAAATCCCAGCCGTGGGTGTTCACGGACACGCTCCTGATGGGCTTCGTCTGTGAGCTGGACGGCAGCGACAGGATCACCGTGCAGGAATCCGAGCTGGCCGAGGCGAGCTGGCACCTGCGCAGCGAGCTGCCGGAGGATCACTCCCACATCAGCCTGACCGGTGAAATGATCGAGCAGTTCCGTCTGGGCCGGTTATAACGCGCAGCGTCCAAAAATAAACAGCTTCCCCCAGCGGCAGTCCGTCGTGGACTGCGCCGCCGGGGGAATTTTTCAGCCCCTGCCGCCGAATTGGCGGCAGGGGCTGATTTGGATTATACCGGGGAATTGCGTCCGAAGAGGCTTACTCGTACAGCGACCAGTTGGGGTCGGAGGTCAGAGCCGTCCAGGTTTCGGAACCCTTGACCGTGTAGGAATGGCTGTTGGTAGCTTCCTGCACGTCGAGGTAGTACCACTTATCGGCGGTGTTGTCGATCCAGGTCTTCATGCCGGGCAGGAATGCGTCGGCGGACTTGGGCGCACGGCCGGTGGCACGGTTGATCATAGCCATGAGTTCAGCACGGGTCACGTTTTTGTCCGGACGGAAGGTGCCGTCGGGATAGCCGGTGATCCAGCCGAGCTTGGCGCAGATCGCGATGGCGTTGGCCGCCCAGTACTTGGCGGACACGTCATTGAAGTAGTTCGCAGCGCCGGTCGTCTCGGAGAACTTGGCGAGCATGGCGGCAAGCTCTGCACGGGTGATGGCTTCATTCGGGCGGAAGTAGCCGTTGGAGCTGTCGGTGATGACACCGGCGTTGTTCAGAGTCGCAACGTAGGTGTTGTACCAGCTGCCGGAGGCGACATCGCGGAAGCCGCTCTTGGTGGAGTAATAGGTCTTGCGGGACGCATCATCCATGAGACGGAAGAGGATCGCGGCCGTCTCAGCGCGGGTGATGTTGCCTGCGGGCTTCACGGTGCCGTCGGGATAACCCTGGACATACGCGAAGTGATCAGCGGTGTTGAGCTTCGGGGTGTTCTTCTTGACGGTGACGCCGGGCAGGACGATCAGGAACCACTTGGCATAGATCGTGATGTCCTCAGTCAGCGGGGTCGAGAAGTCGTAGCGATGTCTGAAGGTCTTGTCGGTGTACCAGCCGTCGAAGATGTAGCCGCCGTTGACGGGATCCTTGGGCTTTGCAACCGTCAGGCCATGGCGAACCGTTTCCGGCGCGATCTTGGAGCCGCCCATGGTGTCGAACGTCAGGGTATGGAAGTCCAGATCGTAGTAGACCGACAGGATGGTGTAGACAGGCTTGCCGTCCACGCCCATGTAGGGCTGGATAGCCGTGCCGGTCAGCTTGCTCAGCGTGCGGTTGACATTGACGTGATGCGTTGCTCTGTAATCCTTGATGACCGCGGTGACGGTGCTGTCCTTCAGGGCTCTCAGGTGCTCGACCTCAGCGTTGGCCAGATCATAGGTGCCGTCGGGCAGCTGCTTGATGTGCAGAACGTCGTAGCGGACATAAATGTCGCCGATCGGGGTGGACGTCAGTTCAAACTTGGCGTAGATGGTCTTGTCTGCTTCCAGAACCGTTGCGAAGTCATACTCCTCGGTGAATTCGGGGTCGGCATACCAGCCAATGAACGTGTACTTGTCCTTGGTCGGGTCAGCGGGTCTTGCAACTGCATTGCCGTGGCGGACCGTGACCGGGTTGATGGCGGAGCCGCCGTTGGTTTCGAAGGTCAGGGTATGCTCGTCGAGATCATACTTGACATCGATCGTCAGACCCTCTTCGATCTTGATGTTCTGCTTCGTGTCAGCGTCGTTGGTCGGATAGTGCTCACCGTAGTCCTTCGCGGTCACAGCTGCGAGCGCTTCAAACTTGCCGCTCAGCGTTTCGACCTCAGCGTTTGCCTCGTCATAGGAGCCGTCGGGCAGCTGCTTGATGTGGCGGACAGTGTAGTCGTAGGTGTTGGCCGAATAGGAGAACGTGAGAACCTTGTTGTATTCATCAAGGATCATCGTCTTACTGGGCGCGTCCGGCGTGTAGCCGATCACGTCTGCGGCATTCTCGGTCACTTCGGTATCAAACGTCTGATCAGTCACGACCTTTTCAGGCGCGAGAACCTTATTGTCGCCTTCGCGCAGGTATCTGACCGTGTAGCTTACGTCGGTCTTGGCCGAATAAGAGAACGTGAGAACCTTGTTGTATTCATCAAGGATCATCGTCTTGCTGGGTGCGTCCGGCGTGTAGCCGACCACGTCTGCGGCCTGCTCGGTCACTTCGGTGTCGAACGTCTGATCGATCACGACCTTTTCAGGCGCGAGAACCTTATTGTCGCCTTCACGCAGGTATTTGACCGTGTAGCTCACGTCGGTCTTTGCCGTGTAGCGCCCGTAGAGTTCCCACTTCTTGGCTATGGACAGAGCGTTCAGCTTGTGACTGGCGGTGCCGATATCCTTTTTGGCTTCATACCAGCCGTCGAAGTCATAACCGGTCTTTTCGCCGGTCGGCAGGACGCATGCGCTGGGTTCAAGCTCGCTGACATAGAGCGTAGCGCTGTCGATCTCGTTGTTGTCCTTATCGAGGTAGTGGAGATGGACAGGCCAGTTCCAGTATGCCGTGATAACGCGGTTGCCGGTCGAGCCAGTCGGGATCTCGGTGATCTTCTGGCCGTTCTCGTCGTGCCACTCAAGGAACGTCTTGCCCCAGTCAGCGCCGGTCGCATCGGCCAGCGTGATGGTATCGCTCTCAACCGTGTACGTCGTGGGGTTGGTGCTGGTGGCCTTGCCGTCGTTGTATACATACTGAATGGTGTACTCAATGGGCGTAAATTTGCCGTAGAGCTTCCATTCCTTGGCCATGTACAGCTTTTCGACCTTAGCTTTTACGCCAATATCAGCTGGTTTCTGATACCAGCCGCTGAATTCGTAACCATCTTCTGCATTCGGAGTCCACAGGCTGTAGGTGGCATAGTCAACAGAGTCAACCGTGTCCATCTTCTTTTCTACCCACGCACCGGTTTCATCCGGGAGGTAGTACTTGACTGTGAACGTCTTCTTCTCCCAGTTCGCGTACAGGTTCGTCCAGCCGTTGACGGTCTGGCCGGTGACATCCACGGTCTGGCCTTCACGGCTCCAGAAGGTGAAGGTGTAGCCGTTGCGGGTCGCAGTGGGAGCGTCTGCGGTGGGCAGAGCCGAGCCAACGCGGGCCTTGGTGGTACGGAGGATGCCCTCCGTCTTGGAGTGGTCGTTCTGATATGCCGTCAGCGATTCCAGAGAATCGAAGTAAACGACAGGAACCAGCTCGGTGACGATGAGCTTGAGATTCTGCCAGTTTCCGGTGATCAGCAGCTTCTCCAATCCGGCGGGTTTATCCTGCAGACCGTCCAGATACCGCTTGTAGCTGTTGAACATGCCGTCGTCGTACCAGCCGCCGTCGATCTCGAAGTCGAAATCGAGATAGCTGCTCGGATCGATCTTCGTAAGGTCAATCGTATCGCCAGCAAGCTTATCGGCGGCGTACGGAACATCCACGATCGGCTTGCTCAGATCGCCGGACTTGAAGATCATGAGGTGGACGTTGGCCTTTTTGGCTTCCCACTTCGCAACATAGGTCACAGTCTGCGTGACCGTTGCCGCAACTTCGGGCTCCCAGCCTGCGAAGGTGTAGCCGGTGCGGGTCGGGGTGCCGTTGAACGCGGGGGTCGTGGAATCCTTCCTAAGGTCAGAATAGACCTGATCGGCGAAAACCTCTTCACCATCTACGCCGTCGGTGTAGGTAACGGTATATTCCTCCGTCACATGTACGCGGCCCTGCGTCTTGATCTGCCAGCTGCCCCCGGCCCAGATCAGCGTGACCGGAACGATCTTCTCATCGTTTTGGACATGTTTCAGGTTCTGGAACGTCGTGTTGAACTCGGCCACATAGCGTTCGGGGTAATAGCTGATGTCGCAAAGCCAGTCGTCCCCTTCCTGCCTCGGCTCGAAGACGAAGTAGTCTACATCGCACTCGCCGAGCAGACCGTAGGCGGCCGTATGCTGCTGCGAAGCATCTACGACGCACTTGACCTGAACAGCCATTTCAAGCTTTTTCAGCTCGTCAGCCGTCGGGGCTTTGGGCTTGCAGATGACTTCAACGACCGGCAGGTCACCCTGCTGCTTCCATTTCCTGTTCCCGTCAACAGTTGCTTCGGTGTCATAGCGGAAGGTGATGGTCAGCGTTGCGTCCTGCTCGTCAACGAGCCGATGCTCGACGCGGGTGGCCTTGTTATATGCCACCAGATTCGGCGCTACCGTGACCGTCGCGGTGACGTAGTAGCCCTGCTCGTCCTTCTGCACATCGCTGATCGTATACTGAGACGGGGTGGCAATATAATCCGCCTTGTAAGGATGTGTTGCTTTGTTGTTCTTGCAGACGATAGCAAAACTGCCGTCCAGCGCCGTGGGCTTTGTGGGCGGGGTCACTTCGTGCGTGGCTTCGATCCGCGGGTTCGCTGCCGGTTTCACCCACGTCTTACTATTTTTATCATAGGTGAGGTTGAACGTGATGGTCTGCGCGGTCGGGGTGTGCTGCACCTTCCAGACCAGATTGCTGGCCTGCTGCACGAACCATGCCGTCCGGACAGTCACCGGGCAGATATATCCGCCCGCGCCATCGCTTACGACCTCGCCGATCGTATGTTGTGCGTCGGTCGGGTGTCCGAGCAGATACTGTACCGTATCATGCGTTCCGGTTGTCGTAACGCAGACAATATCTACAACAACGCCGGTCACGTCGTTTTTCGTGGGCTTGTCGGGCTTATCGGTGGGTGGGGTGTTCGACTGCCAAACGGCGTAGAGCTTGGTGGTCGTGGCGGTTGTTGTAACCCAATTACCAGGTTGGACGGTGGGCGTTGTTGCGTCCGGTTTCCCATTCCAGCCGAGGAAGTTGTAGCCTTCTCTGGCAGGAATCGCGCTGGAAACGGTGAACGTCACCGTGCCGGTGTTGGACGTTTCAGTCTGCGGGTTGGGTACCGGCATATTGGTGACTGTGTCTGTCGTGTTAGGGTAGTAGTTCAGGGTGTAGGTGACTTCAGGGTTGGAATCCTTGTAGACAAGGTAGAAATTCTTCGAGCAGGGATACGGCTCCGAGCCGGTAACGTTCGCAGTCGCATTTACCGTAGAACTCGTAAAATTATTGAAAATATTCTGATCCTGCCCCTTCGTATAATACGAAGCGAACTGCCAGCCTGTCCAGTCTTTTGTCTCGTCCGGATAGAACTCTTTCAGTTTTACAGAATGGTTGTAGCCAGAATGCTCTGTGCCGTCGGTACAAGTAACAGTTATCGTCTTGACCAGCACAGGATTCTGGTAGCCAAGAGGCCTAGAACTGTCCAGTACAACCTTGTAAATCCCTACAGAGATTTTGTGCCCGGTGCTGTTGGCAGCCATCGCCGACACAGGCAGCATACCGAGCACCATAATCAGAACTAACAAAAAAGCAATCAATCTCTTCTTCATTACTTCAGATCTCCTCCTTTGTATTGATTGTTTCGAATGTGGAAACTGCATTTATGTTAAAAATGGCCCAAGCCATTGGATTTTACAGGCGCTTCGCGCCGGGCAGGAGTTCTCTCCGTCCGGCATTCTGGGTACACGTCTTCATTTTTTCTTTATTATAACACATCCTGCCGCAATGCGCAAGGAAAATCAGGAGAAGTTTTCCAAGAATTTATGGGCGCTTTACGCGCCGGACGTCACTGCAGCGCAGGGGCTGCCGGCAGCGCCGTCAGAACCGTGGTCACGCAGCAGAAAGCAAACTGCCGCGCGGAATGAGCAGTATTCTTCATCATATTCCCCCCAATTGAGGTTCTTTTATTTATTTTACCCTGAATATGACAAAAAAGCAACTGCCTGCCCATCCGCAGCGGACGTTGACAGGAAAGATTTTGGTCATTATAATAGAAATATCTATAAAGGAGGATACGCTATGAAACGAAGCGAGCAGGATATCCGGTTCCAGTGGGACCTGACGAAGATCTACCCGGACACCGCGGCGTGGGAAGCCGCAATGCAGGAGGCTGAGGCCGCGCTTGCACCGCTGGCCGCAATTCCCGGCACACTCGGCACGTCCAAGGAAGCGTTCAAGAAGGGGCTTGACACCGTCTATGCCTCCATGTTTAAGGTTGAGATGCCCTATGTCTATGCGTTTTTGAAGAAGACAGAGGACGGCTCTGTTGCGGAAAATCAGGAAATGGCCGCCCGCAGCGAAAGCCTGCTCGTCAAGTTCAGCGCCGCAACGGCGTTCCTGAACCCCGAAATTCTTGCGATCCCGGCGGAAAAGCTGGACGAATGGATGCAGGACGAGGCGCTGGCGACCTACCGGCACACAGTAGACGATATCGTCCGTATGCGCGCGCATACGCTCGACGCTGCGCGGGAGCAGATGCTGGCGCTGCTGGGCGACGCGGCAGGCACGCCGAAGGCCGCGTTTGAGATGCTGACCGACGTTGATTTGCAGCTGCCGATGGTCAAAAACGAGGCGGGCGAGGAGGTACGCCTCACCGCCGGTACGTTCCCTGTCTTCCGCGAGAGCCGCGACCGCTCCGTGCGCGAGGGTGCGTTCCGCGCCATGTTCGGCACCTACCGGCAGTTCGGCGACGCCATTGCCACGCTCTATGGCGGCTCCGTCAAATTCGACACCTATTTCTCCAATCAGCGCGGCTACGCCTCCGCGTGCGAGGCGGCGCTGGACGGCGGCAATGTGCCCGTGTCCGTCTATGACAGCCTGATCGAGGCCGTGCACGAGAGCCTGCCCTCCATGCGCAAATATCTGGAACTGCGCCGCCGCGCGCTCAAGCTCGACAAAATCGACGTGTTTGATCTGTATGTCCCCATCGTGGAGGACGTCGACTATCCCATCGCGTTTGAAGACGCGAAGGAGTTGGTCAAGAAGGCAACGCTGCCGCTGGGCGAGGAATACCAGAAGCTGCTGGACCGCGCGTTCGCCGAACGCTGGGTCGATGTATATGAGAACGACGGCAAGCAGTCCGGCGCGTTCTCGTGCGGCGTGTTCGGCGTGCATCCGTATGTGCTGATGAACTACGCCGGGACGCTGGGCGACGCGTTCACGCTGGCGCATGAGCTGGGCCACTCCATGCACTCCTGGTTCTCGGATACGACGCAGGATTATGTCAACCACGATTACCGCATCATGGTCGCCGAGGTCG
>ERZ809207.565-NODE-565-length-13566-cov-3.853823_pt1 | contig 13566 bp, 17 predicted proteins | sample MGYA00520515_ERZ809207 | MGnify/ENA primary metagenome ERZ809207 (study PRJEB31570, sample SAMEA3213009) | Homo sapiens | biome: human-gut; feature: human gut; material: fecal | place: Sweden | collected 2011 ... | reverse complement strand
GCAACAAAATTATGCTCGAAAATCCACATATATTTCTTATGAAGACAGGTTCTAAGAAACGCTGTATTTGCCTGGCAAAACTGCATTCTTTTTAACATGAAAAATATCCCCCGGAAAAACCGGGGGATATTTTTGTTTTCCGGAGAAGGTTGCTTTTGTCCTTGTGAAATCAAACGATTACTGATCCACTGAATTCGGTTCGATCAAAGCAAACTGACTATGCTGGTTTAAATCTACCACAGCATCCTGAATCTGTTGCAAATATTCGGGATGCTCAGTCTCTGTAAACGGCAGTAGCAATTGCAAATCCTTAGCGATAATTGCCGGGAAAACAGCTTCTGCAATTCGAATCAGCGGCAGCGCTTCTTCGGTGTGTCCTTCGTAATAGAGAATTGTTCCGTGATAAGCGTGTACCGTAAATTCTGCCTTCACCTGGAATGCTTCTCCCTTTCGCCATACTCCAGGTTCTCCCTCTGGTTTTGCTGCCAGCTGCAACCGGAACCGGAAATCCGCATCTGCCAGTTTTTTGCCGTCTGTCACAATACCCAGATAGTCCAGCACCATTCTGGGGGTCATGTTTTGAATCAGATCATTTTTGCCGTCCTGTTCCAGCCGCCGTACGGTCTTGGAAGTGCCGTTTCGCAGTTCAAATGCGCCGTTTAAGTAGGCATTTCGCCAGATGCCGGATTCTGACTGATACGCTAGCTGTTCCAGTGCATCTGCATTCAGCAGGCGCGCTTTCTGGTTGGAAGGTTCTGCAAACACAGCATACGAAGCAGCTTTGGCTGCACGCCGGTAGTTTCCGGCGGCATAATCCTGTTCGGCCAGATGCACTACCTGCTCCACAGAGCCAACATAATCCACAAATAGCTTTGCCTCTTCTGTTTCTGTCAAGGCGTTCAGTTCCGTGGGATTGCCGTTATAAAAGCCCAGATATTTGCAGTACACTGCCCGCGCATTGATTTCCACAGAGCCGTAATACGGACGCGTGTACCAGACTTTTGCCAGTTTCTCCGGCAGCGCCACTTCCCGTGCAATCTCCTTTGCCGTTCTGCCCTGATTGGCCAGATGCAGCGTCCGGTCGTGGATATACTTGTACACCGCCGCATTGTTCCGGAGAAAATCCTCTACGCCATGGGGCGTTTCCGGCGTGTTCCAGTGCGGCCAGTTGTGGGACTGGAACACCACATCTGCCTGCTTGCCGTAGCGTTCCAGCGCAATCGCCGTAAACCGCCACCAGTTTGCCGCATCTCGCAGCTGTGCACCCCGAATGGGATAGAGATTGTGGAGAGTTCCGGTGCAGTTCTCCGCCGCCCAGAATGCCCGGTATTCGGGAAAATAGTTGTTCATCTCTGCCGGTGCTTCCGTGCCGGGTGTCAGCTGGAATTCCACCTCCAGCCCGTCAATGGTCAACGTGGTATCTTCTGCAATAAAGTCGGTGGGTCTGATATAGCTGAGTGTTCCGGAGGAAGTCCCCAGACCTAATCCTGTGGAAACTCTGCCCTTCGGCCCGGCAAGCAAATCACCGCCAAACTGATATTTGGAACGATGAAACATTGCCGTTCCGGCATAGACATTTTCCTTGACGGTTTCTTCGTCAAAGCCAGCCGGCACATAAATCCGCACCTGTCCCGGCGCTTTCCCCACCTGCTCTTCTGAGACAATGCCCTTAATACCGCCAAAGTGATCGGCGTGGGAATGGCTGATGATCACTGCCTTGATGTTGTCACGAATGTTCTCTTCCAGCACCTCTTCTGTGATACGCAGGCCATAGGAAGCCGCTTCAGTATTGGTTGTGACATCAATGACAATCCAGCCGGTTTTGCTGCGGACAAAGGTCAGATTTGCCACATCAATGCCGCGCACCTGATAGATTTTTCCCGGCAGCACCTCAAAGACACCTGCTTCAATATTCGCCTTGCCGTTGAGCCAAAGGCTGGGGTGAACGGTATCTGCCACCGCCTGTTGTTTCAGAAAATCATATGCTTCCAGATTCCAGACCACATTGCCGGTCTTGTCCTTTAGCTGAAAACTGTCTAGCTTTTTCAGGCAGCCGCGCCGTGCCAGTGCTACTTCACTGTTATAGGCATCTTCCAGATCAATCTGAAACGCCTTGGCAAATGCAGCGTTATGCTGTTTGGTAAAGACAGTCGCCTCTTTTGCAGCTGCATTGTAATGATAGATTTACAATATAAGTGCAACACAAAAAAAGCAGTCCTGTACGCATATCATACAGAACTGCCTTTACTTTTTCTAAGGAACACTGCACAAGCTTTATGCAGCGTCCTCTAACGCTTGCAAATGCATCATCAGTGCTTCGAAATTTGTTGTTTTTTTGGAAATCTTTTCTCGATAACGGTCAAAATACACGATCACTTCCTGCTCCCGCTGCCGGATTCGCCGCACCTCTGTCACCGGCGTGACGCGAAACAGCGGTTCGGAAACGGTACCCTCTATCAGACTGACCAGCATTCGCGGGTCGTGCAGTATCTCCAATGCCCGTTCCTGTATCTGAAACACGCTGGAAACTCTACGGGGAGAACTGTACCTTCCGGCAGATGGTACCTTTGCCGTCACCACGTACAGTTTTTCCCCATTGTACACCCAGGCTGTAAACTGTCTGCGGACTTTTCGGGAAAGCAGGAATCCTGCCACACTCAGATAGATCACTGCCGCAACAAATACCAGAAGCATGATGAGTACCCATTGTTCCGTTTCCGGAGAAGTCACCTTGCGGACTGCATCACGGTTCCGTGCAGAATCTGCCCCGATGCAGAGAAACAGCTTGACCATGACGACCGCCAGAGCGGCAAAGACGATCAAAATATGCCCCAGCATTTTTCCGGCAATCTTGTTGCGGTCTGCCTGCGGCGGCTGGTAGATCTCAAAAACTTCCAACATCAGCATTCCTCCACTTGTTTTATGCACCACAGAAAGCCTTTCGCTGTGCGTGCTGCGTTTTCCTGAAAATGATTGCCGGTATTCCATTCCAGCACTGTATCCACGCCGCCCTGCCGGAGCAATTCTTCCTGTTCTGTTATGCGTTCTTTTACCGTTCGCAGCAGCGGGTTTCTGGTTTTGTGTTCTTTGGTTCCAAGACTAAGGTAGATGTGCGGTGTCTTAGGACGATACAATGCGGCATATTCTGCCCAGCCGTCCATCCAAACTGAGGGGGAACAAGCTGCCACTGCCGCAAAGACATCGGTCTGGTACGCTGCCCACAAGCTGAACAATCCCGCCAGAGAGTAGCCGCCCAAAATATACGGTATATTTTCCGGCAGATGCAGCTGAGATCGCAGTGCCGGCAGCAGCTTTTCCAGAATCCACTGCAAGGTTGCACCGGCACCGCTGCCAAACGATTCTTCTCCGAATGCCTGTCTTGCATGCCACGGAGAAAGTTCCTGATCCCAGTCTGCGATCGGAAACGACACAAACAACGCCTCACATGAGGCATGCTGTAAGATCTGTCCGGCTTCCTCTGTCAGATGTGCCTGCTCATGTTCCCCTGTGGGCTGGATCAGCACACAGACAGGCGAATCTGCGGCGGCGATCCGGAAAATTTTTCCAGCAATTTCAATGGTTTCCCACGTCATATGAACTCCTCCTGTTCCATTTTTCTATTATAGCATATAATAGGCGTTACTTCAATACCTTCAATTAAAATACTGATTCAAAATGTCGAAAAATCCCCATAAAACTGCGGTTTTATCAACATGATTTTTCTGATTAATAGAACAAATATAGCCAAATTCAATTATGAATTCTACTAATTGTTCTACAAACAAGTTAAGGCATTCTCTGAGTTTCGTAAAAGTTCTACTATTTTTCGTAGAACGCCATGTCCAGCTCTCCGGAAGCATATGCCTCATTGATCGCCGGGCCTGCCTCTTGGAATGTCACCAGATCCAGCGTATAGCCTACGGCATTGAGTTCTTCCTCCAGATAGCCCTTATCATAGGCAAGCTTACCGTTTTCCAGAAGCGGATAATCATCAAATCCAGGGCAGCCCAGCCGCAGGGGTTTCAGATCACCAGAGGCAGAGGATGCTGCCTGTTTCGAAGAATCACTGCCGGAGGAACTGCCGCAGCCCACGAGTCCGAAGCTAACAGCGCCTGCCAGAAGAAGTGCGAAAATTTTAATGTGTTTCATTTGAAATACCTCCATTACTTTTGCTTTTTATTCCAGGGTGTAATCGCTGTAAAGATCACACCCAGAATTTTATCCATTAAAATACCGATTAGTCCAATGAGAATCATGCACACAATTACCACGTCGGACTGCATGAGACTCCGGGCATTGCTCATACGATAGCCAATTCCAGACAAGGAGGCAATCAGTTCTGCGGCAACTACCGCTATCCATGAAATACCTAGCCCAAGTTTTAGACCCACCAGAATCTGCGGCAGGGCATGTGGCAGATAAACTTTTCGGAAGGTTTTGAAAAAGCTGAGCTTGTACAGCTGTGCCACTTCAATATAGCCTGCCGGTGTACTGGAAATGCCGCTCATGGTATTCATCATAATGGGGAAAAATGCTGCCATGACAATTACCACGATTTTAGACAGTTCTCCAATGCCGCACCACAGAATGATCAGCGGAATCCATGCAATAATGGGAATCTGCCGAATTACTGTCACAGTGGGTTGCAATAAGTATGCTACCGTTTTGGACATGCCCATCAGAGAACCCAGAATCATTCCAAGCAACGCGGAAAGCAGATATCCTTTCACCACGCGGGAAAGTGTAACCGAAAGATCTTTCCAGAGCTGGCCGCTTTGCAGCATCTCCAGGAATGCCTGCCACACCATAGAAATCTTCGGCAGGATGCTGGTGGGAATGCTTCTGAAATGGGTGGCGCAAATCCATGCGGCCAATATCAGCACCGGAACAATCAGCCCCAGCAGAATTTGTTTTACGCTTTGTGCCTTCATGAAATCACCTCCTAGATCATGTACTCTGCTTCTTCCAGAAATTCCGCAGAATCCTGAAAGAAGTGGCTGTAGATTTTCTTTTTATAGGCGGCAAATCCGGAGCTGCCGCGATTCATGCGGGAGTATTTATCCGTTGTGATAATCTCCTGAATCTCGCCCGGTCTTGCAGACATAACCACAATCCGTTCCCCCAGATAAATCGCCTCGTCAATATCGTGGGTGACCATAACCATTGTCACCTTTTCTTCCCGCTGAATCCGCAGGATTTCTTTTTGCATCTGAATTCGGGTCAGAGCATCCAGCGCTCCGAACGGCTCATCCAACAGCAAAATCGATGGATTTCCGGCAAGTCCTCTTGCAATGGCAACGCGCTGGGACATGCCACCGGACAGCTGAGAAGGATAGGCATTTTCAAAACCCTTTAATCCAACCAATTCCAGATGCTGTGCAATGTGCTCCTCCCGTTCTGCTTTCTTCATATTCCGGATGCCAAAGCCGATGTTATCTTTAATTTTCAGTCACGGCAGCAATCGGTGATCCTGAAATACCATACCGCATTCCGCATCCGGGCCTGTGACCGGGTGGCCGTTTCGGGAAACGCTACCATCCCGATATGAGACCAAACCGCAGATAATCTTTAAGAGTGTGCTCTTTCCGCAGCCGCTGTGTCCGACAATTGTGACAAACTCTCCTTTTTGAATGGAAAGGTCAATTCCTTTCAGCACCTGAAACGATGTTCCGTCTTTGATGAACTCCTTGTTCAGATGTGAAACTGTAATGATGTTTTCTGGTTCTTTCATTGCTTTCACCTTTTTTCCTGTACTCCCGGAGGACGTATCCCCTTGGTGTGATTTTATTTTACCTTGCCCCAGCGAAAAAGTCTAGAAATAGAAGTGACAGCGTTGTCACTTCTCGCGCTTTTTTCCAGAAAAACAGATAAAATCTCCTGCCGTTCCAGCTTTGCAAGCATGAAAGTCATTGATTTCGCAGTACAAGTGACAACGATACCAGAAAAATCCCACGTAATACTGCCATTTTCTCTATTATCCTATATCTCCGATAGGAGAATGCGTATCTTTATTTTGACATCGTTGTCAGATAGCTTGACAAGTTCAATTTTGTCCGTTATAATAAAATACAGAATACAGATAGATATAATAGGATATGAGGTGAAAAGAAATGTCCATTACAAAAATTGCGGCATTAACCGGGGCATCAGTGTCTACTGTGGCACGTGTCCTGCGGAATCCGGAGCACAAATGCCACTCTATGGAACTCAAAGAACGCATCCTACAGACGGCACGTGAAATCGGCTATGTCCCGAATGAAGCTGCAAAAGCATTAAAAAACGGAAACACGCCGCAAAATATATATCATATCAATATCTTGCTGACACGTGTGAACTCGGATGAGACGGATCCTTTCTATAGCGAGATGCTCCGGTTGATAGAAATTGAAGTACGCAAAAGCGGCGGGCTGATTGAAAATATCTGGCGGCATGCTGTCTTTTCCAGTGAAAAAAAGACTGACTTTGCAGAAATTGAAAAATTGGCAGCACAGATGTTCCGGGATGTCAAGCAAAAGCATGACGGACTGATTCTCATTGGAAAGTGCTCACAAAAGGGACTGAAAACGCTGAAACGCTATGAGAAAAATCTCATCTCCATTAACCGGAACTCCACCACCTATGAGGTAGACGAGGTTTTATGCGATGGCAGAAAAATTGCACTGACCGCCGTGAACTATCTGATCTCCTGCGGCCATCAGAAAATCGGCTATGTGGGAGACTGCCACAATGAAACCCGGTACATTGGATATCAGGAGGCTCTGGTGCACCACGGCATTGCGCCGGATATTGATGATGTTTATGATATCACGTCCAATGAGAAAAATGGCTATCAGGCTATGGCATATTTTTCGCAGCAGGAAACACCGCCCAGTGCATTTTACTGCGCCAACGATATTCTGGCAATCGGCATGCTGAAATATCTGACACAGAGCAAAAATTGGTACTATCACCCTTCTGTCATTTCCAGTGACAATATTGTAGAATCTCAGTACACTGTCCCTATGCTGACCACTGTTTCGCTGCCAAAAGCAGAGATGGCACACCTGGCCATTCAAATTCTGACAGACCGCATGAACGGCGGTCATAAGGCAATTGTAAAAACAGAGTTGCAGTGCACCCTGGTTATTCGGCAGAGTGTGTACCAGTATATTTCTACGGAAAATGAGCCGGAGTACTATATTTAAATATACGATACGAGTTTTCACAAAATCATTGACGATTCCAACATACCATGCTATACTAAAGCGAGTTCCCAAAAAAGTGCTTGTGCAGATTTTACGGGAACACCTTCTAAAAGCAAAAATTTTTTTTTTTATGGTGACAGGCAATGAATGAGAATAAAATCCGACACGAAATTGTATCCAGCAATCTGGATATTGAAGTGCGTTTCTATTTATCGGAGGACAGCGGCAGTTATGTAGCGCCACACTGGCACAACAGTCTGGAGCTGGTGTACATGATGGAAGGCAGCATGATCACGCAATTTGAAAACAATGTCCGGCAAACGCTTCGCCCCGGTGAGTTTTCCGTTGTCAATCCCCGTGTCATTCACTCGGTGACATCTCAGAAAGATAAGGCGCTGGTTTTGCTGATTCCCGGAGCCTTGCTGGAAAAATATATTCCGGCACACGATTTCCTGGAATTTCATGTGGACATGCATCCGGAGAATCCGGTAGAAGTAACCTGGCTGGAACGTGTCAAGAAAATTTTCACGGATATGTACATTGTCTACGATGTGCGCCCCGATGCGTACCTTCTGAAATTCAACAGCCTGCTCTATGATCTATTGTATACCTTGGTGCACTCCCATTCCATCCGGCTCACCGACAAAGCGGTTCATCAGAGAAATCGTGCGATCAATAAAGTAAAAGACATCATGCGGTACGTGGAATGTCACCACAGCGAAAAAATTGTTGTGGAAGATGTTGCAGCACACTTTGGCTACAACCCGGACTATTTATCCCGGCTTTTTAAGAAGCAGCTGGGTCTTACGGTCATACAGTATTTGTATGAAATTCGCCTGCACAAAGTTGTCCGGGATTTGCAGGAAACTGACCGCAGCATCGGTGAGATCTTAGAAGATCACGGCTGCACCAATTACAAACATACCATGCAGCTTTTTAAAGAGCGCTATCACTGTACGCCAAAAGAAAAGCGTCGGGAATTCAAAGGAAATGCTGAATGAAGCCTGCGTGCAGACTGTATGGCAGTGCTGCATTTACAGAATGTGACAGCCGTTTTCATTTTTGCATCAATCAGACTCTCTCAAAAAGAATAGTGAATCCAAGGACTGCTTTGCAACAGCAGTCCTTTTTTGTATTGGAAGCATTACCGTTAAATTCTGTTAAAATGCACCTCTTGGAAGCTACTTTTCCAAAAATATCGGAATTGTCCTATTTTGTTGTTTGAATACCGCCTTTTCAGCCGCCAGGATATCGGTTATAATTAAGACAACAAAAACGAAAGGAGGAAACCTGAATGGCTTCCAATTCCAAAACAAAAATCAGCTTCTGAGAACGTTTTTCCTATGGCTGCGGAGATCTGGGATGTAACATCATCTACTCCGCAATGTCCGCATTCCTGCTCTTTTATTATACCGATTATGTGCATGTCAGTGCTGTGACAATCGGTACCATCATGCTGCTGTCGAGAGTATTTGACGGCGTTACCGATTTGATCATGGGCGTTATCGTAGACTGCACCAAGTCTCGATTCAGCAAATGCCGCCCGTGGATTCTGCGTATGGCAATTCCTTTTGCCCTCGCCAATATTCTCCTGTTTTCCGTCCCCTCCGGACTGGGAGAAACCTCAAAACTGGTATACATCTTCATCACCTACAATCTGGTTTCTTCTGTGGTGTACACCGCAATCAATGTCCCTTATGCAACTCTGAATGCTCTGATTACACAGAACCAGTATGAACGTTCTGCCCTCAGCATCTTCCGTATGATTCTTGCAACCACCGGCACACTGCTCATCACCAACCTGACACTGCCGCTGGTACAGTTCTTCGGTGACAATCTCTCTGCATGGACAAAAACATTTGCTGTATTCGGCATTCTGGCAGTCATCGTATTCATGATTACCTTTACCGGAACCAAGGAACGCGTTGTCCCGGCCAAAGAAACCAAACAGGAAAAAGTACCGTTCCTGAAGGGTATCGGCCTGCTGTTCAAAAACAAGTACTGGATCATGATTACTGTAACGCTGGTATTCATTTTTATCAACTATTCCCTGAACGGCGGCGCTGCTGTTTACTATGCAAAGAACATTCTCCACAATGAAAATATGGTCGGCACCATGAACCTGATCGCAAACCTGGTACAAATCAGTGTTATGTTCTTTACCGCTTTCATCATTAAGAAGATCGGCAAGCGGAATATGCTGATCATTGGTGCAATCACATTTTTTCTTTGTTGTGATGTGGTAAAACCGTTTAAAGCACGATATCTGCGGGAGGCCGGTACAAATCACAGGTTTCATCGTGCGCGTACAATACGCCGATTGCTTGCAGATAGGAATAGAGAACCGTGCTCCCGACATATTTCATACCACGTCTTTTGAGATCGGCGGAAATTTGATCGGATAGGGGACTGGTTGTCTTTCCAAGTTCTACAAATGTTTTTCCATGTGTAAATTGACACAGGTAGGAATAGAAATTCCCATACGCAGAAGAAATTTCGCCAAAAATCCGGGCATTCTGAACGCTGGCACAAATCTTCCGCTTGTTGCGGATGATTCCTTTCTCTTCATACAGTGCCTGAAGCTTTTCTTCCTTGTAGGCAGCTATTTTGGAATAATCAAAATTGTCAAAGGCTTTTCTGAAATTTTCCCGTTTGTTTAAAACGCATTCCCAGGACAGTCCTGCCTGAAATGACTCTAACAGCAGCATTTCAAACAAATAGGCATCCTCTGTACGCAGTATGCCCCATTCAGTATCGTGATAGGCGATATAGCGTGGATTGTTTAAATTGCACCATTTGCAGCGGTTTTGCACGGAATCGCCCTCTTCTTATCGTATTTTTGAGAAACCTCTCTGGATTTTTCCAGGGAAGTTTTTTATATTGTCGGGCTTTCGCAATCGAAGATGCACTTTTTTTCCATCAATGGGCCGAATTGGGCTTTCCATTGCCGGTGCAGTTCGCTTTGATCCCATGCGGAGAGTGCAGATTCTTCCATGTTCAGAACAATCATGATATCATACCGATTATCCCGTGGAATGATATTTTCTCTGATTTCCACCTGCTGTATACCAGGGATTTTGGCAGCAGCGGCATATAACAGGTGTACTTTTTGGGCAGCAGCTTCCTTGTCCACATTGGCATTCCATTTTACAATAATATGATGCAGCATATGATTTCCTCCTGAAATGTGTTTGAATTTTACTCTCATTATACCATAAATCTACAGGAAAATCAAAGGGTTTCTTATAAGTTGCAGGAGATTAGAGGTATCTGTTTCGGAAATGGCTGTTTTTGCAAAATCTTGTGAAAATGACGACTTTTTTATCGCTTACCTGCAATTAACGAAAAATATCGTATTGCCGGGAAATGCGTGGATTGGTTTACGAAAATAATGTGCTCCTCCGGATTTGTTTCAGAGAGTTTCACAGGATGATGCTAGTGCTCTTTACGAGGGAACGATATAATAAATAACAGAAATTACGAAGTGTATTGGAATTTCTGAGATTATGAAAAAGGAGTTTTTTCAAATGAAAACAAAGAGAACATGGGCGGCGATCCTGGCTTTCGGAATGCTTTGCAGTTCTGCTGTAGGATGCAGCAATTCTGCCGGAACAGACAGTGCTTCTACAGAAAGCAGTCAATCGGATGAATCTGCTGCCAAGAATGCAGGAAACAGCTCGGATACCATCACACTGGTTTGGTATCCCAATGAATCTGCGGAAGATTATCAGGCAGCCAGAGATGAAGTGGGAAAGCTGATTGAAAAGACAACTGGAAAAAAGTGGAGCAGAAGCTGACCACAGACTATGCCATTGCGATTGAATCTCTTTCCAACGGAACGGCACAGATCGGCTGCTGTATGGGAGGCGAGGGCTATTGCCAGGCAAAGGTGGCCAATGATGCGGTAAATCCACTCTTTGTACAGTCCGGAGAATCCGGGTACTCTGGATGATGCGCTGTATTACAGCTTTTTTGCAGTACGGGAAGCCGATGCTGCGATCTGGAAATGGCGCCCTATGCCACCTGCATAGACGGAACAGCCAACGAAGCCGGCAGTGTCTATGCTGTAAATGCAGATGCCACAGCACCGTTTGACACCGTTCAGGGTGAAAAATATACCGTTATCCAGTCCACACCAGTTCTGAACGGTCCGTTTGCCTATAACGGTGACACTTTGAGTTCGGAGGATGTGAAAGCGATTCAGGATCTGTTTACTTCAGACGAAGTAGCCAACGACTCCCTGATTTTTTACTCCAAGGATTCCGGGGAGCAGGGACTTTAGAAGTACGGAAAGGTGACCATTCCCACAGAGTACCCCTGTACCGTGGAAGACCGCTATATCATGAACCCCAGCCCGATTCCGAAATTTGACAACCCGAAGCTGCACCAGTCAGAGTGTCTGTATTTATTCGGCGCAGGACGGGAAAAGAAGATCTATGCGGTTCCGCCGCATACGGATGTGGTATCTCTGGCGTTTGAAGATATGCCCTTTGAACGGGAAGATTTCAAGGGAAAAAATGCCGTCTCTGCGGCAGCACCAACACTTATCTGGATGAAATGTTCGATGCAGAGACCGGAGAAAAATTTTATCAGTGTTCAGATACTGCTTACTGCAAGGAGGTGCGTTCCCGTGAAGACAGTGGACAGCAGCAGAATTTTTGCATTATTCCAGAACTGGCTACCGCAGGGCTGGATGGCCTGGAACTAAACCATCATGCCAACCACGAGAAGGATCATGCAATCATCCGGCAGCACGCGTTTGAATACGATTTGTTTCTGACAGGCGGCAGTGATTTCCACGGCCGGTATGAAGGTGTTTCAGTAGACATCGGCGACTATCTGGCAGAACCCAGCGGCATTCGTGCCATTCTGGGAGGTGAGGAGGCATGATTCGTCCGGCTGTCTGTGCAGATGCACCGGGAATTTATACGCTGATTTGTGCACTGGAAGAAACCCGGTTTCCGCAGGAGATATTTATGTGGGAACTGGATATCATGCTGGGCAGTCCGTCACACATTCTGCTTGTGTCAGAAGAGCAGGGGGATATCGTTGGTCTTTTGCACATGCGTATGGAGTTTCAATTGCACCACTGCGGAAAAGTGGCAGAGATTCTGGAACTGATCGTGAGCCGGGAAGTGCGTTCGAAAGGAATCGGTGCTGCACTCCTGAAAGCTGCCAGAGCACAGGCGGTGCAGCAGCACTGCATTTAGTTTGAGGTGACCAGTAACCGGAAACGAGAAAAGGCGCATTGCTTTTATCGGCGGGAAGGCTTGGAGCAAACGCATGTAAAACTGACGGAAGCACTTTTGTAAAGGCATCAAAAAAATATAATCTGAACCCTAAAAGAAAAACCGCTCTGCGGATATGCGGAGTGGCTTTTTGAGGTTAAAGCAGATGGAATTTCTTACCCGTTTGCCGGGCAGCTGCTGACAGGTGTCTTATGTCCTTTGCGGCGAAGCGTGAGGAAAAACAGAACACAGAGAATGACGGACAGAAGCGAGCCGGCTGCGGTGGCAAGTCCCATGGGGAAGAGTGTATGCGGAAAGTATTTGGAAGTGAGATAAGCGCCTGGAATCCGTACCAGAATAATTGAGAAAAAGTTGTGGAGAAAGGAAAACTCAGATCTCTGACAAGCGCAGAAATAGCCGCTGAAGCTGAAATGGATTCCGGCCAAAAAGCAGTCCCAGATATAGCCTTTGAGATACTGGCCGCCGGCAAAAATTACTGCAGAATCTTCTGTAAAGAGACCGACAACCGGCTGTGCAATCCATTGCATCAGGACGGCGGCAATAAATCCAAAGCTTGTTGTGATAAGGATTGCATAGCGCAGCGCCTGCAAAGCACGGTCTTTTCTTCCGGCACCAATATTTTGTGCACCAAGTGCAGAAACGGTGGAAAGCATGGAGGACGGAACCAGGAAAAGAAAGCTGATGATTTTTTCCACAATGCCAACTGCGGCAGCGTCAGTCAGGCCGCGGCTGTTTGCAATAATTGTGATGACAAGAAAAGAAATCTGAATAAATCCATCCTGTAGAGAAATGGGGATTCCGGTTTTCAGAATGCCTCCCAGGATGTATTTTTTGGGTTTGAGATCTGTTTTGCGCAGGGGAATGCCAGGCTTTCGTTTGAGGAGAAACAGCAGGGCGATGCCTACACTTATGGTTTGGGAAAGGGTTGTGCCCAGAGCGGCACCGGCAGGCCCTAAATGGAAAACTCCCATAAACAAATAATCCAGGCCAATATTTACGGCACAGGCGATAGCGATAAAATACATGGGACTTTTGGAATCGCCCAGTCCGCGGAAAATGGAACTGATGATATTATAGGCGGTAATAAAGGGAATTCCCATAAAGCATATGGTAAGATAGCACGCAGTTCCGGC
>ERZ809207.558-NODE-558-length-13658-cov-6.375211_pt1 | contig 13658 bp, 23 predicted proteins | sample MGYA00520515_ERZ809207 | MGnify/ENA primary metagenome ERZ809207 (study PRJEB31570, sample SAMEA3213009) | Homo sapiens | biome: human-gut; feature: human gut; material: fecal | place: Sweden | collected 2011 ... | reverse complement strand
GGATAAACCGGCAACGAATAACCTTTAAGTCTCTTCTCCCTTCGTCATTATTTTTATTCAAATATAATATGTATGATTGGAAAAATTATAAAAAACGTTATTATCTCTATCGTATTTTTTGCAAAAAAATAGAAGTGTGTCCTCACTTCCTGTCCTTGCTATTATATGGTTGTTGACCACCACGAAATATGGTATAATATGACTACGGAAAGTCAGAACGTATAAGGCGGCCTACCCTCTTTTTCGGAGGGGCTACCCTCCAGACGTAAGAAAGGAGGGCGATGCCAATGGTTACATATTCGGAATTATTCCAATTTTGTACATTCATTGTTGCTCTTGTTGGATTGTGTTACACGATCTTCAAGAAAAGAAAATAGCCGCCCACTACTCGCAATAGTGAACGGCTGTTAACAGTTTTTCGCATATAATCGGGTAGGCCGTGCGTTTCTGGCTTTCCCTTTTGTATCTTTACTATAACACCTTTATTTTATTTTAGCAAGACAAATACATCTTAAATGTTCTAATATCGTCTTATATCACCTAATTATTCCTTAGTTCAAATCTTATTTATTAATTTATGATACTATTTCATCCTATTTTGATCAGCCTCATTTATTTTTTCACGGTACCAGCGTACCTGGAAGTACACCCCTCAAATCTATTCTATATCAATCCTTCCTCTTTGCCAGGTCATTTTGTCCTTTCGTTATTATTCTTTGTCTCACGGACATTCTCACTCATTTATTACTAGCTCTGGTTCCGATCGGACTCTATTATATCCGGATTTACTCCTTTTTGTCTTTCTGATACGGATTAAAACCAGACCAACCCCCTCGCAAGCCTGATTTTCTTACACTTTAGGGATTGACTTACGGCCCTGGCTATGATATGCAGGTTAGTTTGTTTAGGAATACGGCTCTGCTCTCCCCCCTAGCCCAAGTATACTCTACAAATAGAGGTATAAAAGGACTAGAGGTATAGTGAACAATATGTATGCAGTATAAGCTGCTTGAGGTTTCCGTATTCACTCCCAATCATTACTGACCGGTACGATTCAGAGAATAAATCTCAGCGGTCGAAGTCTGCCATAAGACACCGCTTGACGCAAATCAATTTCGCAACCCCCCTTCTGATTCACACAAGTAAGCGAACCAAACGACAGGACGGGCAATCACCGATTTCTAAAGATAGTGGTCTACCAACGCACCCTCTGACGGCGATTCCTACGGCTGCTACCCCGTAAAGGTTGTATTTAAGCGGTTTTCCTCTCAACGCTCCTGTATCTTCCTGCCAGGTTTTGGCTCCTCTTATGAGTGTTCCAGTAACTAAAAAAAGCTCCTGTATTGGTAATTAACCACGTACAAGAGCTTCTTTGAATATCCAGATATAAAAAAATCCCTGTACGCAAATAAAAAGTTTTCACGTACAAGGAGACTTCTATCTTGACAATCCTATCAAAAAAAACTACAATAATGCCGAGGGATGGCTCTAGTAGTAGTCATTGTACGTATGTTCGAGATACGTTCAGAAGTGATAAAGGTCGGCAAACCAATATCTCAACTGCTATTTTTCTGAAAATCAGCACTGGGACGGCAATCCTGGTGCTTTTTTTCATGTCTTTTTTCGTTTCTCTGTCAGAGTTTCCACCCTGTCCGGTGAGCGTCCGTATCTATACCTCACCATACGGCGGCAGAGTCCACCGCAACCAAAGATATGGTTGACATGGGTTTATTTTACACTTTTTCCATTTCGAACGCAACTATTTCGTTGAAATTACCGCCAAAAAATTTCCCGGCTGTTCACTCTTTATTCTGCAATATGATCTTCTCTGTACAATCGGAGAAATCGAAAATAAGTACTCCTGCTTATCTCCATTTCTTCCATGATATCTTCCATAGAAGCCCCAGACCTCACAAGGTCACAAAATGCAAGGTATCTCTTCTTCCACGCATCATCGTTCTTTTTCCTTCCGGCTCCACGTGCATTGTGCTTTGGAGTAACTTTCTCCCGGAGTTTTCGGTTCTCTTCTCTTAATCTTTCCTGCTCTTTGTGTGCCAGATCCAAGTTGATCTTTAGCATTCGGAATTTAACTGCAGTCTGCACCGGATCTCTATAATCTTCCGCTGCGGAATTAATCTCCCTGATTGTTTGCTCTGACTGACTCCGGAGTTTTCTATTTTCCTCCTGCAGTCTTTTATTTTTTTGTTCAAGAGCCTTGTTCTGCTCTTCCAGCCTTTTAATCTGATTTTGGCTTGCCAGGTATACCGGTGACTGCTCATAGGATGTATTTGCCGTTTTATTGACCTTTCCAAGCTCTAGCATTAAACGCTGGATGTCTTCCCTTGCTTCTGTCAGCTGCTTTTTCAGCTCACGATTACTTTCTTTTGCCACAGTGCAGCCCTCCTTTTCGTTTATTTAATTATAGTATATCCCTTACCCGGCTATGTGTCAAATATTAATTTATAACACTTATATAATTATATACTTATACACTTATATACCTATATACATATATAATTGTATCTAACAAAGCAAGGACATGTTTCTAATTCAATTTACACACTGCTTATCCTGCCTTAGAATCGAGTTTTATAGCTTACTGGTACAATTTACCGTCTAATGCTTAAAACTCGAAATCTGGGCGTTTTTCCACGTTTGCAATAAGCCTTTTTTTGTTTTTTGAAAAATTTTTGAGGGTGCTACTTTGGCAGCAGTCTCCTTTTTTCGGAAAAGGCCTTTTTCTTTTTTTCGGTTGCTTTGGGGGCTTACCTGGCTCGCCGCCCCCCTCCCTCAACGGGGCTCCGGGTGCTTATTTCCAATGCTGATTTAAAACAAAAAAATGGAGCTGCCGCTCTCGATCTAACATGCAACTCCATCATTATTATTGTATAGTTATATAATTATATAGTTATGTAATCATATAATATCCGCCTTGAGCTTCTCGATCTGCTCAAGCTTGTCATATAGTTCTTTGTTCTTCCGTCTATCCTCTTCTATTAATCTCTGAATATACTGTGTCATAGATGTATATTTGCCTGTGCTCTTTGCTGTATACTCAGTCATAAGCCTCAGATACTCTTGATACTCTGTCACATCCAAACGCATATACTTCGCTTTCCTCTTTGATATGCCCTGTGAGGCTGTATTCGGCTGTTCCTGGGCTTCTGTTTTCTGTACCATGGAAATCTCTGGCTTATCTGTTTGCGGCTGTTCTACGGCCTCCTGCGGCTTACTGACAAATGCCATTGCCGGATTATTTACAAAACTTTTCTTGCTCACTTCACTACCTCCATTAATTCCTCGATCATATCATCATAATCTTTGGCTGCATTGGATTTAGGGGCATATGTAAATATATCCATTTGCTGAGCCTGCGCCTCTTTGATTGCTATACACTCTCTAATCTTTGTCTTAAATAGCCTAGTGTTCAACGCTCTCGCTGTATCATCCAACATAGCTGCCATATCCTTCGACAATACCGCTCTGCTATTGTATCTAGTGATAAGGATACCAGCAATAGTAAGACCTGGGTTGCAATAGCGTTTGACCGTCTGCATGGTCTGCGATAGCTGCCCGATCCCCTGCAATGAATACACGTCAGCTTGTACCGGCACTATTACGTAATTACTCGCTGTTAATGCGTTCATTGTCAATATTCCCAGCGACGGTGGTGTATCAATCACGATATAATCATAATCTTCTTGAATTTCCGTAAGTGATTCCCGGAGTAGATATTCACGTCCGGTTTGCGAAAATTCCATGTCTGCCAGGGCAAGCGATAAACTTCCCGGGATAACATCAAACCCCATCCTCACAGGGAAGATAACATCATTCACCGTCTTTTCTTTTCGCAGTACTTCATATAGCGTCGGTACGTTTAAAAGGTCAATCCCCAGCGTATAGCTTGTATTAGACTGCGGATCTGTGTCTATCAGCAAAATCTTCTTGCCCCTGGAATAAAGGCCAGACGCAAGCGCAAGAGCTGTTGTAGTCTTTGCCACACCGCCTTTCTGGCAGGTAATTGTAATCACTTTTGCCATATCCGTTCCCCCTTCTTTTTCTAAAATTATAAGTTATGCGTCTTTGAATATCAATGTTTTTATAAAATTGTATAATTATATAACTATGTAATTATGTTATTGTATAATTATATGGTTGTATACAAAAGCGGCGCATGGTTTCCCACACACCGCCTGGTGATATAGCATAAATCAATATAAAACTCTATAATGCAGTTCTGCTATTCATCTGTTTTAATTCCAATATCTTTGCAAATATCTGATACAAATATCCAGATATATCGCAAAACCTTTTCTGACTGAATTTTATTAAGCATTTCAAGTATCTCTTGCCTGTAGTTCATCGTTAATACCCCCATTGCTTCTTTTCTTTCTCAAAAAGAGTATGTGTAAAGCTATAAATCATCGCCAAGAATCTTACGCTTTCTATCTTTTGTATCATACTAATAATTTCTTTCTTATAGTTCATGCTCATTTCTCCTTCAGGTAAAGGTATTCCAGTAATTTGTACACCCTTTTCAATATGTATTCATCATTAACCTTATCTAAAAGTGCAATAATCTTCTCTTTATAGTCCATATCTTCACACCTACCGTCCCATCAATCCATTTGTAAAAGAATCTATACATTCAAGATGTCTTAAATCTCTTATCATGAAAAGCTTTGTTATAATGAGGTACCTCTTCCAGTCTTCTTTGCTTAAAGTAGAATTTTCATTAGTCATGACAATTTGGAAAAGTTTGGCTACTTGATAAGTGAGCTGCAAAGACTTTTTATTTTTGTTGGCTTTGACAACTTCTAAGATTGCCTTTCTACAAGGAACCTGAGTTAAATTACATCTTTCCATTATGTTCTCCCTCCTGTTCCTCTTCAATCTGATGTTTATAGCTACTCTTTGTAACTCCATATATAAATGATAATGTTTCCTCAGAATATATGTGTGAGACAAAATTAATAATATCAAGTTGCATCTGGTAAACAGATTTTTGATTATAATACAGGTCTCTGAGTTCTTCTGTTTCCTGCAATTTTAACTGCAATTCTTCAATCTCTTTCGCCTGATCTGCAATGATTTCACTTGCAAGCGGCTGTTTCTGATCAGAATAAACTGTATTTTCTCTTAATTTCTCCTTATTCATCTGTCAAGGTTCCTTTCTATCAATCAATATCCTCTTAAAATCCAGTCTACAATCATCCAGAACGGCATCAAGAACAGTGCCGCCGCAAGTAATAACTGCAAAGTAAAGAAAATTTTCTGCTTAATAACTCTTCTGAGTTCCCTTTTGTACAGAATTTTCCACTGGTCATAGGTCATAGTTTTCTGCATGATTAATTCCTCCCTATTGCACGGACGGAACCCATATGATAGAATATTTCAGATAGGTTTCATCCTGTCGATATTTAACAGTCGTGTCTACTTTGGTCGGTGGTGCGACTGTTTTTTATTTTTTACCTGGCAAATATGCATCTAAGGCTTCTCTTACGGTCTCCGCTTTTGTCTGTTTATGCTCTTTAGAATAATCCATTATTCTTTCATCCATTTCTGGAGTAACTCTAATTTTTACTTCAACAGCCTTTCTGCAATCTGTCGGCCTGCCTGCTCTGGGACTCACCATTTCACCTCCTTGCAATTTTGGTTCCCATAATTCCATTATATATTTATGGTTCCCAAAAGTCAATAGATAATAAAAAACCTCCGGAGCTTCTGCCCCAGAGGAACTCTATCATAATTCTTTTATCTCTCTTTTATATTTGAAATATGTGTTTCGTGCAATCCCTAAAGTTTCAATTACTTCTTTATCCGTCATTTGACCACCAAAATCTTTTGCCATTTTCTGAATTTTTGCTTTCATTTCAACTGATTTCTTCGTTGTAACCTTTGAACCTTCAGCACGCCCAATCTGTTTACCATTTAATCTAGCCGTCTCAATTCCTTCTTTGGTTCTTTGATGAAGGTCTTCAACTTCTTTCTCTGACTGTTCAAATGCTTTTATGATCTGCTTCTCTGCAAGTAGCTTTATAACCTTATTTGTAGCTTCGATGTAAATGTCTGCTATATCGTTACCAGTACTTCCAATAGTCTGCTCAATAGTGCTTTTGTACACTTCTGTATTGATATAAGATTCTTTCAAAAACACTAGATTTACACCTTTATTAAATAAATCCATGTAAAGCTCAACGCCCTCTGTTGCATTCCTACTCATTCGGGACACAGAATCAAATACAATTGTATCACCAGTCTTAACAGTCTTATAAAGTTTCTCCCATTCTGTTCTGCCTGCAACTTTTGTTCCGGTGTACACTTCCCTTACAATAACCACCTCCGGATATGCCGTTTTAATGTTTCGTTCCTGTCTTTCTATGCTCTGTTTCGCTGTTGAGATTCTACAATAACCAAATACCTTATTTTTCATTTTTCTCCCCTCCAAAAGTATCTTTTTTAACGTTCGTTTATTTTGATACTGTCAGTATAGCATTTAGGGTTACAAAAGTCAATGGTTTTAATACTTTTTCGACACAGGTTTATTTTGATACTCTTTTACATCATATGGCATCTTCGCTTATTCCATGATATATTAATCGCAAAACAGTATAGAAAGGAGGAACACCTCCTACTTGGGCATGAAAAGAGCTACACTATCATATGGTAATGTAGCTCTTAATTATTGAACATTTGTTCTTTTTATGTTATAATAGAATTGCAATAAAAAAGATAAAAGAATCACTTTTCTATCAACAGAGCTTCCACCTCTATCCGGCACGCAGGGCAGAGAAACGGGACTCTGTTTTTTATCTTACATCCAAAATCGTTCTGATCTGCTCTTGCGTCGCATCCGACAAACATGGTTGGCTGGATCCATTCCGGAACATCTGACAAAGCAAGATGCTAAGGTTTCCGTAGCTCAATTCCGAGCTCTTAACTTCGCTTATCGCTACTTCAAAAGCTCGTTCAATTTGCTCCCTACTCACCGGACAACTTCTAAACTCTGCTTCAAGAAGACCAATGTACGCCTGTTCTGTCATTCTCTTATCCTTTCCCCGGTACCGGAATGGATCCAGCACCGGAACAATATCATCATTCAAACTCAGGATTTACTGTACTCATTCGCTCTGAGTAAGCTTTCGCATATCTGGCCGCAAGTGAGCTTGAAACATCATCTTTCGCCCGAATGCCAATATCTTCTCCTACTTCTACTAACTCAACAGGTTTTTTCATCTCATCAACCCGTGTAACTGCATTTTTTGTATCAAATTCTTTTCTGCTCATTCGAGATATTTTAATATCTTCCAATGTAGCCGCTTGATATTCTTTCTCTAATCTACCCAAAAATCCACTGTCTTCATACCCATGTGCATCCATAATTAGACTTTGATTTTTATTTCTATCTCCAAACAAAAATTTTCCATCATATATGTGTACGATTTCTTTTAAGCGATTATTAGCCTCGTCAATCACTCTGATCGCTGCATCTTCCGTCGGTACAGTCAAACGTATTTCTGACTTTTTTGCAATATTCTGGACAGCTCTAACGCAAAAAGACGAACGACTTGCAATAGCACGTTTACAATAAGCCTCTACTTCACTCTCAGTCATTGGTATCCCCGCAGCACTAATTGCATTAAGCTCTTTAAGAAGTTCTAAATCAACAAAATCCGTCTTAAATTTCCCCTGATTTCTCTGCTTTATGGATTTTGTTTCACTCTCAACTTGCTCCAAAGCAATTTGTCTGACCTTCTTATACCTTTTTTCATATACTGATTTGATTTTTTCCAACTGTTCCGGCAAAGCTTTTGATGTATACTTTTCTTTAGCATCTGCAATTTCATCCTCTTCACATGCTTTCCACATTTCCATATCCTTTGAAAAATTTTTTAAAATTTCTGCATATTTTTTAAATTTATCCATTATCTTACATCCTCCTATTATTCTGCCGAAGCAATCTCATTCCAACAGCCATCGAAAAAGACTGTCTTTCCACTGACTTTATAAACGTCTCCGATCTCTGGCTCAAGTGGCAAGTCACTCATTCGAGTGACCTCACCTTTATATGTAGTTGTCTCCGGTACCGTGCCGCAGCACTTAAACTTCCATTCAGAACCGGTTCTAACAAAAAGGGCATCCTTTCCGATATAATGTTCTGGTCTTCTTACGATGCATAAAGAACCTTCTTGAGTCTCTGTCGGCAGTTGACATTCGGCATCAACTACCAAACAGCCCGGATGCTCCTTTGCAAACGCTGACTTTTTCAGCTTTTCGACTGCTTTTTCTTCGATAATGTCTCGTATATCTTCCATACACTCATCTCCTTATCACAGTTTGAACCATTTTTTCAATTTCGCATGAAATGTGTAAATTTCTGACGTGTCAAGGCAGACTGCACGAGATCCATGATTTACGTATGTCGGCAGTAGCTCAACTTCCTGGCTGATACCTTCGTAAAAATGTCTTCCTCCTTCGATTTTTATGCAAATCCAGTTGCCCAGATCGGGAATTTCCTGCCCCGGTTTGTACATGATTCCGTCTAAAATTACTGAATTTTCTGCGATTCTTGCCATATTTTATTCTCCTTTTTCTTATTCTTCATCAATAAACTTCGTGCTCACAACCAGTTGACTATTCGCCCAAGCATCCGCTCCGGCATCTCTATTGAACTTAATCGTAATATTCTTCAAGTGAAGCTGTTCGCACAAATCTGATAAACGTGCGACTTCTTTCATCAGCTCAGTTCGCATAATAAAATCATTCATGCTTGACATTTGCTCATTCTCCTTTCTTCTCCTGCGGAATAACTTCTGTGATTACCGGGCAAATTTCCGCACAGCCGAAACCTTTTCGAGTGCCAAAACCTAAAGCAACGCAATCATTAACATTTACTTCCATGTCTTTCGGCAGCTGAATCCGCGCCGGTTTACCGCTGAAATTCACAATTAAATACTCGAAACAATACGGCTTGCCGATTCGTGATATTCCCGATCTGCTTTCTTTTGATATTACCTTGTACATTTTTTCTGTCATCTCATTAATCTCCTTTTCTCTAACAGAGGAATCTCTGTGTTTTTGTTCTTATTTGCCGCCAGGCGGCAGCAGTTGTTACAGCTCCGGCCGTTCCATTTCTGACTCATCCAGCACATGTGCATATCTGGCTGCGATCTGCTGGGCGGTCTGTGTTGGCCTGTTCTCGGCGATATTCTCAGCCGCATCCTCAAAACTGATTGTATCCCGGTAACCTAACCAGTTCTTCATGATGAAGATTCCTGAAGGTGGCGAAATCTTGCCTCTGAGAACACTCTGTTCAAGGAATGCACCTATAAACGACTTGGCTCTTTCAGCAATCTCCTGTCTCTCCTGGCTGCACCCTATGCCATGAGCCCAGTTAAACAGGGTTGTTCGGCTGATATGTAAAGAAAGACAGATAGATTCAATACCTGGTCTGCATCCGGAATCTTCGCAAAATTGAAAGTACTGATCTATTCGTTCTTGAACCTCTGCATCTGTCTCTGGTCTTCCCATGTCGTTCAGCTGCTTGAGACTTTTTACCGTCTCTTGCACAAAATCATCTGGTAAATCGCTCAATTGCTGCCCCGGGTAGTTATTTTTCTGCATTGTTTTCATCTCCTTTTTTTCGATTGTTAATTATGCGCTGTGGCGGCTTTTTATAGATGTCGGAGTATCGCCTACAATTGACATCTTCCTCCCGTTCTCAGCAATGATTTTCTCAGCCCACATTGTAAAACTATCAAGCTGATGCGTCCTCTGCTCCGGTGGACGTGGTCTATTATTCTTTCTTGGCATCGGTCTTTTCTCCTTTCTGTGGTTTTGATTTATCTTCAAGTTCCGAAACAACTAACAATGTTAAGGATTCCGCAAATTTCGCCTCTGGTGTCTGCTTGTACTTCTTCTGGATTTCAGTAGCAGCTCCAACAGCTTTCTCCCATGATGCTGCATCCTCTTCTTTGATTCCGTAGAATGCTTTATGTAAGTTGCAACAGTCAGCCCAAATTTGCCAATACGTACTTTCTTTAAATGATTTCATTCTGTCTCCTTTCTAAGTTATGTTGCCCTGGCAAGGAAGAAAGCCCCATTGCTTCTCTTTGTTAGGTCTCTGTTACTTACTTCTCCCCTGTCACTGACAAACAGCGGAAGTGAATGAATAAGTGTTAAACCCTCTGTTTATGCAGTCTCTGCTTACTCCGCATGGTGAGTGAATAAATAAGCTGTTTATTTACTTACTCACTCAACTTGATGAATAAACGAAACCCTTATAAATAAAGGCTTTTAGCCTTATTCACTCATTTAAAATCTTTCTCTATGCACGCTTCTCAAGTAAGTAAGAGTAAAATGCCTTATTCTGTCCGAATCCTTCCGATTTTCCAGCAAGTTTTTTCTCCTGACGCAACTTCGTTTTTGCTCTTGCCAGACTTGATCTGCTTATACCAGCCGCCTGTGCTGCTTCATCCAATTCAGAAGTTAAACGCTTACCATTACGTAAAAAATCAAGAATAAATTCTTCTGCATCTTTCCGCTGTGGTGCCTGTCTTCCTTCAAAGTCCTGCTCTCGTACAAAATCAGCATCTCTCTTATCAGTGTATCCCTCCAAATGTGCTCCATTGTCATCAATAGCAAACAATGCCGTCGGTGATAAAGCACCATAGTTTGATTTTTCCTGGCTTAAATATCTTATATTACCGCCTGGTACATTTCCGATAACTAGAGCCGACCTGGAAATATCCCAAATGTCGGAAGAATCAGAAATTCTTTTTCTTCCATATGCCCCTGCCCTCTTATTGGTGTGAACAACGATTAAACTGGTTGTACCAATTTCTTCGCCAATTGCGATTAACGGATTTAAACACGAACGCATCTCATTTCGTTGAGACATATTTGTACCGTCAGGAATAAATGACTGCACCGGATCAAAAATGACAAGAGCTGGCTTAACTTCTGAAATCAATTTCTTAAGCAAAGAGGAGTTAAACTTGATTTCGGAGAATCTCTCGTTTTTCAAATTTGCACAACAAATATTCTTTAAATTCGCACCGGCTTTTCTCAATCTTGCCCTCAGTACATATTCCACGCTGTCTTCCGATGAAAAAAATAAAACTTTCTCCGGCGTTGTTTTCGCAAATTCATCTGGAGTCTGATCGAAAAATACTTTGTTTCCTGTGCTAATTGCCGCCGCTAAGCTGCACCAGCAACTTGTTTTTCCAGCTCCTCCGTCACCCGCCATAATACAGACCTGCCCCCTGGGTAAATATCCAGGCACTAGCCATGCAATCTCTTTTTCTTCCACTTCATCCAGCGATAACAGCAAAGATTTTTTCTCTTCATCATTCAATGGATATCACCCCGCTTTCCTTTGTTCCGGTCTTTCCGGTAGTCTTAAATCTCTGGCTGTCGTTTCAATTCCTGCCAGCTCATCAGCTCTGACGATTGCTCGATTTCTCTGTTCGACCACAGAACACCACAAGTCGCTCATTGGCTGTATATGCGGACTTTTCAGTAACTCCTCGCAAGTAGCAATGATAGCTTTTAAGTTGTCCATTTCTGCGACCCACTTCTTTTGATCGACAGCTTTTCTTTTTTGATCGGCTTCACGCTGCTGTTTAAGTTTCTGCACTTTCCGCCTTGTCAGATGTGTACTTTTCATATCAATCGGAAGATTAAACGCTTCAACCAATAACCTACAAGACTCCCAGCTGTTTAATCCTTGCGTACGTGCCACAAACCGGATGCAATCGCCTCCCTCGCCAGCTGAAAAATCATAATAACCACGCCCCGGCTCTTTGTAGAGCTTACAGCTCGCCGTTTTCTCATCGTGAAAGGGACTTCTAATAAATCCTCGAGAATTCACTTCAAATCCTAGATATGCAGCAACCTCCGGCATTCTCAGCATGTTGTTTGCTTCTTTAATCAGATTCAATTTTCTTTCATCCTGTCGCTGAGTTCTTGAATTGCTGTTCTGATTCTGTTTCTTCTTTCCGGCGTCAGATCAGTTTGTAACCACCGGCAGAAGCTAGCTGCAGAAATATTCATCTGAGCAGCAACCTCATATGATCTCAGACGTCTCTCAATGATTTCTTGCCGGATGTCCATATTTTTCACTTAAATCCCTCCTTGTGAATAATAATCATTGACTTCGTTGTTTCTTCCACAAAGATAGCAAAAACGTGGCATATGATTCCATATTATTTCATATGCACTTTAAATTTTTGCTTTAAACGCACTAAAAAAGGACGCACTAACAGCGTCCTAGTAGGTCTCGTCGTCTGCTAATGTGTCCTCGTTTTGAGGCATCCAGAAGAGAGGGCATAACGTTTCGTTACACCCCTTTTATTACTAAATCAAATAATTCGTGACGGTCACATCTAACCGCCAATGCGACAAATGAAGCACGCTCACAGCCATCAATGCAAGCCGGTTGTATTCCGTCTCTTTTCCCGATTCTATAGCTTTCTGCCGGTTTTCTCCCCTCAATCTATACGGTTCCTCGTTCATAATATCATGCAAGAATCTCTTGTTAGAATCTCCGCTCCGGTGAAATTCTCTATACCTAGCTGCAAGTTCTTTTCGCAGTTCGTATTTATAGCCTGGCTCGTTTTCTAATCGGTCAGCATAATATTTATACGCTCGCCGTGCGTGTTTTCGCCTCAATGCGTGCAGATCTATTTTGTTCTGCATTTCTTCCGGAGAAAAAAGTTTCTGCCCTGGATCAGCAGCTTGGAATATCTCCAACACTGTTTTTTCATCTTCCGGAAGTATTCGCTGCAGTTGCGTTTTTCCGCCCTTGCCACGTTCAACATATACGCACAGATAGCCCATTTCGTCAATTACAAGGTCTGCACCGGTCAGCCTTGCCAGTTCTGCCCTCCGGATGCCGACAGCGCGTTGAAATGTTACCAGGCGGTTATATTTTTCGGACTCTATTTCTCTTTTGCCTTGCCGGTTCGCTTTTTCGTTTCGGCTCCTGGTGATTTTCCCGGACGTTCGCTTCGGTTTCTCGATTTCGGACATACTTATATTTGTAGCTTTACACGGTGCTGCTAGTCTCCTATGTATCGTTGCTGGACTATATCCGGATGCTTCAAGCTGTTTCTCATACCCCTGTAGCAATTCTTTTTCTTTCCCCTGCAGCTGGTCTGGGCGCTTTACACCCTGTTCCTTACAAAATGCAGCAAACAGCTTGCAGTCTTTCTTGTATGCAGTTATGGTCTGGTTATCCGTGATTCCTTTCAATGCTTCTGCAAGCATTATTGATTGTATGCTTCGGTATCTTCCCATTTTTCTCACCTCTTCTCAATTCATCAAAATGATGATTTCTTAACCGTCATCATTTTAGTGATTCCTTTATATACCGCTTCTGACTTCGGATTTCTTGTTTAACTGTCTGTTGTCCTGCCTTTTTAATGACTTGGCTTTGTCAATGGTTCTGCACTGTCAGACGGAGGCCAGCCCTCCACTCCTTCCGGAGAAATGCATAATAGCTTACCTGCTATCCCCTAAGTGGTTATTTTCTTACTTGGATATTTCCATAAAAGTTAGAATACAACCTATTTTTTTCTACTTAACTGGTTATTCTCTATCCGGATAAACCGGCAACGAATAACCTTTAAGTCTCTTCTCCCTTCGTCATTATTTTT
>ERZ809207.555-NODE-555-length-13706-cov-5.798989_pt1 | contig 13706 bp, 23 predicted proteins | sample MGYA00520515_ERZ809207 | MGnify/ENA primary metagenome ERZ809207 (study PRJEB31570, sample SAMEA3213009) | Homo sapiens | biome: human-gut; feature: human gut; material: fecal | place: Sweden | collected 2011 ... | reverse complement strand
TTTCCCGCGGCGTTGATCTGTTTGACTGCGTCATGCCCAGCCGCAATGCCCGCCACGGCCACCTGAACACATGGGGCGGCATCATCAATATCAAGAACGCCAAGTACGAGCGGGACGAGCGCCCCATCGACCCCACCTGCGGCTGTCCGGCGTGCCGGAACTATTCCCGCGCCTATATCCGCCACTTGTTTAAGGCAGAAGAGCTGCTGGGAATGCGTCTGGCCGTTATGCACAATCTGTGGTTCTACAATCATCTCATGGAGCGCATCCGGGATGAGCTGGACGCGGGCACCTTCACGGCCTTCCACGACCGCTATGTGAAGCTGCTGGATACAAGAATTTGAGGGTTTTCACACTTTAGCCTTGCAACAGGCCGAAGATAGGATTATAATAGGCTTATCTGAATTTTGAGAGGAGATTTTGCCCCATGCAATTTCTGACGACTACGACCGAAAGCTATATCAGCCTGTTCTTTACGCTGGCTCTGATGCTGGTTCTGCTCTACTTTATGATCTATCGTCCCCAGAAGAAGCAGGAGAAGAAGGACGCTGCAATGCGTGCTGCTCTGGAGATCGGCGATCAGGTCACCACCATCGGCGGTGTGATCGGCCGTGTGGTTGCCATCAAGGACGACACCTTCGTTCTGGAGACCGGCTCCGACCGTGTGAAGATCCGCTTCACCAAGAGTGCCATCAGCTCTGTGGAAAAGCTGAACATGGACAACGCTCCTGCTAAAAAGTAATTTCCGATTCCGGTACTTTTTCACGCGCCTTTCTGCATACAGTAGTGCAGGGAGGCGCGTTTTTATGTCTGAACAAAAGAAGTTTTCCGTAGGCCCGGCGCTGCTTGCGTTCGGCATCGGCGGCGCGTTTGCCGGTAGCTGCATGGCGCGGCAGGGGCTCTCGCAAGCCGCCGCGTGGCCCATGGCAAGCGCTGCAGTCTGTGCGGGCAGTCTGCTCAGCGGATGGCTGGCGGCCTTTTTCCAGCGCAGCAGGGGATTGCTCTGCGGCGCAATACAAGGCATCCTGTTCGTCCTGCTGCTGACCATTTTTGGCCTTTGGGCCGGGTTTTCGCCCACCGAGATGCAGCTTCTGCGGTTTGCCCTTGTGTTTCTGTTTGGCTGTATGGGTGGTATCTTCGGGATGCTGCGCACTGAGCGGCGGCATCATTAAAACGATTTGCATCAAAAAAGCAGGAGGAATCCAAACATGTGGGTCTATCAGGAACAGCAAAACCTTCCCGCACTGTCTGCCGGGGCAGATGCCCCGGAACCAGTGGAACCGGGGCTTGTGCCAGAGTGCTCTGCCCCTGTGGCGGAAACGCCTCCGGCGGAACCGATCATTGAAGAGGCCGAGGCGAAGGAGAAGATTCCAAAACGCACTCTGCCCCATGCCAGCCGGGACTGCATCCTGCTGGCGGGAGCCTATCTGTTCGGAACCTTTCTTGCCGGGGCGCTGTCCGCTCTGTGCAGCGCCGGAGAGCTGGAAACGCTGGGGTATTACCTCGATTGTTGGCGCGCTTCCTTTGCGGCGAATACCGCCGCCGAGGTCGTCGGCCTGTTCCGCACCGAATTCCTGACTACATCCGGCGCACTGGTCGTCCTGCTTTTGCTGGGACTCTCCGCCATCGGTTCGCTGCCCATCTTTTTCTTTGTGATGCTCTACGGGACCGGGGCCGGGATGCTTTCCTTCCAACTGCTTGCGGATCTGAACTGGAAAGCGCTGGCCGCTTATTGCATCGCTTCCGGTGTCCCGACAGCATTGGCCGCCGGGTGCCTGTGCCTGTTCGGGGCGTCGGCGCTGCAGGTCAGCGGGAAGATCCAGCGCTGTTCCTTCGGGAAGGCGTTTCACTCCACCGGCGCATGGGGGCTCGTGGGGCAGTTTGCCCAAACCCTGTTTCTGCTGCTGCCCATCTGCGGCGCTGCGACCGGAATGCTCTACCTGTGCGGCCAGATGAAGCTTTCGTTTTAACGATCTTCGTGCAATCCTTGTGCAGGTACTAAAAAATCCTTGACAGTTTCCTCCATTTATGATAAAATATATGACGTTGCAGGAATGTAACGTCATGCTACTGTGGCTCAGCCGGTAGAGCAGCTCACTCGTAATGAGCAGGTCGTCCGTTCGAATCGGATCAGTAGCTCCAAAATAAAATCCCCGAAAGTTGGCTTGTGAAGCCGATTTTCGGGGATTTTTGTTTTCTTTTTTGATGCTGTAAGGATAGACAGATGTGCCTTAATTACCCTTGTTTTCCGAAGAGTTCCTTCAAGAGGTGGCTCAAGAGGTGGCTCAAAAATCGCTGTGGAATAAGGGATGAAGTTGCGGTTGACTCCTTGTAGGTGTTCGAATGCCGAAAACGTCCTTTTCACAGCCCAAAGAATTTGCTCATTACGAGTGTGAAAAATATTCATCATTATGAATGAATTACCGTCAATTTCAGAAACTGCGTGAGCCACCTTTGCGCCACCTCAGAAAAAATCAGCCGATTTGCGCCACCGGGGAACCGGCGCTGCTTAGTTTGATGGCGGTGGATTTTTTGAGATACGCATCCAGACGGTTGATCTTCTTCTTTTTGAATTTTTTGTCGAGGGAGGTGTAAATGCCAAGGGTCACGGTGATGTCTTTGTGGCCCATCTGATCGCGGGCGGTGAGGACGTCCACACCGGCAAAGTACATCAGGGTGCAGAAGGTGTGGCGGAGCTGGTGTGGCGTAAAGGTATCAATGACCATGGGCAGACCACCGGGGCGGTTCTTGTTCTGCTTGCCACCGTAACCGTATTTGACATTGAGATCCCGCATATAGCTTTCCCACAGACGCTTCCAGCCCTGTTCCGTCATCCGCTGGCCTTTATCGTTGTGCAGCACATACAGGCAGTCGTCCCGCTGCGTTCTGAGGTAGTCCACCAGAATCTTCGGGATACTGACCACGCGGGACCCGGCGGCGGTCTTCGGTTTCTTTGTGCTCTTGCCGGTGAAGTTGTATCCTTTGGTGACCGTGATCGTGGCTGTGTCCAGATCGACGTCGGCCCATGTAAGGGCGGTAGCTTCGCCGCGGCGAAGGCCAGAGTACAGAAGCAGCATCGCGGCCCGCTGGGCCTTGTGCGGCGTTTCCCGGATCCACTGTTGCTGTTCTTCCGAAATCGGCTCACGGGGTTCCGCAGGGGCCCCGGCGGGGCAGGTGACTTTGATGATGGGATTATAGAGCACGATCTCCGGGATCGCGAGGTCATACGCCGCCTTGGCACTGGAACGCAGATTGGTCAGCGTGAAGTGGGACAGGGGAGGCTTGCCGTCGTGCCAGTCGGCCAGATCGTTCAGTACCCGCTGGAAGTCGGCGGCTTTCAGCTCCCCGGCGGGCATATCCTTCAGGGCACCCCATGCGTCGCGGTTGTCCTCGTAGCGGGCAAGGCTTTTCTCGCCGATGCCCTTGGCCTTTTTGACCGCGATCAGGTTGTCGTACAACTTGCCCAGCGTCGCGTTGCTCTGCTCCGGATCGAGGCCCTTGCTGATGGCAGCACGATATTCTGCGGCGGCCGCTTTGGCTTCCCGTTCCGTTGCGCCGTAGAAGGACTTGAATTTCTTGTTGCCGGCCTCGTCTTTTCCGATGTACACCCGGTAGCGGTAACGGCCATCCGTGTTCTTCTTGTTCCTTGCCATAAAAATTTCAGCTCCTTTGGGTCAGGCGCGAACTGATGTGGTATAATAACCTTGTCAGATACGCACCCATGATAAGAATTCTCCTTTTTAGTTTCCGACATTCTGATTTCTCATTGGTATCGACTACGCAGAAAATCCCGGCAGACTTCCGACATCTGCCGGGATTTTCTGTTCTTTTGGGTCAGATGCAGGAAAGTGTGCTATACTGAAAAAGAAGCCGGGGCCGCCAGACTCCGGGCTGTACCTCCTTATTGAGCAAGATACGGTCAAATTGCAAGGGAGTGACCCCGTTGGTGTTGTGAAGCCCACCAACGGGGTTATTTGCTTTATCGGAGCGCATTGAAGAAAGAGTCAATCAATTCTTCTTTGATATGTCCATCAACTGCTTTTCCATTTTTGCATACAATGGTGGTGTCAATGTCTGTAAGGTCACGAAGGTTTTTGTCACGTGTACCGCCACCCTGTACATAGAGTGCATATGTAGTGAGAATTTCATTCTTCATCTCATCCGTAAGAGAAAAATCAAGCGTTTGGCAATTTCCGTTAATCCGTACTTTGATTTCTTCGTCTCTGTGCTTGGCAAAGTCATTCATGAAATCGACAGTTTCCCGTTTCATCAGAAAGCCAATTTGCTCAAGCGAAAAATCATCATTTATCGCATAATGAGTGGTATAACAATTTGAAAAGCTATAGCGATTATCTCCGATTTTAATTATTATGCTAGTCATATCGGTTGGAATTATTTCAAGGCAGTTGAACCAGAGTTGATAGCTATCATAATTATCATTAAGAATTAGAATGGGAACCACTGTTAAACGAGACCCATTATCAAATGTAATTTCTGAGTCGTATGAATCAGCAGAAGGAGCAACGTGGATTTCACCAGTCATTTCATCCGAAGTAATCGTTACATCCTGCCGCCCATCAAACACGCCCATATTGAATTTTGATGTTGCTAGTGCCGGCATGGAAACAGAAGCCATTACCACCGCAGCCAGCGCGAGGGAAACGATTCTCTTTTTCATTCGCATTATAGATTCCTCCTAATACAATGTTGGTATTGACGGATACCAACGGGGTTATTTGTTTTAGTTGGAAAGGCTCTCTCTCAGTGCGGCGGCATCACCGGCTGTCCAGCGAGTGCTGTCCTTTTGCCGTCGATTTATTCCATCAGTATATCCTTGCTCATAGCCGTTTTTCTTGCCAGAACGGTAGGCATCACTAAAACTATCTTTTTTCCCAGTTCGATAGCCATCACCATATCCAGAGGAGCGAGCTGATTCTTGAACGCTTGTAATATACGGCGAGGATGGACTATAAAAGTCGGAAAAGTATCCTTCACCGAGAAGAAGACCAAAGGCAAACAAAAGAATAGATAGTGTAAAGAAAATTAAGACAACGTGACGTCGAACAAATGAGTTCTTCGCCGCGTGTTTGTTATAGTTCTGCTGGTGTAAAGATTGATTATCCTGTTGCAAAGTAGAAATTGTGGTGGCTTGGGTATGGGCCAATTGTCCCCAATACTTTGCATCGTGTCCATTGAAAACAGAAGCATCTTGAGATTTCTGTAAAGCAGACTTTAGAGCCTCGACATCAATTCTGGTGTTTTCTGCGCAGTTATACCAGTAAACGATATTGTGCCCTTGATAAGCCGCAGCATCCAGAGACTTTTTTAAATCTTCAAGTTGAGTAGCTACATCGTCATATTTATCAGACTTATCTCGGAGTCGATCGACAACATTCCAATAAGCAGCTTTTGAAATTTCAGATTTTGGTGGGTTCTTTTCGCGCAGATCAGCGACCTCCGTGCGCAAGTCAGCAATTGTGGATTGATAAAGAGAACAATTTTTTTCAAGGGCGAAATATTTACTCTTCCAGTCAATCGGGCTGGAATCATCGGGCATTCGGGTCTGTGTCTGCTGCTCAAAATATTTTTCGGCCCAGTATTTTGCACCATGGCCCAGATAAGATGAACTGGACATGATTTCCTCCTTATACTACGGAACATTATTTTTCTGGTCTTGATTTGTATTCGTCAAAAGCAATCGCATAAATATTTTGATAGCGTGGAATCTCCGTCAACTCATGCACCCGCTCCATTGCTTTTGCCTGTCCCTCTTCGTTCAGCTTCTTGAAATCTCGAACCATTTCTGCGATACGAGTCTGCTCCTTCTCTTCCGATTTATGAATTTCTGCAAGAAGAGCATTATTGTCTTTCCACTCGGACTGTGATTCCCAACCCATTAAATATGCTGGTGTGGTCTGCAAAATTTTGGCAAGCTCCGCAAGGCTGTCAACAGGAACTTTTTCAATATCGCCTTTTTCATACCTGTAAATAGTAGCAGGAGAAACGCCGAGCTGTTCCGCGACTTTTTCGGCCGAAAAACCTATTTCTTTTCTGCGGAGTTTTAGCCTTTCACCGGTGGTCATAGGATCACCCCCTTTTTTAAGAGAATAGCCTAAAAATCGCAAAATTGCAATAGGAAATCGCAAAATCGAAAAAAATCTTTGCAAGAATGCAAGAACCATATTGACTTTTATTCGTCGAGATGCTATTCTATTTCCAGAAACTCGCAAAAATGCGAGCATTCGAGGAGGTGAAAAGAATGTCAACAGACATGAATCTGCTTCGGGGAAAGCTGAAAGAACGCTGCATGACTCAGCAGGAACTTGCAAAGAAAATCGGCGTAGACTCTAGCACTATCTCTCGAAAATTGGCTTCCGATGGTATGAAATTCACCGTTGGAGAAGTACATGAGATTGCGGATGTTCTGCAATTATCGGCAAGTGAATGCAAAGATATTTTTTTGTTTTGAAACTCGCATTTTTGCGATTTAAAAATACCCTTGTTGGAGAAGAGCGCATGAAAGGAGGGAGGAAGGTGGCAGAAGACATGAAAAAGCCCTGCGAGCCTGTGGAAAAGGCTGGCAGGGACTACACGACTGTATTTTGTGAGACAGACCCATTGTGTGCTGCGCTGGATGAATTATGCTCCGCATTAAATTTCTGGTATGGTTCAATGAACAACCCGTGGCAGCGGGAAGATCGGGCCTACCGGAAGATGCTGGCTAAACAGACTCAGGCAGCATTGAAGCGAGTATTGGCCGAATCAGCTTCGGAATCGTAGCACGCATAACGGTATTCACTGCACGAGGGTCTTTATAAAAATTGATCTCGCCAGATTGAAACCGGCGGAAAATCTCCCGGTAGCAGTCAACACAAGCTTGGCAGCCATCGAAGCGGGGGCAACCGCTCGGATAGGAAAATGCCGGTGTTTGGCCGGGGCCCTGCACCATCTGTATTTCGGCGTGGAGCCTAGGAGAAGTTTCAGGGAGACACATCGGGCAACTGATGTAAAAATCAATGATATAGGACATAAAGCTCACCTCCTTCCGGGGCTATTATAGCATAACCGGATGGAGCTGAAGGAAAAGAGCGCATGAAAGGAGGGAGCAAGAGATGGACAGCAAAAAAGCCCGCATGAGGCGGGCGCAGAGGATGGCGTTGCGCAATGGCAGACAGGACAGGGTGTTTACCGTAACATATCGGGATTACCTGCCGACAGAAGGACAAAGAACTGATTCTCGTAGCTTTCCAGAATATCCGCTTCCCGTTTTGAAAGACTGGCGGTCAGGCACTGATATGCGCAAGCTTGCTGAAGCGCAAGAAGGTCAAAGTCAGACAGCTGAAGAGTATGGAATTTCAGCTTTGCTGGCAACCCACGAGCCGCATTCTTCATTTCGGGAATAAGAGCTGGATCATCGACCGGACCAAACCAAGAATCCGGCGCTTGTTCAAGCGATTGCAGCGCACGAACAAGAACCGGGAAGTCCTGAGAACGAATTTGAAGTTTGGGAACCATATACAATTCACCTCCTTTTCGAAGAAATTGTATCATGGGGAGACAAAAGGTGCAAGAGCGCGTGAAAAAAGCCCCGGCGGAAGGCGGGGCGAGGAAAGGAGGGAAAGCAGTGAACTCGGCAATTATCTGCATTGCAATTAGTGTTTTGGTAATTTTGCTGAATATCATCGGAACGATGCTCTTTAGCACTGGAATCGCTAACGAGCGAATGGAGATGATGCGAATCGGGATTGCAGTTATAAAGGTCGCAACCATTACAGCGGTTCTGAATTTGTCATGGTGTCTAGTTCGGCTTTCATTGTTCGCATAGCGGCATCTTGAGCACGAACCAGTTCTTGAAAAAGAACCGCAGAAGAAGGTTTTTCCTGATACTCGATCAAGGATTTGCCGTACGTACTCAGAATATCCTCTGAACTTTTGCTTGAGAACAGAATGGCGTAAGTGCAATCGCTTTCCCAATTTAAGAGGTTTTCATTGGACGGGTCGGCCTGAAATGCAGATGCAGAACGAAGCAAGGTGTGATAAGCTTCGGCTTTGGCATTAAAAAAGAGCTTTTCTGTTTCGAGTTTGTGTGTTGCACGGAGATTATATTTTGTCAAATGATAGTTAACGAATACATTCACCAGTGTAATAACACAGGAAACAAGTGCCGCGAGCGCTGATATAGCGGCTGTAAACATCGGGTCATTCAAGAAAAACACATCCTTTCTGATGGAATCATACCACGGGAAGGCGAGAGAAACAAGAACACAGGAAAGGAGGGAGGACGATGAAAGAGAGCAAGCGGTTCCCGAATTTATGGGCGGAATTCAAAGCACAAAGGCGCACACTTGGCCGGGTGGCAAGGCAGATCGGCGTGAGCCCGGCCACACTGAGCAACAAGATGAATGGTGAAAACGAGTTCAAGCTAAACGAGATGCTGGCGCTGCAATTTATTTTGGGAGGGCTGACGCTCGAATATCTGTTTGCTGACCCAGTGGAAAAGGAAAAGGCAATTGCACGAGTGGATTCGTAAACTTTGTGTGAACAGATGGATCGTTAAAGGAACCAGAAGGAACGCAAGTATACACAAGGCGCTTTTGAACGATTTATCGTTGTTGTTCTTTGGGCTCACAGTTGCTATACTGACGAAAAAGAAGAACCGGCGATGTGAAAATGTCGGAAAGGAGCAGGTCGGAATGAAGAGGGCGAAGATCTGGGATGCGCGGCAGTTACCCGCGTTTCTGACGCCGAAGGAATACAGCGCACTGATGGGCATTGACCCGAAGACGGTGCAGCGGATGTGCCGGACGGGCCAGCTGCCCGCCCACAAGGAAGGGCCGCGGCTGTGGCGCATCGATAAGAATGCCGCGCTGGCGTGGCAGAAAGAATTCCAACAAGAAAGGCCCACCGGTGCTGGAACACCGACGAGCCTCAAGGTGACAGGTTGAGAAGCGCCTACCACCACAAGATTACCACAGAACAGGAGAAATTGCAAATGAAAAAGAAGTTGAAGGCGAATGCCTACTACATGGGTTCCATCCTGCTGGGGGTGGGCGTGCTGGTGTGCGCGTCCGGCATTGAGCACAGCAAGGGCTGGGCGATGTTCGGCTGGCTGGCCGCAGCGCTGGTACTGGGCGGCGTGGCCCTTGGGCTGGCCGCGAAGGGCCTTGTGGCCGAGCAGCAGTCGGACGAGGGCCGGAAGGTACACAAAGCACCCGCCGGCACCGTGACAGCGGGCCGCCAGAACCGGAGGGGAGCATGAAATGAAGGTACTTATCGCCTGTGAGGAATCGCAGGAAGTTTGCAAGGCCTTTCGCGCGCGAGGTCACGAAGCCTATTCCTGCGATATTCAGGAGCCATCCGGCGGGCACCCGGAGTGGCATATTCTGGGAGATGCTTTGAAGGCTCTTGAGGGTGGGCAAATCGTCACAATGGACGGAATTACTCATGATGTTGGACTATGGGACCTGCTCATCGCACACCCGCCTTGCACCTATTTATCAAATGCTGGCGCTAGACATCTCTGGAAGGGGCACCAGCTTCAGGCTGATCGCGTGATGCTCGGAATTCAGGGCCGCGATTTGTTCATGCACTTCTGGTGGGCAGACGTCCCGAAAATTTGCGTAGAGAATCCTATACCGAGTAGAGTTTTTTGTTTGCCGCCATACACACAGACCATACAGCCGTATGAGTATGGACACCCCTACAGCAAGAAAACATGCCTTTGGCTGAAGGGACTGCCGACTTTGCTTCCGACCGATATCGTGGAGCCTGTGGCTACATGGTGCCCGTCCGGCTCATATACACACAAGCATGATGAACGCAGCAAGGGCAAGTTTACCACTAACCGTGCAAAAAATCGAGCAAAAACGTTTCCCGGAATTGCAAAAGCGATGGCCGAACAGTGGGGAAACAAACTTATGGAGGAAGCAGAGCATGACGTACCGGGTACACATTGAGTGCCGGAGCGCGAAGATGGTGGAGTGCATCGCGTATGTGGTGCAGACGGACAGTGCGAAGGAAGCCAAGGAAAAGGCCCTGCACACGGCCCGGCAGTACTACACGGAGTTTAACGAATTCCGGGCCTACCACGTGGAGGAACTTGGAAAATGACGCTGGAACAATATAAAGCAAAGCTCGATGAAGAGCTGAAAGCGATGGACTGGCACGAGCGGGACATCAAGAACAGCCGTGCTTACAAGGTGCTGAGCGCGGCAGCGCTGGATCGGGAAAACGTACCGATGGAAGAATGGCTTAAATTGAACGCCTATTTTTACAAGCGCGTTAAGGAATTGCAAGGGTGACACGGAATGGATGGGACTCAGTGTGCCCACGTGTTCGAGATCACGCAGCCGGAATGTCTGGTCTGTGCCGGACGGAACCGAAGCTGCGAAAAATTTGTAGAACGGAGAATGTCGGATGAAAAAGAAAATGAACCTTGCGGCAGAGATTGACCTGACGCAGGACAGTGTGGTGCAACTGACGTGCTGGTGCGGGCAGATCGCCCTACACGAGCTGTGGGGGCTGGGGCGTGTGCGGCTGGATCGGATCACCCGGCGGCAGGAGCAGCTGGGCAACGAGAGTCTGGCCGTGGTGATGGTGCCGGATCGCAACGGGATGCCCCAGACCGAAAAGGCCCGGCAGCTTCGGGCGGAGGCGCTGCCGGAGGGCGTGCCGGTGGAGTTCCGGGTCCCGGCGATGCGCACCCCGCGCACCCGGCGGGAGCAGCAGCTCAAAATGGTGGGCGACCGGGCAGCCACGATGGCGTGGCAGTTGATGGCGCTGGCCTGTGTGCAGGAGCTGGGCTTCGGGGCGGAGCGGCTGAATCGGCTGTACCGGGAAATGCGGCACAACTATGAGCAGCTCAACGAGTGGGGCAAGGCCGACGGCATCGAGGTGGCCATGGAAAAGCTGCGGCGCTGCGCGTGCGAGGCGTTGCAGACCGAGGAGATCGTGGTGGAGAACATCGACGACGAGAAGACCGTGCAGACGCTGAGCCGGAGCTATCAGGCGCAGGAAGACGAGTTTCTGAAGCGGGCCGTGATGATGGCCGCCGGACGGCGGGCCGGAAAGCAGGGCGGGGCGGCGCTGCCGTTTTCCGGCGACGAGGTGCGCCGGAAGATCGAGGCGGCGAAGGCACAGATGGACACCGGGGCTTACCGGAGGAGGGGTTGAGATGGGCGCGAGCAAGTACATTTACACCGTCTACGACGCGAAGACGGGGGAGTATGTGGCAAAGGGGACGGCGGCGCAGCTGGCCGGGAAGGGCATTTTCAAGGACGCCGGGAGCGTTTCCACCTGCTACCTGAGCAACCGGAAGACCGACAAGCCCCGGCGCTGGCGGATGGAGAGGGTGGAGGTCGGCCCTCTCAGCGCGCAGTCCGGCACAGCCGGAGCTGCTTGCAGCTCCCCCGAAGTGGGAGCTCTGCTTAGAGGAACCCCTCAGTCTGCCGCAAGGCCCGGAAGCAGGGAAAGCCGGAGCTGAGCTATGGCGGCTGGGCGGCAAAGGGCAAACCGGGGAGACCTTAACGGGCTTGCCCTCTCACCGCTCCATCCGACTGACGTCGGCGTGTCGCGGAGCTCCCCCAAAGGGGTGAGCTGTGTTTCAATGAAGGGCAACGGATACGATGGACAGGAAAGGGTCCACCGTATCCGTTACTTTTCATAAACTGACACCTTATAAAAAAGAAGGGGTGCAAGGCCCCTTTGGGGAGCTTGTATACCCGTTATTTCTGTGACGGTGGGGACCGTCAGAAGAGAAAGAACACCGGAAGTGAAGGGCCAGCAGGAGGGCAGAGGGATGAGATGCAACTACATCCGCGAGAAAAAGATACTCTGCGGGGATGAGTACATGGCTGTGGGCGTCTACTCCATCACGCCAACCGAGCACAGCACCCGGCGGAAGAAGAGCAAGGAGTCCACCGAGGGGCAGAAAGCCAAGAACAAAATGGCTTCCCTGCGCAACCGGCAGCGGGTGGCGCTGGCGAATTTCGATAAGCGGGGATTCTTCCTGACCGGCACATACGATGACCCCTACCTGCCGGAGGACATGGAAGAGTGTCTGCGGGACGTGAGGAACTACCGGCGGCGGGTGATCGCGGCGACGTGCAAGAGGTTCGGCGTGGAGAAGAAGCACATCCGCCTGATGCTGGTGGCTGTACGGAAGGGCGAGGCCGGACGGCTGCACATGCACGGCTTTGCTGAGTGCTGGGGCATGGGAGACGCCGAGCGCCGGGAATGGCGGGAGATGCTGGAAGACCTGTGGCGGCGGCGAATTCCCGGAACCAACGAGTTTGAGCCGCTGGGCACCATGAACGTTGACCGGATGGACATGGGCAAGCTGTTGGGCAAGGACGGCGGGAACGGAACGCTGGGCTACCTGTACGGGCACAAAGAACGGATCTGGGTGGAGACCAGCACCCTGCGCCGCCCGGCGGAACAGCCCCCCAACGACACCCGGTGGAGCCGGAAGCAGCTGCGGACCGCGTGCGGAGAGATGGCGCAGGATGCCTATTGGTGGGGCCGGCGGTTCCCCGGCTGGGAATTGCAGAAGTGCGTGGTGCTGGAGCCGGGAGAGCTGCACGAATCGCCGGGCCGCGAACGGCCGGACGGCTGGGAGCGGAACGAACCGCAATGTTACGTGATCCTGCGGCGGGTGCACGCTGCATCTGCGAAACCTCGCACCTGACAGAACCGATACTGGTATTTTGCGTTGAAACACGCGCCTAAGGGGGGCGGTGCCGTGACGAAAGAACAGAAAAAGGCGACGCGGAAGGCCCTGCGGCAGTATGCCGAGGGGCCTGTTCGTGCTGCGTGGGCCGAGGTGATCGAAGGGGTGCTGCGGCACTACGAGGCCGTGGAACCCTTGTGCGCCCAGCTGCTTAGGCTGCGGTATCTGGAAGGCAAGACGGAGGACGAGGTGGTGCCCGCGCTGTATGTGAGCCGCAGCACCTACTACCGCAAGGAGCTGGAAGTGCTATCGACGGTGGCGGTGGAAGCGGCGAGGCGGGGGCTGCTGTAGCAAAAATGTTTCAAGTATTTTTGTTTGCCGGGTTGTGGTAGGCTGATAGACAGAAGGGGGCGGGGACTTGACGAAAAAGCGGGCGTATTGCAAGAACACGGTGCAGGGCAGCCAGCGGGGGCGGAAGTACCCGCCGAAGCTGCGGGCCGAAGTGGTGATGGCGATGGTGGCGTCGAACAACGTCTGCGCGGTGGCGCGGCGGTACAAGGTGCCGGAATCCACCATCCGCTCATGGCTGGCCGAAGAAGCAGCCAAGGGCGACGCCTTTGCCGAGGCGAGACAGGCGGCGGCGCGGGAAATCGCGGTACGGGCGTCCATCGGGGCCAAGGAACAGGTGGCCTATCTGCAAGGCCGGGTGGCGGAGAGCCAGCGGGCGGCAGAAATTCGGGCGAAGCTGGACAAGCGGCTGGAAGAGGGCGTGCGGGCAGGAGACGCCGAGGTGGGAGCCTTGCTCAAGACCGAGCAGGAAGCTCTGGCCGACGCCGCCGAGGTGGGGCTTGTGGTCTACAACAGCCCCGGCAGCTACGACCGGAAGCTCTTGGACAACGACCGGCGGCAGCTCGAAGCACTGCGGGAGCACTACGACGGCCTGACCATGGACGACAAGAACGCTGCCAACGTGGCGCGGGTACTGATGGACGTGGCCGAAAAGGCGGCGGCGCTGCCCCCGACGGCCAAAGCGGCCGAC
>ERZ809207.545-NODE-545-length-13865-cov-3.594642_pt1 | contig 13865 bp, 10 predicted proteins | sample MGYA00520515_ERZ809207 | MGnify/ENA primary metagenome ERZ809207 (study PRJEB31570, sample SAMEA3213009) | Homo sapiens | biome: human-gut; feature: human gut; material: fecal | place: Sweden | collected 2011 ... | reverse complement strand
CGGCTTGTCCCAGGGACAGAAGCAGCTTCTGTGTATCGCCCGGATTATGCTGACTGATCCGCCTTTTTTGATTCTGGATGAGGCAACCAGCAGCATTGACCTGCGGACAGAGCAGCGGATTCAAAAAGCCTTTGAAAAACTGATGGCTGGAAAGACCAGCTTTATTATTGCGCACCGTCTTTCTACCATCAAGAGCGCCGATTGGATTCTGGTGATGAACCAGGGTAATATTCTGGAACAGGGTACACACGACAGCCTGATGGAACAGGCTGGATTCTATGCGAAGCTGTACCAGAGCCAGTTTGCAGACGCGGATGCTGCATCAGAATAAGCATTTGACTTTTTAAGTGACACATGCAATCCCCCTTTCGGTGGAAAGGGGGATTTTTTCTGGACAGACCCTGAAAAATATGCTATACTATAATAGAAAAACCATTTTGAAGAGCCGGCACCGTGCCTGGTTCTTCTTACAGAAAGGCTTGATTTGCAATGTCTCAGATTCAAACGATAACAGCGGCACTGCGGCAGTCTGTGTCGCAGCAGATTTACGGAAAAGAAGCTGTGATTGATAAAGTTCTGGCGGCGCTGCTCTGCGGCGGCCATGTGCTGTTAAATGATATTCCCGGTACCGGGAAAACCACGCTTGCCCGTTCTCTGGCGCAGTCGCTGGATGCGCAATTCCACCGGATTCAGTTTACGCCGGATTTGCTGCCGTCCGACTTGCTGGGTGTCAGCATTCCGGATACCAAGAGCGGCACATTTGTCTTTCGGAAGGGGCCGGTTTTCACACAGATTTTGCTGGCAGATGAAATTAACCGTGCAGCGCCCCGGACACAGTCCGCTTTGCTGGAGTGCATGGAAGAACATCAGGTAACGGTAGACGGAAACACATATCCGTTGTCTGCGCCTTTTTTTGTAATTGCAACGCAGAATCCAGTGGAGATGTCCGGTACTTTTCCGCTGCCGGAAGCGCAGCTGGATCGTTTTCTGCTCTGTCTGTCCCTGGGATATCCGGCACGGGAACAGGAATTGGAACTGCTGGCAAGAAAGGCACCCCCTGCATCGCCAAAGCCGGTAGTGACCGCCGGGGAATTGCTGGCAGCACAGCAGGAACTGCGTGGGGTTACGGTTTCTCCTGCGGTACAGGCGTATATTGCAGACCTGGCGGAAGCGTCCCGTACCCAGGAACAGATTCAGCTGGGGCTGAGCACGCGCGGCATGCTGTCTTTGCTGGATGTCTCCCGGGCAATGGCAGCGATTCACGGCCGTGATTATGTCATCCCGGATGATATCAAGGAAATCGCGCCGGACTGCATGTCCCATCGTATGGTGCTGCGCGGCGGCGCATGGGACAGCGGCGCGCAGGAATGCCGAAAGGTGGTACAGGAGCTTTTGACGCATGTTCCTGTCCCGAAGGAAACGCAATGGAACTGATTGTCGGGATTTGTTTGCTGCTACTCGCCGCCTTGGGAGAAATCAGTCTGTACCGCCGTTATGGGCTGAAAGGGCTGTCTTATTCCTGTCAGTTTGCGGAAACCCAGGCAGAGGAAGGGGATACACTGACGTTTACGGAAACCGTTGTGAATGCCAAATTCCTGCCAGTGCCGTGGCTGAAGGCGGAGCTGACGCTTCCAAAGTGGCTGAATTTTCCGGAGTCGCATTGCACCGTAGCTCACGATGCCAGATTCGTGACCAGTTTTTTTTCTCTGCGCAGTCAGGCAAAGGTCAGCCGCGTCTGGAATGTCACCTGTGAAAAACGGGGGATTTATCAGGTGGAGCACGTGGTTTTGGTTACCTCCGATCTGTTGGGAGCGGTGCGCCTTTCTCTGGGTGCTGCGGATACCGGAAAAACTGTAACTGTACTGCCCCGGCGCTATACAGAAGCCGGTCTGATTTTGCCCCGGCTTCTGGCAGAGCACATGGGCACCATCCAGACGCGCCGCAGCTGGTTTACAGATCCCTGTGAGATGACAGGAATTCGGGAATATGCACCGGGAGATCCTCTGAAACAAATTGCATGGCGTACCTCTGCGCATGCCGGAAAGCTTCTGGTGCGGCAGGAAGCACGGGTGGCGCAAAAGTCCATTACGGTTTTGCTGCTGTTGAAAACCAGTCCGGCGGATTCCGGACGCATGACGCAGGATGAGGCACTGTTGGAGCATACCATTCGAGTTTGTGCCCAGTGCCTCTGGGAACTGTGCCGGGATCAGTGGCAGGTGCGACTGGTTGCAGGCTGCCGGAAAGAAGGACAGAGCGCCATGCAGAACCTGCCCTATGCCAGCGGCGCGATAGGCTATCAGGCCATGCTGCATATGCTGGCAACGATACAGATGAACCAGGCAGCGCCGGCGACACAGCTGCTGCGCACTGGCAGGGAATGTGCAGAGGAACAGGGTCTGCTGATCACACCATATACAGATGTCCAGATTCGAGAGTGGAAGGGAACAGCAGGGCACAAGGTCTTAATGACCGGATATGCCCGGGATACTGGCAGCTGTGCCGATTTGTGCGTGTTCCAGCCAGGATATGAAAAGGGGGATGCTGTATGAATCGCAGGCGTTTGCTGCTGCATTTGCTGTTTGTCTCTCTTCTGACGGCTTCTTGCTATCCGCTTTTGTGGCTGCTGCACATCTGGAGCGGCACTTCCTTGCCTCTGGCAGGTGTGCTTATGCTGGTGTGGTTCTTCTGCATGTGGGCAGGAACCGCCTATCCTCTGCTGCTGCACCGAAAATTCTACCGTCGCCCCCGTATCATGAACGGGAGCATTTGGCTGCTGTCTTTGGCCATTGCAGCGGCGGCGTATTTTGCCGTTCCGTTTTCCAATGGGCTGCTCTGTGGTGCCTACGGGATTGCGACGGCCGCCTGCTTTTGGGGCGGAACCAAGCTTGTTATGCTGCCCCTGGAACGAATGACACATCCGTATGTACTGATTGGCATTGCTGCGCTGGACTGCGTTGTGGGATTTTTGCTGTACCTTAGTAGCAGCAGTTTGCCTGCATGGATTACCCTGCTGCTGTTTGGTGCAGATTGCTGCTTCTTTGCATGGATGCACAATGGACACGCTGTGGAATCGCTCTTGTCCGGCAGAGGCAATGAAAGCTGGGAGATGCCAAAAGAAATCCGCAGAAGCAATTTTCGTCTGATGGGGATTTTTTGTGCTGCTGGCGCGTTGCTGCTGCTGTGCTATCGTCCGGCTGCAATGGTGCTGCGGAAAATCTGGCGGTGGATTTATACTGGCATATGGTATGCACTCCGCTGGCTGCTTTCCAGGGGGACAACAGAGCATACTGCTGACATGCCCTCTGAAACGGAACAGCATCTGGAAACGCTCCCGATGAGCGGTAGCCGCTGGCTGCATGATTTGCTGCTGCTTCTCATTCTGGCTGCTCTGGTAGGCATTTTGATCTGGAAGCGCCGGGAGGTACAGCAGGTGCTGATTTCCGCATATCATGCAGTGCGCCGCTGGATTCTCGCACGTCTGGGACGCACCCAAAAAGCACTTCCGGAAACAGACGGTGCCTATTGTGACTATGTGGAGGATTTACTGCATCAGGAACAAACCTGGAAGGCAGGAGAACCATCGATTTCCGGCCGGCAGTGGAAGCAGCGCTATCGGCAGTATCGCCGGATGAAACCGGACACAGCGCGTTATCGTCTGGGTTACGCACTTTTCCTGGCAAAGATTCCGGACGAAGTGCACCAGATCTGTTGCAGTCCGGCAGAAATTCTACAGCAGATGCAGGAACAAAACCGCGCCAGCGCAGAAATGGCGCTTGTAACGGAACGGTATATGCAGATTCGCTACGGCATGGTGACTCCGGAAGTTCCTGATTTTGATACCATGGATTTGCTCCTAAAGCAGATGGCGCATAATGGATAATAAGAAAAAGCAGTTATGTTTTCTACGTGAGAACATAACTGCTTTTTGATTAGAAAGCGGATTTTTTATGCATCTTCCTCTTCTGCGTGAGTTACCTGAATGCCCAGAACATCCAGACTCTCTGCATCTACAGTAGACGGGCAGGCGCTCATCAGCTCGCTTGCATTTTGTACCTTCGGGAAGGCCACAACGTCCCGGAGACTCTCTGCCTGGAGCATTACCATAGCCAGACGATCCAGGCCAATGCCCAGTCCGCCGTGAGGCGGTGCGCCGTAATGGTAAGCTTCTACCAGGAAGCCGAATTTTGCTTCAATTTCTTCATCTGTCAGACCCAGTGCCTGGAACATCTTTTCCTGCAACTCGTAGTCTGTGATACGGATGGAACCAGAGGAAAGCTCTGTGCCGTTCAGCACCAGGTCAAAGGCCTTTGCGGTTACACGTGCCGGATCGCTGTCCAGATAAGGCAGGCATTCATCCATAGGCATGGTAAACGGATGGTGCATTGCATCCCAATGCTGGGTGTCTTCGTTCCATTCGAAGAAGGGGAACTGTGTGATCCACAGGAAGTTGAACTTTCCTTCCGGGATCAAATCCAGTTTCTTTGCAGCTTCCAGACGGAGTGCGCCCAGAACCGGGAGTGTTATCTTATTTTTATCGGCAACAATGAGTACCACGTCACCCTTTTCGCAGCCCAGGTGTGCCAGGATTTCATCCAGCTTGCCGTCCGGCAGGAACTTTGCGAAAGAGCAGTTCGGCTTTTCATCATGCCAGCGGACAAATGCCAGGCCCTTTGCACCGATGCCCTTTGCCTTTTCGGTGAGCTTGTCAATTTCTTTTCTGGTGAGGACAGAAGCGGCGTTTTTCGCTACGATTGCCCGAACGCTGCCACCTGCTTCCAAAGCAGAGCGGAATACCATGAAGTCAACATCCTGTACAATGGCAGACAGATCCTGAATCTCCATGCCAAACCGAGTATCCGGCTTGTCGGAGCCATAGCGTTCCATGGCCTCCTGATAGGTCATGCGGGGGAGTGGTGTCTGGATTTCCATACCCAGCACCTTCTGGAACAGATACTTGACAAAGCCTTCTGTCATCTGGAGGATATCCTCTACATCCACAAAGGACATTTCCAGGTCGATCTGTGTGAATTCCGGCTGACGGTCTGCCCGGAGGTCTTCATCCCGGAAGCAGCGTGCAATCTGGATATACCGATCCATACCGGAAACCATCAGCAGCTGCTTGTAGATCTGCGGTGACTGGGGCAGCGCGTAGAACTTGCCATTGTGCACACGGGACGGAATCAGATAGTCTCTGGCACCTTCTGGTGTGGACTTCATCATCATCGGCGTTTCGATTTCAATAAAATCATTGGCATAGAAGTATTCCCGTGCAGCCAGTGCAATTTTGTGCCGCATGATCAAATTGTGCTGCAGGGGCGCGCGGCGCAGATCCAGGTAACGATATTTCAGGCGCAGCTCTTCGTTGGTCTTGGTTTCATCTGTGATTGCAAACGGCGGTGTCTGTGCCTTGGACAGAACGCGCAGATCTTCTACCAGCACCTCAACCTGTCCGGTTTTCATATCCGGATTTACACTGGAACGCTTGGCAACCAGTCCCTTTGCCAGGACAACATATTCACTGTGGCAGGAAGCGGCCTTTTCAAAAACAGCCGGTGCTGTCTGGTCATTAAATGCCAGCTGTACAATGCCGGTACGATCCCGGAGATCCATAAAGATCAGGTTTCCCAGATTTCTCACCTTTTGTACAAATCCGCCGACCACTACTGTTTTTCCCGGTTCTGTTACCTCACCGCAGTAACAGGTGCGGCGCAGTTCTTCCATTCGATCCATTATTGCTTACACTCCTTCTCAAAATCGTTTACAATATCATGAAACATGCCCTGAATGGCAATGTCGTCGAATTTCTCTTCAAATGTATCATCCAGTGCAATTTCTGTCTGTTCACCGGTTTGCATATTTTTCAGGTTGGCAGTTCCGTTTTCCAGCTCTGTTTCGCCCAGAACCAGCACGAAGGAAGCTCCGATTTTATTGGCATATTTCATCTGAGCCTTAATGCCGCGGGACATCAGATCATACTCTACCTGATAGCCGGAGATGCGGAGCATCTGTCCCAACTTCATGGTGAGGGGAATAGCGCGTTCTTCCATGGGCGCGATGTACAGATCACAGGTTTTCGGTTGTTCAAATTCACAGCCCTGGCGTTCCATGGTGAGGAGCAGCCGTTCCAGACCCATGGCAAATCCCATGGCCGGTGTAGGCTTTCCGCCCATCTGCGCAATCAGGCCGTCATAGCCGCCGCAGACAGTACCCTGGGCGCCGATATCGGTTGTAATAAACTCAAATACGGTTTTGGTATAATAATCCAGACCGCGGACAATCTTCGGATTGATGGTAAATTCAATTCCCATGGCTGTCAGATAAGACTGCAGCTTTTCAAAGTGCTCCTTGCATTCTTCACAGAGGTAGTCCAGAATCAGGGGCGCATCTTTTGCAATTTCGCCGCAGACCGGACTCTTGCAGTCCAGAATCCGCATGGGGTTCTTTTCCAGACGTGTCTGACAGGTTTCACACAGGGTTTCCTGATGCGGCGCAAAGTATGCGCGCAGTGCCTGATGATAAGCAGCACGGCAGGTGGGACAGCCGATGGAATTGATGTGCAGGACAATATTTTTCAGGCCGGCCCGATCCAAAATCGCCTTGGCCAGGGAAATGATTTCTGCGTCAGACACAGGACCGGTGCTCCCTGCCATTTCAACGCCGAACTGATGAAATTCCCGGAGCCGTCCTGCCTGGGGACGTTCATGACGGAAGCAGGATAGAATATAATACACCTTCTGGGGGAGTGCATCGTTGAGCATACCGTTCTGGAGCATAGAGCGGATAGTACCTGAGGTTCCTTCCGGACGCAGTGTGAACTCGGTCTCTTTTGCCTTTACGGTATACATTTCCTTTTGCACCACATCTGTGGTTTCGCCGACAGAGCGCAGGAAAAGATCAGTGCTTTCAAAAGTGGGGATTCTGGTTTCATGAAAGCCGAAACTCTCTGCGGTTTCCCGTACCATACGTTCTACCGTGTGCCATTTGTAAATCTGTTTCGGCGTTACATCCTCTGTTCCCTGCGGACGTGTGATTTTCATACCCATACGTGTCATTAACCTCCTAGATCCGAAAAAGAAACGGCGAATCCGGCTTCTTTTTCGGACTGCAAAAAATTTCCCCTTCCGAAAAAGGGGAGAAGTGCATACGAATTTACACAGCATGCTTTTCTGGAAAGCTGTGCTGTCTCAAATGGAAGGATTGCCGATTTCGCGCCAATCCAGATCGCCCCGTTCCAGTGCCATAATCAGTGCTTCCGCAGTTGCAATATTGGTTGCTACCGGGACATTGTGCACATCACAGAGACGAAGCAGGTTCATTTCATTCGGCTCAGATGCCTTGCGGTTAATCGGATCCCGGAAGAACAGCAGCACATCAATTTCGTTGCAGGAAATCCGGGCTGCAATCTGCTGGTCACCGCCCTGAGAACCGCTTAGATACCGCTGAATCCGCAGACCAGTTGCTTCTGCCACCTGTTTTCCGGTGGTGCCGGTGGCACATAGTGTGTGCCGGGATAGGATACCGCAGTACGCGATGCAAAACTGAATCATCAGTTCCTTTTTTGCGTCATGTGCAATCAAAGCAATTGTCATGTGATAAAATCATTCCTTTCTGTAACGAATACAAGAGATTACAAATTTATAAGAAAAAAGCTATGTTAGTGGGATTGTGCCACAAATTCTTTTATTCGATTCTGCGCCGCTGTATCACATCGGAAAATAGCCGTTGTCATACAGCACTGCTTTCTATTATTATACCACAATTTTGAGATTTGTCAAAGTTTTTGGATGGGCAGTCAATAAAATTGTGAAATATATGGTGCTTTCCATTGTGGAGTTTATACAATTTGACGAAAAAAGAAGATATCAGTTTGCGGTTGTCACAGTTGTTGTGGTTTGTGTCGAGTTTTGGGCAGAATCTGTTGTCGTTGTTGTCGCTGCGATGGTGTCTACGGTAACATTTTCGTTTTTCACAGTTTTCTGGTATGCCTGAATGATGGAGCGGATCATGTACTTGGAATACTCACCGCCCTCAATCACACCGGCAAATGCAATTTCCGGATCATTTGCCGGAGCATAGCCGATGAAGAAAGAGTCCTGAACCCGGCTGCTGTTCTGGGGCGTACCGGTTTTGATTGCCACATCAAAGCCAAAATCGGACAGGGAATACTTTGACGGGAAATTATTCCGGGATGCAGCAATCATACCGTTTTCCACCAGCTGGAATACGCTGTCATTGAGGGGTGTAATCTGTTCTGCCACTTCGGGCTGCACCTTTTCCAGGCAGGTGTTGTGGTTATAATCCCAGATGCTGTCTACCAGATGGGGCACATATCGTGTACCGTCATTGGCAATGGTACAGGCCACATTTGCCATTTGCAGCGGTGTAACAGCCCATTCACCCTGACCAATCGCGCTTTGCAGAACCTGTCCGACTGTCCAGTCCGCGCCCAGTTCCTTGAAGGTTTCCTGATTGGAAAGATGTCCGGCAGCATCGCCGGTTTCCAGTCCGGTTTTTTGTCCCAGGCCAAAGCGGGTTGCGTAGTCGGAAATCCGGTCAATGGTCAGTTCTTCGGAGAGCTTATAGAAATAAATGTTGCAGGATACCTGGAGTGCTCTTGTAATGGAAATATCGCCATGAGAACCGGTACAATTGTAGTTGTGATCCTTGAAGTGGTAGACATGTCCGCAATAGTAGGTGGTTCCGCCGTTGACAATGCCTTCATTCAGGCCGGCAACTGCGGTAATGGTTTTAAAAGTGGAACCCGGACGGTACAATCCATAGGTAGCGCGGTTGAAAAGCGGCTTGTTCTCTTCGTTCAGGATCTCCTCATAGTTGGTTTTATAGTCACTCAGATCATAGGTGGGATTGGTGACCATTCCCAGAACGCCGCCGTTTTTAGCATCCAGTACCACGATTGCGCCGCACTGTACAGTTTTCAGATCTTTGGTTTTTTCATCCCGAAGCGAGTCGAAATTTGTAATAAAATCAGACAGAATGCCCTGCAATTCACGCTGAAAGTCGCTGTTTACAGTCAACTGTACCGTAGAGCCGGCTTCCATCGGCGTTGTGATTTCCGAGGAAACCACTTGTCCGTTTTCTACCTTGATTTCTTTGATGCCGTCACTGCCGCAGAGAGTGTCTTCCATGGCTTTTTCGATGCCGCTTTTTCCCACAACATCATCCAGATCATAGCCCTTGCTTTTCAGTTCATCGTATTCCTCTGCATAAATCGGGCCGACTGTGCCGATTTCGTGGGGAACTACATCGCCCTGCGCAACAGAACGGATAGCCTCTTCTACGATGTCTACGCCAGGCAGGGTAACGCCACGCTCCTTTATCTCCGTTACAGTGTCCAAAGGCACGTCTTCTGCCAGGGTGAAACGGTTGCTGAGGGAAAAGCCACGCAGCTGCATTTCATAGCGAATGCCGGCCAGAAGCCGCTGCTGCTCCGGCGTATAGTTGTCATCGATTTCATATTCCTTTTGGATTTGATCCATACAGTTTTCTGCGGTTGCATAAACGTTCATATTCAGCGTCTTTTTCAGCTTGGCAACAGCATCTTCATCCTCTGTGAAGGCATAGGGCTGCGTCTCGGAAATCGGGAGCGAAGTGGTATAGGTCACCTGATTTTCGTCCAGGATCTTTGTCAGAGAGAGCAAAACCTGGTTTCCTTCTGTATTATCTTCCGGGAAAGTGTCCGGCTCAATGATCAGACTATAGCCGACTTTATTTTCAATGATTGGTTTTCCGCTGGAATCTACAATTTCTCCCCGCGTTGCCTGAATGGTCTGGGAATAGGTCTGCGTGGAGGTCTTGGTTTGGCTATACGTTTCGCTTTCTACCACTTGAATTTTCATCAGCCGCCAGGAACAGAGACAGCAGGAAACCAGCACAAGAGCGCTGGCGAGAGAAAGTTTAATATAACTGGATGCAGAACGTTTCATTGCAAATTCCTTTCCGGAAAAAGAAAATCCGTTTTGAAAGCTTTCTGAGTTACAGCTCAGAGTCTTCCATAGGTTTCAGGGTCTTTTCTACTGTTCTGCGGCGCTGGGGCAGCAGATAGCGATGGATGCAGTAGAAAATGGGATAGCACACAGCGCTGCTGATGGTTGTGTACAGCAGGCACTTTAGCGAGTAGTGTAGATAGATCTGGGAGACATGCTCATGTCCCCAGATGGCGTATTGAAAGATAAAGTCCGTACCGGTAAGAAAAAACGCGGTAATGGCAGTGAAAAATACCAGATTGAAAAAGCGCTGCTGCATCAGCCGGTCGTACAATCTGGAAATCAGCATGCAGATCAGAAACAGTCCTATTGCATGATAACCAGGGAGTGTGCCGCAGGAAATATCCAGCAGAAAGCCACAGATGCTGCCGACAATTGCAGAGGTCGCTATGCCGGACACAGAGGAAATACACAGTGCGATGGGGATTAGCAGCAGGGGCTTGGTATAATCACCGGAATTGGCTGTGACAAAGGCCAGGAAGATACACAAAATGTACAGCACCCAGCGAATCGCATTCCGAAGTTTTGGCCGTGACGGTGCTTTTGCAGTCAGAAGCTTTCGTTTATTTCGACGCATCCTGCTGCTCCTTTCCGGCAAAATCGGTGACAACAATGACTTCTGAGAGGTTTTCATAGTCTACAGAAGGCCGTACAACAGCGCAATAGCTCAGGCCGCTGTCCATGGGCTGTATAGAGACAACAGAACCAATCAGATATCCCTGGGGAAAAATTCCCACAGAATTGGAAGTGGTCAGCAAATCGCCCTTTTCCAGCTTAGTATCCTTGTCCAGGTAGATCATCCGGCACTGATAATCCGGTGCCAATGTGATATCGCCTTCCACAATGCCGGATTCTTTCTTGGTGGTGACTTCGGCACTGACCGAAAGATTCGGGGAGCAGAGCGTTTCTACTGTGGCATAGGTTTCGGAAATTTCGGAAATAATGCCCACAAGTCCTTCTGAGGTGACAACCGGATCATAAACAGAAATGCCGTCCTTGCTGCCCTTGTCAATATAAAATCCATGGAACGGATCGTTTTCTACATAGCCAATGATCGTGCAGGGATCTGAGAGGTGATTGTCCTCATGCGCTTCCTTGACACCCATAAATCCCTGTAAATCGGTGAGCTGCTGTTCCATTTTGTTATAGTCTACCACTTGCTTTTCCAGTTCCGCTACGCGCTGGCGCAGCTCTTCATTTTCCGTCTGGTACTCTTTTGAACGTGTGAAAACGTGCAGCGTGTCCTCCACATGCTCGGAAATCTGATTGGAAACAGAGCGAATCGGGTTTAAAATCCGCCCGATGAAACCAGTGGTAGGCAAGGTATAGCCATTCTGTGTGACTGCATAGAGCATGATTCCGATAAAAAGTGCGATCACACAGAGAATGATTCGAAATTTTTTGCTGCGGAAGAAACCGCCCATGAGTGCTGCCTCCTATTGATATACGGGATTATGACGAATAGTCTGCCGTCCGGCATTTTGCCGGAGTTCTCATGCAGACCAAAAAATCAGAGATACTTGGACTCATCAGAAATGGCATCCCGGTATTTCTCCGGATTTTCCAGAATCTTTCCAGTGCCTTCTGCGACACAGTCCAGGGGGTATTCGGCAATATAAACCGGCATGCCGGTTTCCTTATGAATCAGCTGATCCAGTCCCCGGAGCAGCGCACCGCCGCCGGTCAGGGTAATGCCGTGATCAATGATGTCAGCTGCCAGTTCCGGCGGTGTTTTTTCCAGTGTGACCCGGATGGCATCTACAATTCGGGAGAGGGGTTCAGACAATGCTTCCCGCACTTCACCGGAAGAGATGTTGATATTTTCCGGGAGACCGCTCATCAGATTCCGGCCCTTGATCTGCATTACTTCGTCCCGGTCTACCGGATATGCTGTACCGATCTGCACCTTAATGCTTTCCGCAGTGCGTTCACCGATCAGCAGGTTGTAACGCTTTTTGATATAGTTGATAATAGCCGTGTCAAACTCATCGCCGGCGCAGCGAATGCTCTGGGAGACAACGATTCCACCCAGGGAAATTACTGCCACCTCACTGGTTCCGCCGCCGATGTCAACCACCATGCATCCGGTAGGTTCGGTTGTAGGAAGGCCGGCGCCAATTGCCGCAGCCATAGGTTCTTCTACAATCAAAACGGGTTTTGCACCGGCATGGTCTGCCGCATCCCGAACTGCACGGCGTTCTACTGTTGTTACGCCGGACGGAATGCAGATAATGACTCTTGCCTTGGCAAAAATCTTTCCGCGCATGGCCTTACGGATGAATTCCTGCAAGAGGATTGTGGTAGTTTCAAAGTCAGCAATGACCCCATCCTTCAGCGGACGCACTGCCACAATAGAGCCTGGGGCGCGTCCGATGACTTCTTTGGCTTCTTTTCCCACATATTTTGCCCGGTCCGTGTGGGTATTCACCGCAACAACAGAAGGTTCTCTGATAATAATTCCTTTTCCGCGAAGGTAGACAAGGGTATTCGCAGTTCCCAAATCAATTCCGATATCTTTTGTAAACATGTTTTGTGCTCCTTCTGGTACGGCTGTATCGCGGATTGGCATGAAATGTCATTTTTGACAGCCGCCCGGATATTGGTAAATATAAAATAGTGCGGGATCTGTAGGCAAAAAATGAAACTGGCCAACAGATCGCCGACAGAAAAACAGAAACAGCGTTCTGACTTTTGTAAAATGAACAGTGGCTTGCCCGTTTCTGAAAGCCGCATGCGCAGCTGATTCTGTGAACAGGTTTAAAAGGCAAGTGCTTATCTTTTGACTGTTTTTGTCAAAGAAACCTGCATTGTAGCCGGTCTGTATTTCATTATACCACGATTTGAAAGTTGTGGCAATCATTTTTTCGGGAATTTTCTGCGGATTGTAAATTCTGTACTCTTGTTGAGTTTTGAGAAGCGAATTTCTAAAAAACACAGCACTTTTCACAAATCATACGCGGCGTGTTTTTGACGATACTGCGTATAAAAGTGAGAAGCGCTGTGGCTTTTTGAGCTTAGAGAAAACATTCGGGTGATGCACACGCTTCTTTTCACTGTACGGGAAGCATATGCAGCAGACTATCTGTTATTTTTTGCCAATTAGTGAGGCAACCTTCGGTGCGGTGAAAATTGCAACAATAGTAAGGATCAGCTGTGCAATATTAAACTTGGAATGCAGTCCGAACGTCACATCTGCGATATACCAGTTCCATTCCCGTGTTTTAATGTGCAGGGGCGGGCCGTAGTTCAGCCAGCTCAAGGGAGCGATGTCTGCGCAGAGGGTACCGATTACGCCGCCCAGAATCAATGCTACAACAATGGCAGCTATGTAAACAAGAACTTTTTTCATCGTGCAGGTTTGCATTTCGAAAAATGAAATGCAGTCTCCTTTCTATTCGGAATGATGCGTGAGAAGATACAAAGCGGCTTTTCAGGAAAGTCCGCTTGCACCGAATCCGCCTGCACCTCGTTCTGTTTCATCCAGTGCAGTGACCTCCCGCAGCTGGGGAATCAGAATCGGCAGAATTACAAGCTGTGCCACACGCATCCCGGATTCTACAGTAAAAGCTTCGGTGCCGTGATTGATCAGGGGAATCATAAGCTCGCCACGATAATCGCTGTCCACCAGGCCAACGCTGTTTGCCAGGGTAATGCCATGCTTGGTAGACAAACCGGAACGGGGGAAAATACAGATGGCAATATCCTTCCGGGACGGCGCAATGGCAAGTCCGGTAGGGATTTTGGCAATTTCACCAGTGGCAATGGTAAGCGGCTTGTCCAGGCAAGCGTACAGGTCGCAGCCGGCGCTGTCTTTCGTAGCACGCAGAGGCAGCTTTGCGGGAGGATGCAGTTTCTGAACAG
>ERZ809207.530-NODE-530-length-14027-cov-5.490409_pt1 | contig 14027 bp, 17 predicted proteins | sample MGYA00520515_ERZ809207 | MGnify/ENA primary metagenome ERZ809207 (study PRJEB31570, sample SAMEA3213009) | Homo sapiens | biome: human-gut; feature: human gut; material: fecal | place: Sweden | collected 2011 ... | reverse complement strand
TTCGGAACGGCAAGGCCGAGGCCGTAGGCCGCAAACGGACCTGCGCAGCGGATGCCGAATGCGAAGGTGTTCATGGCGACGAGGGAAACGCCGAACATGGAGATACCCATGGCGACGAGCGCCGCGACGACGTTGCAGGCACGGGTATAGAAGATGGTCTGCTTGTCGTTCAGCTTCTTCTTTCCGCCGAAGCCGGGATAGATGTCGTTGATGATCATCGTGGACATGCACAGCAGGTTGGAGTCTGCCGAGGACATGGTCGCGCAGATGATAGCGGCGGAAATAAGACCAGTGACGATGCCGGGCGCATAAGTACCGGTGACAATCATCATGGCGTTGGAGCCGTTCTCGGCAAGGCCGGGCAGCTGATCCTTCAGCGCGAAAGCGGCAAGGCCGAGGAGGGTCGGGAAGACTGCCATAGCAGCCATGAGAATGGCGCAGAGGAAGGAGGCGCGAACCGCAGTCTTCTCGTCCTTGCAGGTCTCGAAGCGGGAGACCATCTCGGGGCCGCAGAGGAAGGTGCAGAAGTAGTTGAAGAAGTAGCCGATGATGGAGGCCCAGCCGATCTGGGTCATGTTCAGCTTTTCTCCGGGCAGAGCAGCGGAGATCGCAGCCCAGCCGCCGGCATGCTTCAGGACGATCGGCGTTGCAATGGCAAGACCGACGAGAATGATGCCGAACTGGATAAGGTCGGAAACCTGATCCGCGATCATGCCGCCGAAGGTCGTGTAGAAGATGGTGACGAAGCCGGCCAGCAGCAGGCAAACGTTCAGGGGGATCGTCGGGATCAGCGCGTTGATAACAGCACCGGAAGCACCGATTTGAGAGGAGGTCAGGCAGAACAGCGACAGGACGCTGAGGACTGCCGTGAAGTTGCTGGAGAGTTTGCCGAAGCGGCGGCCGACGACCTCGGGGATCGTGATCGCCATGGTCTTGCGGATCTTGGGTGCGAAGTAGGCCAGCGGGATCATGGCAAGAGATGCGGCCAGGACGTACCAGATCGCGCTGACGCCCCATGCGCCGAACGCTTTCTGCGCGAGGCCGGTGGTGCTGCCGCCGCCGATATTGTTGGCAGACAGCGAGAACGCGACCATGAACAGGCCCATTCTGCGGCCGGCAACGAGATAGTCCGCGCTGCCCTTGATGTTGATCTTGCCGACGACGTAGCCGATGATCATCATGCCGACCATGTACGCAAGGACAATAACCAATGCGCCAGTTTGGATTTCCATAGAGTTCCTCCTTGATTTCTCTTTCTTGAACGACTTATTCACAATTCGTTCATATTGCGTATTTTATCCGACGATGCCGCACTTTGTAAATTGACAATTCGCACAAGGAAAAACGCCTGTTTTCTGGCAATATAGACAAGGTACGAAAAATGCTCAAAAAGTTTTGATATCTTCCTGAATCTGGATATTTTGATTCTCCCGCGCTGCGTCGCGGAAGACGCCGAGCAGCTTTTCCGCATATGGCCCGAGCGCGTCATACAGGCAGCCGGTATGCTCCAACAGGAGCGTGCACGGCGGCAGTTCCGTCAGCACGTCGTACAGCGCGTCGAGATTGCGCCCGTAAAACGCGGGCAGCGCGAACACGCGCGCAAAGCAGTCGTGCGCGGCTGCGCGGGAGCTCAGCTCCCGGCAGTCGATGCGGTATGTCAGTTCCATATGACGGTGCCTCCGTCCACGGTCAGCTCCGTAAACGACGCGTAGTGGTCGGACGTGTAAAAGTACAGTCCGTCGTTCGAGAAGATCAGGCGCTCCGCCCTGCGGGAATCCGCGCCGAGCGTGTTGATGTCGCATTCGGTATAGGTTCTTCCTGTTTCCTCCGGCAGAAGCCCCTCGCGGTTGCCGAAGCGGTCGCCGCCGATGGCGGCTCCGGCCTGATACGCTTCCACGCTGCCGCCCTCCCAGCCGAGCGCACGGGCTTCCTCCTTGGTCATGTAGTTGTCCGGCAGATGACCGTAGGTATCGAGATACAGAACGACGTGCTCCGCGTCGTAATAATACCCGTGCTCGTCGACCGTATCGGCGGTCTGCGTGACCTCCGGGTCTTCGGCGGTCACAAACTGCTCACCTGATTCGGGCGCTTCCGTCTCCTCGGACAGCGCAGCGTCCGCCAGCTCCTGCAGCGTCGTAACGCTGGATTCCACGATCTGCACCGTGTCGCGCACCGTGCAGCCGCCGGGCACCAGCAGCGTCAGCGCCAGAAGCAGCGCCAAAATCCGTTTTTTCATGGTCAGTTTCCTTTCAGCTCCCGCGCAATGGCCCGCATCAGCGCCTCCGGCAGCTTTTCCACGCGCCGGTCGTAGGTCACAAAGCCGTTGACCTCGTCCTCCACGTCGCTCAGCTGCGTGTACACATCGGCGGCAAGGCCGGACTTGCACGCGGGGACGATCTGCGTTTCATAGAGCGTTTTGACCGCCTCACCCAGCGCCTCAGGCGTCTGGTAGCCCTTATAGCCGAAGTTCTTCGCGTTCCAGGTGTGCCCCGCGACCGGCAGATTGTACCCTCCGAACTCCGACAGGACGACCGCGCGGCCCTTTTTGTCAGGCTTAAAGCGGTACGGCTTGAAGTACACGTGCAGGCTCTTCACGTCGCTCACGCCCTGATCATGCCAGCCGCTGGCGTGGTCGATCAGCCGCGTGGGGTCGAGCCTGCGGAGCAGGCGAACCGCATTTTTCGCGTCAAACTGCCCCCAGCCCTCGTTGAACGGCACCCACAGGACAATGCACGGGCAGTTCTGCAGCTGCGCGACCAGTTCCTCCAGCTCGCGGGTATAGCTGTCGCGCCCCTCCGCGTCCGTGCGGGCAAAAAGCCGGTAATGGCTGTCCTTGAGATGAACGCCGGTGATGAGCGGCGCGGAGATGGTCAGCAGATTGTACTGTCCGCCGCCGGAGGGCATATCCTGCCAGACCAGCATCCCCAGCCGGTCGCAGTGGTAATACCAGCGCATAGGCTCAATTTTGATGTGCTTGCGCAGCATATTGAAGCCCAGCCGCTTCATGAGCGTAATATCATAGATCAGCGCCTCGTCCGACGGCGCGGTGTATAATCCGTCCGGCCAGTAGCCCTGATCGAGCACGCCATGGTGGAAATACGGCTGCCCGTTTAAGAGCAGGCACGGATGGCCCGCCGCGTCCTTCCCGGTGCCGGCGGTGCGCATGGCGAAATAGCTTCTGACGGTATCGTCCCCCAGCGTGATGGTCACGTCGTAGAGATTCGGCGCCTCCGGCGACCACAGGTGCAGCTGCTCCGGCGGCAGAACGGCGCTGCCGCAGCCGTCCTCGTCCGTTTCGCTGCTGCCGACGGGCGTTCCCTGATAGGAAATTTCGATTCGAGCGCCCTTCGGCGCGGGCGCGGCGAGCCTCCAACGGACGCGTCCCTCCGGCAGCTCCGGCGTGAACAGGAGCGCCTGCACATAGTTCTCCGGCACGTGCTCGGCCCAGACGGTCTGCCAGATGCCGCTCTGCGGCGTGTACCAGATGCCGCCGCGCTTCGTCTTCTGCTTGCCACGCGAGAGGGGTACAGCGTCCGTATCGTCGCGCACGGCGACAGTCAGGATGTTTTCGCCATCCCGCAGAAGCTTTGTCATATCCAATGTAAAGGCCGTATAGCCGCCCGTGTGCGTCCCGGCAAGCAGGCCGTTGACGTACACCCATGCCCGCTGGTCAGCGGCTCCGATGTGCAGCAGCATCCGCCCGCCGTCCGGCTTTCCGAACGGCATCATCGCCGCGCAGTCCATCGGCGAACCGGGCTTCAGAATTCGGCCCACCCCGGACAGCGGCGCTTCCGGCGAAAACGGCACGAGGATCTCCCCGTCCCACGCGCCGGGGCAGGCGTCGGAGGCCGTGATAGCATAGTCCCAGAGGCCGTTAAGATTGTAATAGCTTTCCCGCACGAGCTGCGGGCGGGGATATTCCTGCAAAACAGCGTTCTTGTCCAGCGCTTCGCCCCAAGGTGTCAGCATTTTGTCCCCTCCTTCTTTTTAAGCGCCAGCACCGGCGGCAGAATCAGCAGCAGCACAATGGCAGCGGCCAGAAAAATGGACGGCGTCGGCACGGTTTTTACCACGCCGAGGTCAACATAGGTCGAATCGCTGCCGCGAATGACCGCCGCGCCGATAGCCGGGCCGAAGATCATCGGCAGCAGCACGCCGAAGATCATGCGGATGCCCTGAAAATGCCCGACCTTTCCGGCAGGCGTATGGTCGCGGATGACGCCGGACAAAATCGCCGTGACCAGCATATAGCCGGACATCATAATGCAGCCCGTCAGAATCACGGCCAGCATCGAGCGCGCGAAGAACATCCCAAGCAGTCCTGCGAACATGACCCCCGCCGCCGGGAGCACGCACCGCAGCTCGCCGAGCCGGTCGATCACGCGGCCGGAGAGCACACTCACGACCGACGCGAAGATCAGCACAATGCCCAGCACAAGGGCATAGCCGTCAAAATGCAGATAGTTCTGCATATAGATGATGAGATACGGGAAAAAGACCTGCACGGCCACGGAAAACAGGCAGAACGCCGCGAAGGACAGATAGAGCGCCGGGTTTCCCCGCACGACCGACGGGCGAAGCCCGTAGACAAGGTTTTTTAGACCATCGTCCCGTCTCGGCTCCAGCTTCGGCTCCGGGATCAGGAAGATGGACACAACTCCCGTCAGAACAACGAGTCCGCCGAAGATCGCGAAGAATTTCTGCCACTGCCCGCGCTGTGTCATGCCGTCGAACAGGCCAAAAATGACGAGCATGGAAATGAGCGGCAGAATGGCCAGCACGGATTCTGCCTTGCCCCGCGCCGCGTTCGGCACGGTGTCGGTGATCCACGCGTTGAACGCCGCGTCGTTGGCCGTCGAGCCGAAAAACGTCATGACGCAGTCGAGCACGACGATCATCACCGCCGCGGCAGCCGCCGCAGAGGCCGCCGGGAACAGCTTCGCCGCGTTTTCGACTGTCACGAGGCCGAACGCCGCCGTAGAAAGGCCCCAGAGCAGATAGCCGCCGCAGATAAACAGCTTGCGCTTTCCCACGCGGTCAGACAGCGCGCCCATCAGCAGCGTCGTCAGCGTGGCGGCAGCCGCGCGCCAGCCGACCATGGCGGAGATATAGCCGGGGTCGGTGGAGATGGTGTTGTAGAGATAGACATTAAAATACATATTTTCGATCGTCCAGGCAAACTGGCCGACCATGCCGACAAGAATGAGCGTCAGCCAGACGCGCGGGGACAGCTTTTTCATATCCGGCATCCTCCCGTTATTCAGCTTCTGCGCTGCCGCAGTATTTCGTATAGAGCGCAATATGGTCCTCAATACAGAACTCGCCTGTCCACGCGTTCGCCGTCACGCAGATCACGCTTCTGCCGTCCGGCGTTTTTCCGGCGCTCGCGCAGCAGTTCATGGCCTCGGCGGTATAGCCCGTCTTGGCGGCTGTAATTTCCGCGCCGTTCAGGGCATATTCGTGGTGGACGCGGTAGAGGAATTTGTTCGTCATGGCAAGCCCGTCCGGGTGCTGCTCCGTTTCGCTGGCCCGGTAATTTTCCGCGCTCAGTATTTCGGTGCACGTCTCGTTTTCCAGCGCTGCCTGCAAGATCAGCGCGATCTCGCGCACCGTGGAATAGTGGTTCTCGTCGTGCAGACCGCTGGTGTTCATGAAATGCGTGTTGGTCAGGCCCAGCGCCGCGGCCTTTTCGTTCATCATAGCGACAAACGCTTCCTCGCTTCCGGCCACGGCCTGCGCCAGCGCCTCCGTCGCCTCCGCGCCGGAGGGCACGACTGCGCCGTACAGCAGATCGCGCATCGTGACCGTCTCGCCGTTCACATAGCCCGCCATCGACGCGCCCGCAAGATACAGCGGATCGATAATGTCCTGCGTCATGGTGAATGTCGCGTCGAGATCCGGCAGATTCTCCGCCGCCACCAGCAGCGTCATGACCTTCGTCATGGATGCGGGGTAAATTTTTTCGCCCATGCCCTTTTCGGCCAGCACCGTCCCGCTCTGCACGTCGACCAGCACGGCGGAAGACGAATACAGCTCCAGATCGAGCGTTCTGGTATTCTCCGACGCCTGCGCCAGCGTCAGGGCAGGCTGCTCCGGTTCGGGTTCTGGCTCAGGCTCAGGCTCCGGTTCGGGTTCGGGCAGCGGTTCCGGTTCAGGCTCCTGCACCGGCTCCTCCGGGACGGCGGCCTCCGGCTCAGAGGGCGTATCCGTCTCGCCGCTCGTGACCGGCGTATCGAGATAGGGCTTTACGATCTGCCGGTGCGCGTAATAGACTGCGCCGCCCAGCAGTGCCGCGCACACAAGAAGCGTCAGCGCGACGCGGAGCACCCGGCGGCGCTTTGCGCGCCTGCGGTCGCGCAGGCGTTCGAACGCGGGTGCGTTTTCAGGGTCAAACTGCTGTTGTGATTCATGGTTCATAGGAAGCTCTCCTGTCTGGAATTCGCGATATACCCTATTCTACCACATCTGCGCTCTGCCGGAAAGAGGCAATGTCATCAGCGCAAGCCCATGTCCCGCCAATTTTATGTGCGTGCTGTCAAGGAAAAACACTTGACAGCCGGGATAAAATCTTGTATAGTATACCGGAACGATTGATCTGGGGGTCTTGCCATGCGGTCTGATGCGCTCACCATGACGCTGCTGTACGACTATTATGGCGAGCTGCTGACCGAAAAGCAGCGGGGCCTGTTCGATCTCTACTATAATCAGGACTATTCTCTCAGCGAGATCGCATCCGCTGCCGGGATCAGCCGACAGGGCGTCCACGATACGCTTGCCCGCGCCGAGGAGCTGCTGGAGGGCTATGAAGCTGCGCTCGGCTGCATCGCGCGCGACCGGCGGCTGGAATCCGCACTGGATACGATCACACAGAACGCGCAGGCGCTTGCTTCTGTTCCGGGGGCTGCGCCGCAGGCCGGCGCGATCCTGCGCGCCGTGCGGGAAATAAAGGAGTAACACATGGCATTTGAAGGCTTAACCGAAAAGCTCTCGAACGCGTTCAAAAAGCTGCGCGGCAAGGGCCGCCTGTCTGAGGCCGACGTCAAGGAATCCATGCGCGAGATCCGTCTGGCGCTGCTGGAGGCCGACGTCAACTACAAGGTCGTCAAGGACTTCATCAAAAAGACGACCGAGCGCTGCGTCGGCACGGACGTGCTCGAAAGCCTCACGCCCGCGCAGATGATCGTCAAGATCGTCAACGAAGAGCTGACCGCGCTCATGGGCAGCGAGAACCAGAAGATCAAGATCGCTTCCCAGCCGCCGACCGTCGTGATGCTGGTCGGCCTGCAGGGCGCAGGCAAAACGACCAACGGCGCAAAGCTCGCGGGCTTATTTAAAAAGCAGAACAAAAATCCTCTGCTCGCGGCCTGCGACATTTACCGTCCCGCCGCCATCAAGCAGCTGCAGGTCGTCGGCGGACAGCTCGGCATTCCCGTTTTTGAAATGGGCCAGACGAACCCGGTCGACATTGCAAAAGCCGCCGTCGCCCACGCCGTACGGCACGGCAACGACATAGTCTTCCTCGACACCGCAGGCCGTCTGCACGTCGACGAAGCGCTCATGGACGAGCTCAAGGCCGTCAAGGCCGCAGTCAATCCCGATGAAATTCTGCTCGTGGTCGATGCAATGACCGGTCAGGACGCTGTCAGCGCAGCCAAGACCTTCGACGAGTATCTGGACATCACCGGCGTCATGCTCTCCAAGCTCGACGGCGACGCAAGAGGCGGCGCGGCGCTTTCCATCAAGGCCGTGACCGGCAAGCCCATCAAATTCATCGGCACCGGCGAAAAGCTTGATCAGATCGAGCCCTTCCACCCCGGCCGCATGGCCTCGCGCATCCTCGGCATGGGCGATATGCTCACGCTGATCGAAAAGGCAGAGGCCGCGTTCGACGCAAAGAAGGCCGCTGAGCTGGAGCAGAAGCTCAAGAGCAATAAATTCACCCTTTCCGATTTCTACGATCAGCTCTCGCAGCTGAAAAATATGGGCTCGCTCGACGAGATCGCGGCCATGATGCCCGGCATGAACGCCGGAGCGCTCAAGGGCGCGCAGGTCGACGAAAAGGCCATGGCCCGCACCGCCGCCATCATCCAGTCCATGACCCCGTATGAGCGTGAGAACCCCTCTGTGCTCAACTCCAGCCGCAAGCGGCGCATCGCGCTCGGCTCCGGCGTGAAGGTCGAGGACATCAACAAGCTGCTCAAGCAGTTTGACATGATGAATCAGATGATGAAGCAGTTCTCCGGCCCCGGCGCCTCGCGCAAGATGAAGCGCATGGGCAAGCTCGGCGGCATGGGCGGCCTCGGCGGCTTCCCCGGCCTGTAAACATCCTGTCAACACATCGTTTCAGCCGTAACAGATTTGGCTTTACGAAATAAGAAAAACTCGATTTATTTTTGGAGGAACAATCATGGTTAAGATCAGACTGAGAAGAATGGGCGCCAAGAAGGAGCCGTATTACCGCATCGTTGTCGCCGATTCCCGTTTCCCGCGCGACGGCCGCTGCATCGAAGAGATCGGCACCTACGACCCGAAGAACGAGGCCAACGCCATCACCATCGACGCCGACAAGGCCAAGCAGTGGATCAAGAACGGCGCACAGCCCAGCGACACCGTCCGCGGTCTTCTCAAGAAGGCAAACGTCCTGTAAGTCTGGGGTACCGGCATGAAGGATCTTTTGCTGTATATGGCAAAAAGTCTGGTCGATAATCCCGACAGCGTTACGGTCACTGAGGTAGAAGGCGAGACGACCGTGCTTGAGCTTCGCGTTGCCCCTGAGGACATGGGCAAGCTCATCGGCCGTCAGGGCCGCATCGCCAAGGAGATCCGCACGATCATCAAGTCCGTTGCCCAGCGCACCGGCCAGAAGGTCAGCGTCGAGATCGTCGACTGAACGAATGCAATCAGAACCGGGCCGTCCCTCTGCGGACGGCCCGGTTTTTGCGCGTGCCCCGGTGCAGGCTGCGCCTGTTTTATGCAAAGAACCAAGGAAACCCGGCTGCAATTGGCAGGGTTCCTGTTCCGCCCGGCGGAAGCAGAATTTTTTGTGAAAAGCCGCAGCAGATCTGTATCCGCTTGCTCATTTGGCTGCAGGGTCGATGCGTTACCCATCCAGCTTCCGCATCTCAAAGGACAGCGTATAGCTTCCGATCGTATTTCGCGGAAGCTCCAGTGAGCCGTCTTCGGCAAGGCCGGTGAAGCCGGTCATGGTGAGGGAATAGTCGATCTGATAGCCTGCGGCCTGTGTGTGAAGCTCCTGCAGCGGCTCCCCCGCGGCGGCGGCAAGCGCTTCGTCGGCAGAAGCAGCGGTTCGAGCACCGTCGAAGGCCAGCATGGTCAGATAGAGTTCCCGGAACGGCAGACCATAGACCGGACTGGTGCAGGCTTCCGCGCCCATGTGCAGGGAAATGTCGATCAGGCTGCCGTCCTTTGTCGTGTAGCTGAGATTCGGAACGTTTTTCGTGTGATGAATGACCTGAAAGCCGAGCTGCGTTGCGGGCGCCCATGTGCCGTCGTCATACAGCTCCCGGCTCAGGAGGCCCTCTGTGCTGTGAATATAGTCGTAATTTTCCGCAAACTTCCGCACGGTCAGATCGCCGGTATGCGTCGGCTGGCAGGTCTTGAGGCCCACAAGTACTGTTGCAGCCAGCAGCGCCAGAACCGCTGCGGCCCACGCTGCACCGCGCCACGCTTTCCATGGCGCAGCCCGCAGTTCGCTGCCGTCCTCCCATTCGAGCGGCTGTTCGGCCTGCTCGGCCTTCCAGCTGGTGTAGAGACGGACAATGCTGTAGACCGGGATAAAGCAGCCGTACCCGTACCACAGGGCACGCCATGTGCGCCTCCATGCGGCGGCAAGCGGCAGCCTCTGTCCATTTTCGTCCGTCACGCGCAGACCCATGAGCCATTTGCCGGGCGTTGTGCCGAACAGGTGCAGAAGCAGCGGTTCGAGCACAAGCATTGTAACCATGCCGAGTATGCTCAGCCAGATAGAAGTCAGCCTCGCCTTGGGGTCCACGCCTACGGCCTGCAGCACCAGATACCACGGTAGCGAGCACAGCAGAAGATCAAAGCTGCGCGCGATATACCGGCGCACCGGAGCATGGACATACGGCTTCACATCCTGCCGCAGCGCGGTCTGGGACGCAGCGAGAAGCTCGCCAAGATAGCCCGCCGCGTCAAGCGTGGAAAACTCCGCATGCGCCTGCCGCAGTCCTGCGGCGACGCGCCCGGCGGCGTCCAGATTCTCCTGCTCGGCGTGCAGCTCCTCCAGACGCGCATCGAGCGCGTCTCCCAGCATGAGCGTTCCTGCCGCAAGCGATTTGATCGTGTCAATGCGCAGGCCAAGCGCCCGCAGCAGCTTCACGCGCAGCAGCACCTCTGCATCGGCCTGCGAATAATCCCGGTAGCCGTTCTCCGCCCGCTTGGGCGCGATCAACCCCTCCGATTCATAATACCGGATGTTGGCCCGCGGCAGTCCAGACAGTGTTTCGATCTCCTTGATCGTCATATGCATCCCTCCTGCCCTCAGACTACAGTATCAAGCAGGTTTACAGTCAAGCTTTTTTTGATTTTTTTCGTAGATTCCGCAGGAATATCCCCGCTGCGGCGATCAGTATGAGCGCAGGTGCTGCAAGCCAGCCGCGCTTTCCGGTTTCCGGCGCTTCCCCGGCCTCTGGCTGAGGCTTCGGTTCCGGCTGCGCTGCGGCATGGGTCACGCGGAAGACTGTCCCCGCTTTCTGCACCTCCGCGTCGAGATAGCCGGGAACGACCTGCTCCGCAAGCGCCCAGTAATGCGCCGTCGGCAGACTGCTCCATGTATAATGCCAGTCCTGTTCTTCGGATAAAAGAACCGGGCGGCCATAGGCTTTCCCGTCGCACATCAGCTGGACGGGCAGCGATCCCGGCCGCTGCTCCGGCGTCTTTTCATCGTCTCAGACGATCTGGACGGAATAATCCGCCTTTTCCGGACTGCGGGTCAGCTCTGGCTCTGCCGCGCACTCCGCGGGGCAGACGATCAGCATAGGCGACGGCGTATAGATCTGCCGGTTCACGCAGACGCTCTGCCCGCTCAGCAGATACAGGCCGGGCCGCAGCGCGTCAAGGACTGCCGTACCATCCTCGTCTGTCTCCGCAGAAGCGTCCGGCAGGCTTCCTCCATCAAGGCCACCTTTTCCAGCACGCGCGCAAGCGCGGCCCATGCTTCCGTCCCGCCGCTCTGCGTTTCCAGCCGCGTCTGATACGCTTTGAAACGCGGCTCAAGGCTCCACGTCCCGCCGCCGGAACGGTCTGCGACCCGGTACACGTCAAACCGCATCTCGGCAAGCGGCAGCTGCCCTTCAAACACAGCCTGCACCGTCAGAGGCTTTGCCGGTTCCGCTGCCAGAGCGGCCGTCTGAACCGGCACGCATAGGAAAATGGTCAGCCACGCCAGCCGAAGCAGAAACCGCCTCATCGCGCGCCCTCCTTTTTCTCCATCATACCATATCCCAAAATATTTGCAAACCGGAATCTGGACTTGCCGGTCGGACATAGGCTTTCTGTGGAGGTGAAAGCCTATGCTTTCCGCAGCAGTCTGGCTGATGCTCAGCAGTATGCTCACATCGCTGCGCATCTCCGGCGGCGGCTCATTCCCGAAGCCGCTCACTGCCGAAGAGGAGCGCATATATCTGAAACGCAGCGCCGAGGGCGATCTGGAGGCCCGCAACATTCTGATCGAACGCAATCTCCGCCTGGTGGCACACATTATGAAAAAATACTATTCGCAGTCCGCCGATCAGGAGGATCTGATCTCGATCGGCACGATTGGGCTCATCAAAGGGATCTCAACCTTCGACGCCAGCAAGGGCGCCCGGCTCGCAACATATGCAGCAAGATGTGTAGAGAATGCTATACTATCGCAGCGGAACAATCGGCAGTTGAGGTGGCGGAACGGGTGTCTTTTGAGGCAAAATGGCGCCTGCTGGCGAGAGTGGGAGTCCGCTGCTATATTCTGATTTCCAATGTATCGGGTGCAGTAAAAGTAGCCCCGCTGCAAATTCTTCAGTTTCCAGTGGTGCTGCCGCACAAGTTTCAGGACGCAGAAAAGTTCAATTTGCAGTTCCCGGACTTCTCAGAAATCACCGAAACAGCGGACAAGCTGCGCTGGCTTCGCTACCAGAAAGGCCTGCGCCAGAGAGATGTTGCAGACTACGCAGAGATAGACCGGAGCACCTATGTCCACTATGAAGAATACGGCAAAGACCTCTACCCGCCGGAGCACATGGAGAAAATCGCGCAGCTTTTTGAAGTGCCAGTCGATATGCTTCTGGATGACTACAATCTATTTTTGAGGAATGGTCAAGGCAACCAGATCAAGGCAATCCGAACGAAACTGGGGCTGACGCAAAAACAATATGCGGACAAGCTGGGCGTCAGTCTTGGAAATCTCAAGCATTGGGAGCAAAACCGTAAGCAGATTTTCAAATCCACATGGGAGAAGTATTTCAAACAGACATAACCATAGCAGTAAACGGGCAGACCGGCGTTGAATGCCGGTCTGCTCGTTTGCTATGTATTATTGCTGCGCTTTCAGATGCTTCACGGCGGCGTCCACCAGCTCCAGCTTCTGCTCCGCGGAGCAGGGCAGCTTTTGGATGGATTTCAGCGCCTGCTCGGACTGGAACTTTGCCAGCTCCTGCCCAAGTTCCTGCTGCGCCTGCTTTGATTTCGGGAAGATCAGAAATACTTCCATGGCTGCCCTCCTTTCCAGAGCGTTTTCTTCTTCAATCTATGCGTGTGTTCCGACTGCTATGTAGACAAATAGAACTCGATTTCGCGGCTGCGAGGGAAATCGTATTGCCACGCGGCTTTGGCGGTGCGGGAAGGCTTGCCATTCAAGGGTTTTTCGCCCCTGAATTGTCTACGCCCGTGCGCCGTTTACGGGCGGATTTCGCCTTCTGCTGGCGATGAACCTCCCTGGCGCAGGCGGGGCAGTATTTTGTCCTGCCGGAGCGGGCGAGGATACCCGTGCCGCAGACTTCGCAGCGGCGGAGTTTTTTCGGGCTGAGAATGGCCTGTTCCAGCTTTGGCTGCTGGGGCAGCACGGCGCGGCGGAACCACCGGCAGATCAGGCTGCGGGAGATATACTGCGGGCAAACACTGTCCAGCAGCAGGCAGTCGCCATCCAAGAAGTTGCAGCAGCGCTTTGTAAGGCCGCGCACGCTGCGGAGCTGCCCCGGCGTCAGGCGGAAGAGCGTGCCATCCGGCAGCCGCTCGATGGGGTCAAGCTTGTGCATCTTCACCCTCCTTTGCGATGAGCTTTGCATCTGACGGATAGTTCAGCGTGATGAGGGCGGGCTTGCCCAGCCCCTGCTTTTTTCGGATAATCAAGCCGCTGTACTCCAGTTCCCGGAAGATCCGCGTGGCGCTCTGGCGGCTGCGGTGGAGTTTGGTTTGCGCCTGTTCCAAGGTGAAGTACAGCCGGATGGTGCCGTCCGGCTCGACATAGCCGTTCTGCCGGGAGATGCTGGCTCTGTCCAGTAGGAGCGCGTAGAGCACCTTCGCGTCGTTACTGATGTCCCGCAGGGCTTCGTCTTGGAGAAGGAACCTCGGAAGCGGCACATAGGACGCCGCTGGGCTCTGCGCCGTGAGCTTGCAAAAAGTTTTCATCTGACCTCCTATCCCATCCATCCCATCAGGTGTATTGATTGGATTGATAGATTGATTCTCTTGTATCTTGATTTATTTCTTATTAGTTAGGGAATGAATTTCAGTCCCGATGAACGTCATGGGAACCGGCATCCTGAAATCCGGTTGCGGTACGCTCCGGAACGTCAGCTTGTCCACTGTCCGAAAAACCGGTGACGGAAAACCCACACATGGAAAATCCCGTTGTGGTCAAAGCTCGTCCTTTTGCCGCGCTTTCAGCAGTTCCCAGATCTCGGCTTGCCGCGCTTTCAGTTCGGTAACGTCCGCATCGTAAAAACGCCCGGTGCTATTGATGCGGCGGCAAATCTGGTTGATGTTCGAGGCGGCACGGCTGACGGCGGCAG
>ERZ809207.518-NODE-518-length-14179-cov-15.616539_pt1 | contig 14179 bp, 14 predicted proteins | sample MGYA00520515_ERZ809207 | MGnify/ENA primary metagenome ERZ809207 (study PRJEB31570, sample SAMEA3213009) | Homo sapiens | biome: human-gut; feature: human gut; material: fecal | place: Sweden | collected 2011 ... | reverse complement strand
ATCCAAGTATGAGGCTTTCGATAAGAAAGTACAGCACGGATTCGTGTTTTCACATTCTTACTGCCGAAGGCCAGCGGGCAGGCTGCAAAAATACGCTGGTTTGCAGTGCAGGAGAGTAACGTCTGCGAATACGCAGCGCGCTGTGAATCACTCATATTCTTGACAGCACATTCGTCACATGCCAACTCAATATCTTTACAAAGGAAATAATACGCAATCCAAATCAAAGGATTGAACCAATGAAGAGAAAGAATTAAGAACGCAATGGGCTTTAGCCAATGATCGCGGCGTTTTATATGTGCACGTTCATGTGCAATTATGCTATCCAATTCCTTGCTCTTTATATGGAACGGAATATAGATGCGCGGCGCAAACAGGCCAAGAATAAACGGAGCATTCACATGCTCGCTTTGATACACATTTGCCGAGAGCCGGACAGCAGTTTTCACTTTGCTGCGGAGATGTATATAGCTTAACGCTTCAAACAGAAGCATTGCTGCCATACCAGTACACCAGACGATTCCAACATAAGGAACAGGAGCAGCGAAGCTTTCAGCAGAAAGCATTCCATGTGCAGATGCCGAAAAGCTGCTTATATTGGGAATGATACTCAAGCGACTTTCCAATGCGTTTGGCATGAGAAGCCGAATCCCAACAAAGCTCCACAATAAGGGGAACAGCCATTTTGGAGCCTTGCGGAATATGATGCGGACAAGTAGGACAGCCAGTACAAGCCATCCGGCATTGATGCTCATATTAAGCAGCTTCATAAACAATTCAGTCATCCGGATGCTCCTCCCGAAAACGGTCGATCATCTGCTGCATCTCTTGAATTTCATCTGCCGTGAGCTGTTGGCTTTTGGTAAATGCGGTCAAAAAAGCTGGAATCGAACCGGCAAATTTTTTCTCAACCAATTCTTCAATTTCAGCTGTCTGTATCTGCTCCTTAGATACCAGCGAAGAAACAATCGTATTTTCATTCTTTATCACGCCACGCTCCGATAAACGCTTTATTACCGTGTAAGTGGTAGTAACCTTCCAGCCCAGTTGCTCTGCACAAAGCTGAGCTAAATCTCTGCTCTTGATGGGTTCATGATCCCAAAGGATCAGGCAAAAACGGTATTCGCTTTCAAAAACTTTTGGTGTACTCATTCTAGCGGCCTTTCATTCTAATCTGTTAGTATTATTCTAACGGATTAGAGTTGAAAAGTCAATAGGGGAAATGTGCATTTTATCACTTAGCGCTGGAAGTGCTTGGGCTTTTGCGGGTCTGACCGTTGCCGACGAATAAGCATCTGCCGTACCTGCCGCTCTTCTGTGTCCTCTTTGAGCAGTCGGGATGTTTCCTGCTTGGCGTTCAGCAGCAAACTGAACGATGGCTTCTTCTGCAAGGCATCCTCCAGCTGCTGTTCTGCCGCCTTTTCCTGCGCAGGACGAATTGCCTGCCGTGCTTCATACAGCTCCACCGGGTCGAAATCCGCAGCCTGCGCTTTCAGTTCAGCGTATTCATCCAAAGCCTTATCTAACTCGGCAGAGTATTTTTGCTCCTGCGTCTCCAGCTTTTTCAGGCCGGCTTCCATTGCAGCAATATCCTTGTGGAACGCCTCTGCGCCTGCATCCTCCGCATACTCAAATTTTTGCAGAAGAAGTGCCTTTTCAGAACGCAGTTCTTCCAGTTCTTCCGTCAGCTCTGTAATGCGGACAGCCAGTGCCTTGTGGCGCTTCACATGGTATATTGGCAATTCTTTTTTCTCGGTAATCAGCGCTTTGCGCTCCTCGCTTTTTTCCTTGATTTGTTGTACCAGCCCGGTATAACATTCCAGCTCAGGTTTCCATACGGCGAGAGATTTCTGAATATGAGATTTGCCGCTGCGAATATGGGAGAGCTGATAACAGAAGATCAGCACACGGCTCCGCAGCTTCTCCAGTCCCTCAGCAATGGTCGGTACGGTGCGGGCAATCATTGCTGCCAGCTTCTTGATTTCGGCTTTCAGCTCCCGCAGAAGCGCATTGTCCGCCCTGATCTGCCGGTTCAGTTCGCAGCGGTCAGAGATGATTCCCTTGCGCTCCAACGCCTGTGCCGTTACGCCCTCATGGATAGTAGGAATCTCATCCAGTCCCCGTGCGGCGTTGCTGCGGTGGTCAATGCGTTCCTCCCGCCCGGCGCGTTCCAGATGGCGGTTGGACATATCTGCCCACGCCGCCCGCCATGTCAAAAGCTGTTCTTCGCTGTTCCAGCGCTCGGAGATAGGATTTTGTCTGCCGTAGCGGGTGCTTTTGGGATACTTGTCAGCCCGGACAAGCCCTTGTGCTTCGGCGGCAGAGGGAGCCATATACACCTTTTTCTTACCGACTTTGTACTGATACTGTTTCTCCCAACCATCGGTTTGTGCCACCTTAAACTCGGCGGCGGTGAAGCCGCGTTCCTCGCCGTTTTTCATACAGAGGTATTCTTTCTCGGTCTTGTACTGCCACTTGCCTCGTTCATCCAGCGGGCGCACCGTCAGCAGAATGTGGGCATGAGGATTGTGACCATCGGTGTCATGGATGGCAGCATCAGCACACATCCCGTCTGATACGAACTGCTCCTGGATAAATTCTTGCAGCAACTCGACCTGCTCCTCACGGCTCAATTCTATTGGAAGCGCAACCACGAACTCCCGCGCCAACCGGCTGTCCTTAGCAGTCTCCACTTCCTCTACGGCGTTCCAGAGTTTTTCACGATCCTGCCATTCCTGCTGTGCATATTCCGGCAAGAAAACCTTCTGCCAGACGAGTCCTTGCTTTTTTGTGTAGTCATGCTGTATCCCGTCGTAATCGTTGTAGAGACGGGAACAGCTCAGATAGGCGGAAGCGGCCACGGCGGAGCGCCCTGCGCCCCGGCTGACCACCTTCGCTTCCAGATGATAAATTGCCATCGTTCGTTCACCTCGTTTTCTTTTTTCTGTTTCTCTTTCGCAAAAGAGAAAATGGACGGGCTGAACGCCTGTCCATCTCTGCGGCAAAGCTGCCGGTGGCAGGTTTGCGCAGGCGGTCGGGAAATAGCGTCGGTTGAAGCGACGGTATTTGCCCAATCGCACAGACGATGACAGCAGCACCCGCAAGTGCTGCGGCATTGTCTGAAGGCTGCCGCAGCAGCCGCAATCCCCCTCGGAGAGCGCACGGCTTGCCAACGGCAAGTACCACTACCCCTTCGGGGTGGTGAGTAAGTGCGCCCTTCGGGAGAAAAAAGAGGGAGGCCCCCGGTTTCCCGGAGGCCTCCCATCTGAAATTTAGATTTGTTTTCCCAGCTTCCGTGAAAGGTACCCCTCCAGCTCAGACAGCTCAATAGCTTGAATCTCCGGCAGCACCTTTTCCAGAATCGCACCCTCCTGAATGAGCCTGCGCGTTCTCGCTTTTCGCTCCTTGACGCGATCCCGCGCCTGTGCTTTCTCCAATCGGTGCTGCGCCTGCAACAGCTTCTTTTCCGTATCCGTCATGTGAACATCCTCCTCACTTCCGCCTCTGCCAGACAATCTCGTACCCCAGCGCATCGGCAAGCTGGACAGCTTCGACATAGCGCAGGGATTCCCGCTGGAGCTTATTGGACAGGTTTGATACGCTGTCAGACCAGCCGTGTTCATCCCGCAGTAGATCAACGACCTCCTGCATGGTCATGCCCTGACGGACGATGTATGACTTGATCTCATTTCTCAGATTGGATTTCATCAACTTTTACCTCCATATTTTCGTGATATTGGTTTTTGAGTAAGTGAACTGTGTGCGCTTTGCGGTGAAAAATCTGCCGTGCCGCAAATCCGCTCAAATTTCCATCCGTGATGCCTTTATGGATTATCCCCCGCAAGGGGGCCATTTTAAACCTATAGCAGAAAAATAATCGTGAAAAACCGCTTAGTTAATCAACCCCACTCACACGTCGTCAAAATAGACCCTCAGAACTACACAAATCCCGCCCATAGTGGAGGGTATCTTCTACGGGTCAGGTAGATTGGTGCTTTTTAAAATTTTAAAAAAACTGGTAAAAGCCTATAGGGTTGGTATGTACAGGCTGACGTCTTTGAGGAAAGCTTCTACAAGTTCTATATATGTACGATCGTCTTACGCGCCGAAGGGCGCGTTTTTTTTATTTATGTTTATCGCTACGCGCCAAGCTTCTACCCTCTACTTCTGTTAATAATTTATTCATAAATTTAACCTTCAGATTTTGGTAAATCAGCCAACCTCGGGTGTAAGGTATATACATAACATGGTGGTACAGGCTACGGCGTAAGCCGTTTCAAGGCAAATCCGAGGTGAGCGACACTAATAAGGCGAACGGAAACGGAGCGCAGCGCAGTTAAAGGCTTGCTGAGTTCGCCTCAAGATGGAGCGAACCGAGGATGCAGTCTTCCTTTAGAAATAAGGCGAAGCCTTCCACCCGCCTACGGAGATGTTTGAGGGAGGCGTCAGCGGTATCTCCGAAGAGAAGTTAGCGAAGCTTACGAAGAGAACTTCTCCCGAGGTGGTATAGCGTAGCCTCCCGCCTACTCCGTAGGCGGAATTATGTGGCGAGCAAGGACACGTTAGTGGACTTGTGACCTTCACATAACAGAATATGCTTTTATAAAGAGGGGGTGCTCAGATGCCTTGATACACAAGGGCTGTGAGCCATTTTAAGACATTTTTTTTTACAAAAAGTATTAAATTCTAAGGAGGAACTATTATCAGCGTAAAAGTATGCGACGCGATTATGGGTACCGGCAAAACCGAAGCTGCCATTACTTATATGAACGAACACAGGGGAAAGAAATTCATTTACATCACGCCGTATCTGGCGGAGAGCAATCGTATCAAAGAGGGCTGCCCGGAGCTGCACTTCGTTGAGCCGAGCAACAAGCTGAGCGAATACCATTTCAGAAAGACGGAGCACACAGCAGCTCTTATAAGCGAGGGGCGCAACATAACGACAACCCACGCCGCTTTTAAGAACTACAGCACAGACACTCTAAAAAAGGTAAAGGAGCTTGGCTATACCCTCATTATAGATGAGAGCTTGGAGGTTCTTGTCGAGAGTGGGCTTAAAGCAAACGATATGCAGATGCTTGAGGCTACTGGTTTTTTAACATCGGGAGGTGGAATGTATCAGAGCACTGGCAAAGAGTACGACGAGGGTAAGTTTTTTGATGAAATGAAGATGCTTCAGTCTCGCGCCGTTATTGGTGTTAAAGGTCAAGGGGGGCAAAAGCTCTACTACTGGGCTTTAACCCCAGAGCTTCTAACCTCATTTGACGAAGTGTTTGTGCTGACGTATCTATTTGGCGGGCAAAGCCTTTGTTATTTTATGAAGATCTATAATATTCCCTATACCTATATAGGTGTGTCGCTAAAGGACGGAGTTTATCGCTTCTCGGACAACGTTGATTATGTGCCGGAATACACTAAACATATCAAAGACCTTATACATATAGTAGAGTCGCCAAAACTCAACCATATAGGCGACCCACCCCATGCGCTGTCTATGAACTGGTATCAGAGACGCAAGGCTGGTGAGGACGGCGAACTTAAGACAGTAAAAGACCATATATTTAACTGCTATAACAATATATGGCGCGGGTGCAAGGCGGACGAGCGTATGTGGGGAACCTATAAGAGCGCTTGCAACAAGGTGAAAGGCAGAGGTTACACCAAGAGTTACGTCGTCTTCAACGAGAGGGCTACTAACTCATATATCAACAAGAGGTATCTTGCCTACGCCGTTAACCTGTTTATGAATGTCGCGGAGAGGCGTGTGTATGAGAAATTTGGTGTAGAGGTAGACCAAGATATGTACGCTCTTTCAACTATGTTGCAGTGGATATGGAGATCGGCTATAAGACGCGGAGAAGAGATATGGCTGTATGTGCCGAGCAGAAGAATGAGAACACTTTTAAAAGATTGGATGGAGAGGGTTCAGAATGGAGATAAAGACGAAGAAGATTACGAGTAAGATATCTGTGAGTGAGCGAGAGACGCACATATACAGAGACGACGACGGATGGACAATGGACAGCACCGTTCCGAAAGACTTCAATGCCGCGCTGCGTAAGGGTTGGACTCCTATAGAGCAGACGGTTTACGACGACGGCACTGTGTGCGGGATGATTCTAAAGGCTATCCCTTCCGCAGTTACTATAAGAAAGAACGCCGCTCGAAGCATTTCCGAAGAACAGAAACGCAAGGCGACGGCGGCGTTGGCGAAGTACAGGGCGGAGAAGTGAGGTTAAGTTGAACTCGCTCAAAAATAAGCGGGTTCCCAAAATGGGAATATGCCCACCTTGAGTATAAAGATACAGACCATTTCGATGAGGACGAGCGGGCTAAGTTCAACTTAGGGCGACAAGGGGATGGAACAATTATTAACGAGTCCGGGCTTTACTCCCTTGTGCTCGGGTATAGTAATCCAAGAGACGCACTTAGTAAGCACGTGGACGCAGAAGATAAGGGCGTCGCGAATTGCGACACCCTTGGAGGAACACAGGAGATGACCATTATCAATGAATCGGGTCTTTACAGTCTCATCATTTCGAGCAAGCTCCCTAATGCCAAAGCTTTTAAACGCTGGGTTACGGCAGACATCCTTACTCCCTGCAAATTTTAACATTATAAATAAAGGAGAAAATGAAATGAACGAATTAATCAAAATCAACTATGAAAGCGACAGACCTACGGTCTTAGCGAGAGATCTGCACGAATTTCTTGAAGTCGGAACTCCCTATGACAAATGGTTCCCGAAAATGTGCGAATACGGTTTTGCTGAGGGAGAGGACTATTCGACATTTTTGTCGAATAGGTCTGACGGCTTACCGGGCAAGCCGAGACAGGATGCACAGCTCACCATCGATATGGCAAAAGAGATCTGTATGCTTCAGCGCAACAAAAGGGGTAAGCAGGCGAGGCAATATTTTTTACAAATCGAAAAAGCGTGGAACGATCCAGACATGATAATGGCGAGAGCACTTAAATTTGCAGAAGGCAAACTTAGATTAGCGGAAGCCAAAATTTCTGGTCTGCAAAGCGAGCTCGATGTCGCTCAGCCGAAGGCGGACTTCTACGACACGTTTGTTAGCCCTAATAAATGTACAGGGCTTCGAGACACCGCCAAAGAACTTGGTATCTCTGAGCGTAAGTTCGTTAACTTTCTGATAGATGAAAAGTACCTGTACCGCACTCCGACCAAACAGCTTCGTCCTTACGCAAAGAAGAGCAACGAGGGCTTATTCGAGACAAAAGATTGGTACACTAAGTCGGATATCGTATCGGTAAGGGTGCTCTTTACGCCGCAGGGCAAGCAGTTCTTCCACAAGAAGCTTATAGAAAAGGGGTTTATCGGCGCACCTATGGTATGCGCGTGAAAGAACCAGTAAAGATAAGATGTTAGACTTGGGGCATAAACTACCCTACCGGGACACTTTAAACCAAAGTTTATAGTATATAGATAGCAAAACTCGGACGAAATGAGACATGGCTGATATTTTAGGGAAGAGGTGTGGACGGCATTTTACAGAAAGGATTAGAGAAAGAAGTTGAACAGAGGGTTTTGTGAAGGTTGCCCGTGGATTAACCGCTGCGGCAACGACGACAACGACTACCCCTGCCACGGCAGTTGGGATGAGGTCGCTTACATAGACTATGGAAATCAAGCCATAAATACGGATATGGATGAGGAGAATTAACTATAGGTAATACAATATATATACCGGGTATCGACGCTAAGGATATATACATAACAAATGAGCTATACCCCGACGCAGGTTATTCGTTGGTGGATAAAGACGGCAAGGTCAATTATAGACGATATGCCAACACACTCGATTACAGTTTAGATCAGATAAAACTGCGCGAGGTTTATGAGAAAGTGTACCGCCGCACTAACTTCAGCTTTTACGGAAGAAAGAAAGAGTATACCTCGCGTGTAATAAATGTAACCTTTAAATACTCGGTGGCGGAGTTTAATAAAGCCGGCAGAAATAGGTATATTCGCTTTGGACATAAAGACTCAGACCTTAACTTCAATGACTGCGTGGCTATAAAAGACGGCGAGCTGGTGGGAATAATACTTGGACAGCCTGTGGAATATCCGGTATCTGACGAGGTGCTCGGTAAATACTTCGGTTTTGAAGGTGGCGTATACACGCTTATCAAAACACCTAAGACGCTGAAGAGCACAGCGGAGCTGCGCAGGACACTGTATAATGACGGCTTTGTGTGTAATGGAGTAAGGTATGTCAGGTGGAAGAGGTCAAGCGGCAGTTCTCGCGTTGGCAAGTGTCTCTTTATTGACGAGAAGCTGTATGCTCGTATGCACAAGTGGGAGATGTGTGGACTGAAAGTCGCCGAGGGTGAAGAGGTAGACCATGCTGCGCTTGAGTCATATATCTCTCTGCCGTCAAGCTCTATTATTGATATACTGGAAATAAACCCCGAGAACATTCTCGTGATAGACGACTACGAGAGCAAATTCTTCGATAGGGTTATGTCCGTCAGCGAAGATGGCGACCACCTAATCGCCGAAGAAAAAGACGAGCAGATAACCAACTCTATCTGGGACGGACAGGGGCTTATAGATATATCAGCTATGGGCAAATACAGCGATAAGGGCATGATACTACTCCGCAATCTCTTCTTTAAATGCTGTTGCTTCAATACAAACTTGCAGCAGTGGTTTGCCGACCACGGCATAACAGAGGTGAGCCAGCTAAAGGGCTACACTAAAGCGAAGCGTGTGGAAGATATAAAGATAGTAACCACGCCGAGCAGCATCAAGTATCTGAAGTTCGGGACGATAAACGATTGGATGAAGCACATCGACAATACCTTTGGCGTTGTTAAGTATGATAAGCCGACTCACTTTTTTGACGGGCGTATGGTGCAGACGCACTATCAGCTTCTCAACAGCTTGCAGATGGACAAGGCTGAGACGGCGGCGTTCCTCAAGGAGACATTTGACTATATGACAGCTATCAGAACAGACCCCGCAGTTCTGCGCTACCATATCAAATATCCGATAGAAGACGAATTCGACATCTCCCCTGCCGAGTCGAAGAATGATGTTGTATACAAGCTTCTCGGTCTCAATGACAGATTTGCACAGACGAAGCTTTATCATGACTTCAAGATAGATATTCTTAAGTCTTTTACAAAAAATCTTAGGCTCGGTCATGTGCTTGTCGAGGGCAATTACGAAACCTTGTTTGGCAATCCAATCGAGATGTTACAGGCGAGCATCGGCAAGTTCGACGGCGTGTCGGTGCTGGGTGTTGGCAACATACATACGAAGAGGTTCGGGTACGGGCAGAGGCTCGTAGGTTCGCGCAGCCCCCATATCTCAATGAGCAATGTGTGGGTTCCGACGAATGTGGAGTGTAGCGAGATCGACCGCTACTTTAATCTGACGAACGAGATAGTCTGTATAAACAGTATTGGCGAAAATGTCTTAAACGAATTATCGGGTTGCGATTTTGATTCAGATACCTCGCTTGTTACGGATAATCTTCACCTTATCAATGCCGCGCTTAAGAACGAAGGTAAGTTTTTGATAGCAGTTCCGGATGTCTCGTCCGTTAAGAAAAAACGCAGATATACTCACGACGAGCAGGTTGACCTTGATGTTAAAACGAGCAACAATCTTATAGGTGATATCATCAACCTCAGTCAGGAGCTCAATACCCGCATATGGGATGTCCTCAATCGTGGCGGCAGTTATAATGATATTGAGGAAATATATAAAGATGTATGTATCTTGAATATTATGAGCGGCATTGAAATCGACAAAGCAAAGAAAGAGTTCAATATCAATAATGCTAAGGAGCTTCGCCGACTGCGTGATAAATATAAGATTGAGGGCGATGACGGAAGAGCCATTAAACCCAACTTCTTCAAGGCGAAGGATATCGGCAAAGGTTACTATGACCGCAAGCGAAAGAATTACAAGAAGCATTTGACGACCATGGATCATGTGCAGACTTGTATTAATTCGTACAGGGCTCAGAGAGAAGAGATAGGAAAGAAGCAGGAGTATCTTCCCTTCTCCGCTCTTTTGGGTAACGGCATAGATGTTCATCGCAGACAGTACGAGAAAGTCACCCGCGTCATCAATGCCGTAACAGACATGACAAATGAGATAAAGAGTGTATATGCTTCGGACATAGAATCTTCCGTCAAACAGATGCAATGTTGCGATATCAGGCAGGAGTGCGTAGAGTATGTGGGCAATATGTCGTTCACCAAGAGCGATATGGTCTACCTTCTGCGCCAGATAGAAGAACCTCGTTATTCTCAGATTCAGCGTAAGATATTTAACATACTCTTTGGCTACCCCAACACCTCGTTCTATGAGGTTCTCGAAGCGGGTGCAGAACCTATCGGACTGCTCGCAGAAGACGACGAGGGTGATGTTGAGCTATATGGGAAGAGATACACTCGATATAAATATTTCGCGTAAATTGACAACAAATCACGCAAAAATTTACAAAAAATAGGCTAAAATCCGACCCAAACGGGATAAACGACCCCCTAAAATAGCCGTATTATGCGACAAATTTTAGGGGCGTCCCGTGCGGTTACAATAGGAGAGGGGTAAGAAAACTCGCTCCAAATTGATAAAAAGGAATGGTTCATATAGTTAAAATCTCGCAGGAGGAAGCTTTTAAGATTAGAAAGAAGTTTCCGGGAACGCATATAACGGTAACGAACCGCTACGCTCCCAGTCGAAAGAAAACATACTACTGCACCGAGGGCTTTAAGGTGATGCGCTACCTAAAGAAGCTTCGCCACGAACCGTGGAGGTGAGCCGCTGATGGAAGACTTCGCTAAGAAGCAGAGCGGAGAGTCCTATGTTGACTACTTCGTTCGGCTCTTCGACAACAAGAAAATTTATGGTCTCACTTGCGACCAGATAGCCGAGTTGCTCAATACAGAAAGCGGTCAGACGCTCGGCGAGAGCGCTTATCGAAAAGAATTTGCCGCTTTCAATCGCGGTCGCAACTATGAACGTGAGATAGCTGAGCGCGGCGTGGCGACGAGGGTTCTGTCTATATCAGACCTGCACTTCCCGTTCGCAAAGCCTATAGAGACATTTTCAAAGTATGTCGGGCGTGTAGACATCCTACAGCTCAACGGAGATATATTTGATTGTCAGTCGATATCCAAATTCTCGAAGTCGTATCGCATACCGTGTATCGAGGAACTGGTTGAGGGTCGGCAGTACATTATAGACCTTATTGACTACATAAAACCGAAGAAGGTCATCGCAAACTACGGCAACCATGAGCTTCGCCTCGGAGCATATCTCGCCAACCACCTCGATTCAGACCTTCAGGAGCTTATGCCTGAGACGGCACTGGACTACATCTTCGTTGATGGTTTCTATCATTACGACCGTCGCAATCATATTAAGACATGGTTTGAGCCGCTGCGTGAGACATTCGATGATATCGAAGTCGTTTATACTGGCGAGTGGTTTTCGCAGATAGGTCATGTAATGTTTGTTCACCCGAAGGCTTTTAGCAGTTCACCTATGAAGACGGCGGAGAAAGCTGTGCTGTGGTTCCGCAATGAGGGGTATGATTTCAACTGCCTTGTAATGGCGCATACGCACAGACTCGGTTCATATAAAATCGGAAACACCACTATGTATGAGCAGGGTGCGGCGTGTGAGACACAGAAAATGAGATATGGTGACGGCGCGTTGGTTAACTCTCAGCAGCAGGGCTGTATTTATGTGTGTCTCGATAAAGATGGTTATAACATTGAGTCGGCGACGAAGCTTGTCGCCTTTTGAGGAAAGAAAGGAAGATAATTTGAATCGCAAGGAACTTATAAGACTTGTGGCGAAAGATAACTCTCTCACCCTCGGTGATTCAGAGTTCTGCATTAATGCAGTGTGCAACGCTATCTCCAAGGTCGTTAATGACGGAGATAAGCTGTCAATATATGGTTTTGGTACATTTCAGAAGGTCAGGCGTAAGCCGAAGCCTTACCGACACCCGGTAACGGGAGAGATGTGTGTGCCGGAGCCGTCGGATGTTATTAAGTTCGTGCCGGGTATAGCGTTCTTCCCGAGCACTGAGCCCGACTACGCCGACCTGTAAAGGAGAGATATTATGCTGATTGCATTGATCTACAACTTTTTAAACGTCTTTGCTCTCACTGGTGGTATTGCTATTGTGGCAATTATCCAGCTGCTCGCGAGCCTCGGCGTGATATAACGATACTTCTGTCACCCACGTCTAAGCGGAGATCCTGCGCCGTAAAAGCAGGACTTAAAAAAGCGGTTATCCCATACCGTAAGTTGGGACTTAAAAAAAGCGGAAATCTCTTGCCGTAAGTAGGGACTTAAAAATGGCGAGATAGACTGTCCATCTCGCCATTAACTATGGGTGCAGGAGTTTAAATGGAAAATTTACATATTTTTGCAAACTGCAATAATGGCGGTTATGCAGTTATTGATTACATTCTACGAGGATGCGCCGCACCATAAGCGGTAGACGAGTCGTAGGGTTTACAAAGCCGTGAACTCGCGGCGGGAACTAAAAGACCCTGCGGATAGAAAGTCGCTCCACTGATGAGGAGTAGACAGTTTCCGCAGGGCACTGATAAAAAATATAGGAATGGAATGATTTGATTGTTTGACAATTATCCTGATGTGGTAACTGTTAAAGAGATGCAGACAATGTTGCGAATAGGAAGAAAGGCTGCGTATGACCTTGTACATAACGGCACTATTCCCTCTGTTCGTATAGGTACAAGCTACTTAATTACTAAAAAGAGTATTGAAAATTTTCTTTCTGCCGGTAGTTGACATTTTGCGCTGTTGTGCTAAAATGACCGTACAACAGCAAGCGGACTACAGAAAGGAGATTATTTAATTGACAGGAAGCTTGCAAGCAAAACGCGGCAAATATTATGCCGTTCTGAATTTCGTAGACAACACTGGAAAGCGTAAGCAGAAGTGGGTTTACACAGGTTATGAAGTAAAGAATAATCTGCGTAAAGCTGAGGGCGGCTATGCGGTCAATAATTAGCGAGTATGAAAGTGCTCAGCTGATTTATGAACCCAATATACTTATCTCGGACTACTTAGACCAGTGGCTCACGGAGACGAAACCCTTCATAGACACTGTAACGTGGGACGGTTATAAGGTTATAGTCGATTCTCATGTTCAACCGTATTTTGAGGAACACAAAATAAAATTAGTGGATGCCAACCTTGACAATATACAGCAATATTTTGACTATAAGGCGACCCACGGCAGAAAAGATGGGAATGGCGGTCTATCACCTAAAACCCTTCGTCTGCACAAGAATGTTCTTCAGCTTGCCTTTAAGGAGGCTATGCGGCATAAGCTCATAAGGTCTAATCCCTGTGAACTCGTGAGGCTCCCAAAACTTGAGAGACGGGAGTATGAGTGGTATAACGCCAGTGAAATTAACACTCTGCTTGAGACCATAAAGGACGAGCCTTTGCATCCGCTCATCCAAACTACAGTCATGTATGGACTGCGGCGCAGTGAGGTTTTGGGTCTACAGTGGCAAAGCATTGATTTTGACACAAATACTATCCTTATACGTCACACGGTCTCTATGTCAACCAAGGTTGTTGAAAAAGACAAAACCAAAAACAAATCAAGTTATCGGTCGTTTCCGTTGTTTCCTGAAATTAGAGAGCTACTGCTTCAGCTCAAAGAAGAGGAACAGAAGAACAGAGAGTTCTTTGGAGACACCTATGTGGAGAATGATTATATCTTCAAATGGGCGAATGGCGCAATGTATGACCCGTCATATATATCGCACAAATTCGGAGACCTATTGAGAAAATATAATCTCCCGCATATAAGATTCCACGATCTAAGACATAGTTGTGCGAGCCTTCTTCTCGCCAAAGGTTGTTCGCTCAAGGACGTCCAAGATTGGATGGGTCACGCCGATATAAAGATGACTTGTAATATATATGGACACCTTGATTTGTCGAGGAAAAAGATGACCTCTGAAATTATTCGCGAAACTTTAGCTCGGGCGTGTTAGACAAAATGTTAGACACATGGGAATTTCGAGCTATTTTAGAAAATGAAAAAGCCCTGAACCCGTTGAGGCTCAAGGCTTCTGAGATGGCTCCCCCTGTTGGACTCGAACCAACGACCCTGCGGTTAACAGCCGCATGCTC
>ERZ809207.517-NODE-517-length-14236-cov-3.708483_pt1 | contig 14236 bp, 3 predicted proteins | sample MGYA00520515_ERZ809207 | MGnify/ENA primary metagenome ERZ809207 (study PRJEB31570, sample SAMEA3213009) | Homo sapiens | biome: human-gut; feature: human gut; material: fecal | place: Sweden | collected 2011 ... | reverse complement strand
GTCGGACGGATTCGCATCCGCCTCCACGATGCCGGCCGACACGAGCGCGCGGTAGCGTTGCGCGGTGTTGAGCCGTTCGGCGATGCCGGCGAGCGCCTGCAGATCGTCGGCGGACAGGCCGAATCGTGGCGTGGCGAGCAGCCGCATGAGCGCGGCGCTGTCGGTGTGGTCGCATACGACGTGCAGCAGGGCGAGGATGTCTTTGATTTCGGGACGTTCCAGGAGTGCGGCCTGGCCGACGACGAGTGTGGTGAGGCCGGCTTGTTCCAGTGCGTCCTCGTAGGCTGGCATCTGCGTTTTGGAGCGGAACAGGAGCGCCACGTGCGGACGGTTGTCTTTGGCTCCGTCGGCGAGCTCGTTTTCGGTTGGCGTGTGCAGTGCGATCGCTTGTTTGGCGAAGCGTACGATGGCGTCGATTTCCTGGCCGAATGTGGCGTAGCCGAGCACGCCGAGCGTACCTTCGGGGGCATTGTCGATGTTGGCGAGCGGGGGCACGTCCACTTCGCGCATAAGCGAGCTGCCGCGACGTCTGGCGGGCAGGCGCAATGGTTTCGTCAGATTGTTGGCCGCTTCGAGCACCATGCGCGAGTTACGTCGGGTGACGGTCAGCGTGTAGGGCTTGTCGGTGGCGTCGTGGCCGAAGTCGTGTTGCAGCATGCGGAATGCGCCGGGGCTGGCTCCTCGCCATGCGTAGATCGATTGGAAGGGGTCGCCGACGGCGTTCACCGCGCTGCGATGGGTGGAATCGGCGTGGAACAGTGCGGTCAGGAGGGCCGCCTGCGTGGTGGAGGTGTCTTGGTATTCGTCGAGCAGCACGTGCGTGTAGCGTTTGCGGTAGGTGGCTCCGATGGAGGGGAATCGGGTGACGAGTTGGAATGCGGCGATGGTGAAGTCGCTGAATTCGGCCATGTTGAGGGCGCGTTTTTCGGCGTGGTAGTCGGCCACGAGGTCGAGTAGCAGGTCGCGTTTGCGGGCCGTGCCGGCCAATTGCGCGGTCTTGTAGACGCAGAGTTGGTGGCATTGGGCGCGGTATTCGCGCATGCGGGTTTCGAAGGCGGTGTCGGATTCCTTTTTCTTCTGTTTCGGAGCCTTGCCCACTTTCGGCTCGTCATCGGGAACGTCCTCGTCTTCAAGCGCTTTGGCCACTTGCGCCACGAACGCCTTATCCCATGCGCGCACGCGTTCCACGGCTTCGTCGAAGCTGGTGCAGTCGCTGCCGATCATGGCTCCTGCGATGGCGTTGGATAGGGTGAACACGTTGCCGGCGATGGTGGAGAATTTGCCGAGTTCGTCGCCGCCTTGGTCGAAGGCCATGAGCTGGTCCATGTGCTTGTCGAGCACGGTGTGGATGAGCTGCAGCGCTCCGGCTTCGCTCAATGGCTGCGTGTTTTGGTCGAAGCCGACGAGCAGGCCGTATTGGCGCACGATGGTTTGGAAGAACGCGTCATAGGTGGAGACTTCCGGTTTGAGGAAGGCGACGCGCGTACCACGTCCGGCCTGGTTGCGTGTCACGGCAGCGGAAACGCGCGAAAGCAGTTCGGAGGCGGCTTTGCGTGTGAAGGTCAGGCCCAGAATCTTCTCGGGACTGATGCCCTGGTCGATGAGGGTGATGATGCGGCGGGTCATGGTGTAGGTTTTGCCGGAGCCGGCGCCCGCCACCACGACCACGTCCTCGTATGAGGGGGCTGGGATGACGGCGTCTTGTTCCAGACTGTCGGTGAATTTCGGCGTGACGGCCGGCACAGTGCCCATCGCATCGCCCTTTGCTGTGGCCCCGTTCGTTGACATGCTTCCGTTCATACCGTTACTCCCGTTCATGCCACGGTCCTTTCGAATACGGTGTTCTGCTCGCCTTGGCAGGCCGGGCAGACCCCACTGCCGTACGTTCTGCAGTATCCGACGTGTTCCACGGTCGGACGCGCGGTGATGCGGGTGGCCCGGCTCGCCGCGGCCGCATAGAAGACGCGGGAGATCATGGTCAGCGACCATACCGTCATCTTCGACCGCGATTCCAGAAGTTGCTTCCAATGTTCTTCGCTGACCTGCGCCGGCCGTTCGACGTCGTCGAGGCCGCTGGTGAAGACGCTGGCCATTTTGGGCACGTATTTGCGGGGTATGAAATCGCCCGCGTTGATGCTTCCGCCGGCGAACAGCGCCTGCTGGTGGTACGCTTCGTCGCCTTGCCCTTTGCGTGGCGCGGGTGCCGCGTATTCCATGACGTGGAACAGGGCGCTTTGGGTGATGTCCGGCATGGTTGCGATCGCCTGCGCGCCGCGTTTTCCGCCGTGTTCCGGGAATGCGAGGCCCAGCTGGTAGCAGACGAGCTGCAGGTCGCTGAACAGGGAGCGTCCGTTCGGCACTTTGCCGGTTTTGTAGTCGATCAGCCGTACCTGTTCGCGGCCGTCTGCGGTACGGCGGTGTTCAAGACGGTCGATTCTGCCCGACAGGCGTACGGTGAGCCGGTCGCTCATGCCGGTTTCCGGCCAGCCGCCGACGAGCGCGCCCATGATGGCGATGAGTTCGTCGCGGGAGATCGGAGCGTTGCCGTCGATGGCGTTGTAGGCGTCGAGGATGTCGTCGAAGTCGAATCGCGCGGCGAACTGCCGTTCCGCTTCGGCATGGTCCAATGTTCCCACGGTGATGTTTTCGGTGTTGTTCGACGGGTATCCCGTACGGTTCGACTTGACGAAATATGTGGCGATGTTGCGCAATGCGACCGACGCCTTCGCGTCCTTGCCGAGCGCCTTGTACCGTTCCTCGGGGTCGTCGATGGCGTTGAGGTCGCCACGTAGGGTCTTGTATCGGCTGATCATCCATTGGGCGATTTCGTCGATGTTGTCCTCGTCGCTTACCGCGGTGTGGTTTTGGGGCAGGTCGAGGCCGGCTTCGGTGGCCTGTTGCGCGACGGCGTGGATGAGCGAGCCGAAGCTGGTGGCCGCGCTGCCCATGCGTGGGCCGGCGAAACGGTTCTCCAGCATCCAGCACACCGGGCACGCCCACAAACTGTCCACGGCGGATGGAGAAAGGGTGACCACGTCGGATTGGCCGTCCGTTTTTTCGATGGATTCCGGTTGTTCGATAAGCTTCGCCTTGTCGGCATGCTCCGTTTTTCCGTCAGATTCCATCTTGCCGTCGATTCCCGTCATATCGTCGGCTCCCGCATGTTCCGTAAGGAACGCCCAATTGTCGGGATTCGCGGCGGCGATGCCATGCGATGCCAACAACGCCAAGGCTTGCGCGGCATCGCGCGCTTGGGGGGAATCGGCCGGCGCATGGGCCAGCACGCTTCGCGCGGCGGCGACCAGGCCACGCGGGTCGGCCTCCAGTCCCGCGTATTCGCCGGCCTCGCCGACCGCCGTGTACACGCGTGTTTCCGCATCGGCATCCCGGTCGCGGTCGAACCATTCCGGCAGGTAGCCGTAGAGGAAGTCGGACGGCACATGGTCTTCGTTGAGGACCGCGCTTACCGTCACGCGCTCATCGGCGCGGGTGAGCGCCACAAGGAGGCTTTTCTGTTCGGAGGCGAGCACCGCGGCGAGCTGCGCGTTTTCGCGGCCTGCGGAAGTGACGATGTCGTCGGACAGTCGTCCATGCAGCATGATGTCGGCGAGCTCCTCCCCGCCAAACAGGGTGTTGCGCGGTGAGAGGTTCGGCCATTGGCCTTGTTGGAACGCAGGCATGAATACTAGTTTCCAATGTTTTCCGGCAGCTCCGGCGGGCGTGGTGAGCGTCACGGCCTGATCGATCGGCGCGGTGTGCGCCAGGGAGTCGGCTTCGATGGCGAGCGCGCGGACCTGTTCGATGAACGCGTCGATGGTGTGCGCTGCCGTCACGCCGTTCGATTCGCCGCCGGACGCGTAGCTGAACAGGCGCATCGCGGTGTCGAGCCGGTCGTTGGCCGCGCGGCCTTCGGCGTTGTTGCGCAACGCCGTTTTCTGCCAGATTTCGGCTTTGCCGAACGCCTGCCATGCACAGTCGAGCATGTATTGCGGTTCGTGGGATGTCAGGCGTGCCTCCGACCGCAGGGTATCGTCGAGCGCTTTCCACAGGCGTGCGAAGGCTTGCGCTTGGGGGTCTTTGCGGCCCAGTACGGAGGCGATCGCGTCGAGCACGCGGTCGGTGTCGCCTTCCAATAGCAGGATGTACAGCGCGTTCATGCCGAAGGATGGTTCGTCCGCGTCCTCAGCGGCACGCTCTCCCGTCATCAGCCGGTCGTCGGTGTCGATTGCCGGCAGGCCCATGTCGGCAGCGTTTTCCGCGTCCGACGCCGATGCCGCCGCGCGTGCGGTGTGGAAGGCTTCGACGTAATCGTTCCAATCGTCGATCAGCTGTGGCAGCAGCGCGCGTCCGGACGTGTCGGACGTGGTCGGATCGGCTGTATCGTCATGCAAAACCGTGGCCAGCGAGCCGAGCGCGTTCATCGCCGATTCGACCACGCACAGCCGAGCCGGACGTTCGCCGGGGGTGGTGATCAGCGGCGAGTTCATGATTGATGCGACGCGTGAGCGCACGTATGCGCCGGCCGTGTCGAGGTTCATGGACGAGGTGGCGATGCCTTGCCGTTTCAGTTCGGCCAGTTCGATCATGGAGAACAGGCCCTGCACGAACGGTTCGTCCTTGAGGGGGCGGGTCACGCTCGAATAGCGTACGGGCACGCCGTCGGCGCGTAGCCGTTCGCCGAACGTGCGCACGGTGGCGTTGTCGTGGGCGATCACGGCCATGTCGTTCCAGTCGCGGCCGTGTTCGAGATGTTCGGTTTTGATTTTCCACACCACGTCGTCGAGTTCTTCGACGGTGGAACGGTACATCGCGGCTTCAAGACTGCCGTCGTGCGTCTCCGGTATGGCGATGGCCGGCATTTTGCCGGGGCGGTTCGCCAGCGCGTCGTCGGTCGATTCCGTGCTGGCGATGGTCAGGCTCACGCGGCTCGCCACCGCGGCCAGGTCCGTGCCTTCGGCCATATGGGACGGTTCCAGCCGTACCAGTCGCGCGCCCAATCGCGATTGCGCCATGTTGAACAAATATTCAGGGTACGATCCGCGGAACGTCTGCACCGCCTCGTCGGGGTTGCCGACGAGCAACAGTCGCACGCCACGGTTGCGCAATGCGGTGAGAAAGTCGAAGCCGGCGAGTGTGGCGTCCTGGAAATCGTCGACGATGACGAGTTTCGGCAGGTCGGACGTTTTGGCTTCGTTCACGGCGGCCGCGGCGTCGATCATGAGCTGCGAGGCGTCGAGACGGTATTGGTCCGGATATGCCTCGTTGATGGCCTGGTTGTATTCGGCGCGCAGCGCGAAGGCGAGCCGCCATTGCACGCGCAGTCGTTCGCGTCGTTCGTCGAGCGCGCCGTGTTCGTCGGCAGCGCGGGCGATCAGCATGTCTTCGAGTTCCGGTTTCGCGCCGATCTCGTTCATGCGGGCAAGCATGTCGCGCAGCTGGTTGGCGAAGGCGTTGGTGGCGTCGTCCACCACCATGCCCGACCAGTCGGCGACCACGAAGTAGGTGCGCAATAGCGCGCAGGTGGAGCATTCGTCGCCGTGCTCGGCATGTTCGGCATGCCTGGCGAGCACGCGGCGGATGACCACGTCCTGTTCGGCCCCGTTGAGCAGTTTCGGCAGGGGTTGTCCGGCATGCGATCGCACGGCGGTCATGATGCGGAACGCGACGGCTGGCAGGGTGGTGACGGGGCGTGCCTGCGAGATCGCGGACAGTTCGCGGATCACGGTGTCGCCGAGCCGGTCGGCCACCTGTCTGCCGGAGACCGTCATCACGGCGTACGCGTCGCCATGCCGCTTCATCGCGGCGACCAGCATGTCCAGCGCGAACCGGGTCTTGCCGCTGCGGGGTGCCCCCGCAACCAATGTCGCGTCATCGAGATCGTCCACATCCATCATGTCTCCCCAGCTTAGCCGAACGGTCCGGCCACGAATCGCATATCATCGTCCGAAGCCGTCCTGAAAACGTCATCGTGGACACCGCCATCTTTATATATGGACATCGATACCCTCTACAAAGTTTTTCGGACACCGCCACCAATAAGATTGACTAGCGGCGCAGCCCGGGAAGGTTCAACAGCGAACAGACGGCCTGCCCATGACGACGAGTACGGTCGAAGCATAGACGCAACGCACGGAACCGGGCAGGAACTACAGGAAAGAGGAAGCATGGAAGCCTCAAGGAGCATTCCCCCTCAGATTCCCGGCTACACACTGATCAAACGGCTGGGCTCCGGTTCCGAAGCCGACGTGTACCTGTACCAGCAGCTTTCCCCGGCCCGTCAGGTGGCCATCAAAATCAGCAAGAACACGCTCGACCCACGTGCCGCGGTCCGCTTCCGTTCCGAAGCGAATTTCATGGGGCAGATCTCCACACACCCCTACATTCTTTCCGTCTATGAGAACGGCGTGACCGTCAACGGGCGCGGCTACACCGTGTTCGAATACGCTCCGGGCGGCAATTACAAGACGTTCCTCGAGCATGGCCGTCTCACCGCCGACCAGATGCTCACTGTCGGCATCGATCTGGCGAGCGCGCTGTTCACCGCGCATCGCAAAGGCATCATCCATCGAGACATCAAGCCCAGCAATATTCTCATCAACGCGCACAATATGCCCATGCTCGCCGATTTCGGCATCGCCGGGACCGTCTATGGGCGTCCCGGTGTCGGCTTCACCATCGCGTGGGCCGCGCCGGAGGTGCTTGCCCAAGGCGGTGGCGGTAATGAATCGTCCGATATCTATTCGCTTGGCGCCACGCTGTTCGCCATGCTGATCGGCCAATCGCCGTACGAGTATTTCTACGCCGATGTGCTGGGCGATTCCCAACGGCAGGTGCGGGCCGAACGGCTCAAGTCCGTCATTCTCAACAATCCGCTGCCCAAGCTCAACCGTCCCGACGTGCCGGCCGAAGTGGAACGGGTGTTGCGTAAGGCCTTGAGCCGTACGCCCGAGGATCGTTACTATTCCGCGTTGGAGTTCGCGCGCGACATGCAGCGCGTGCAACAGGCCTTGTATGGCCGTGCCGTGCAGACCACCGTCGAGGGTGTGCCGGATTATCCGCAGAACATGTACGCGCAGACTTCCACATTCGACCAGTCCGCCCCGGTTGCGAAACAGCATGCCCGGTGGGTGAAGCCGTTGGCCGTCACGGTTGCTGCGGCGGCCGCCGTGGTCGTGATGGCGTTGGCGTTCGTCACCGTCGTCATGCCGAATATGGATGCGGCTTCCGACAACAGCAAGGTGCAGGTGCAGAACCATGGCGCCCAGAACCATGCCGAGGACGATCCCGATTCGGCGATCACGTCGGGCAGTGTGCCGAGCGTGCAGGATCTTACGGGCGAATACACCGCCGACGGCAAAGTGCGGTTCACATGGGTCAATCCTTCGCCGAAGGATGGCGATTCGTACGCGTGGTCGCTGGTCGGCGATTCGGGAACCGACCCGAACGCGCAGGGCACCACCACGGAGTCGACGAGTATCGAAATCGATCCGGCCGACGGCGCGCAGACGTGCGTGCAGGTGAGTCTGGTTCGCGCGGACCGGCAGATGTCCGAGAATCCCATGATCGCGTGCGCGGCCAAGCCGTGAGTTTGCGGCCGGATGCGGGTGACATGAACCGATACGAACCAATACAGCCCGGCATGCATGCGGGCAAACAGGTAGGCGCATGCGGTCGGATGCGCGGTCAAGCAAAGTTTGGGCACAATCAGGGAAGAGCCAGTCGATGAGCAAGCATAGGAACGCCGAGAACCAGTCGGCGCAATCGTACGAACGGCAGTTGCGATTCGGGTCGATGCTGCGCAAGCTGCTGCCTTCCGGCAGTCGCCGGTGGATCACGCCGATCGTCATGCTGCTGCTGTTGCTGGGCATCGTCGCCGGAGCCGTCATCGTCAGTTCGGTGACGCAACGTCACGTGCAGCTCGACGATGGCACCGTGTGGGTCACTTCGCTCAAAGACCGCAAGGCCGCCCGTTTCAACGTGCGCAACCGGGACGCCGATGCGGGCGTCGCCTCCACTGCGGCCCGGTTCGACGTGGCCCAGCATGATGGCTCCACCGTGATCTCCGAAGGTACGAAGGCCAGCAACATCGAGGCCTCCACCGTCAGCGAAAGCGGCAACACCACCATCAAATCGGATATGCGGACCGTCGTCGGAGGCAACACCGCGGCGTTCATCAACGTCAAGACGGGCAATGTGTGGGTCGGGTCAGCAGATGATGTGAAATCCATGAATCCGACCACCGATTCGCCGAAGATGAAGCTGGGGTCGGGTGGCCGTATCGCGGTGACGCATGACGGTGTCGTCTACGGCTATCGCGCGTCCGACGGCGCGGTGCTCAGTGTCGACGGGCCTCAGGGAACGCCCGGCAAGGATGCGACGATCAAGGGCGCCACGAATGTCGAATCGTTCACCGTGGTCGGCAAGACGCCGGTCGTAGCCGGTGCCGGCAAGGTGTTCTGGCCGAAGGGCAGCGCGGATATCGGCATGCAGGGTCAGGCGACGTTGCAGGCGCCGTCCACGGATGGCAGGCAGACTGGCTGGGTGGCGGTTTCCACGCCGCGGGGCATCGCCATGGTCGATTTGGGTAGTAAAAAGGTCACGCAGCTGCCGAATGCCGGCAAGGGCGATGCCGTGCAGCCGGCGTCCACCAATGGCTGCGTGTTCGCCGCGTGGGCGCAGAAGGCCAACAATTACATCAGGGTGTGCGCGGCGAACGACAAGGACGCACAGTTTTCCTCGTTGGAAGATGTCAATCCCACCTCGCAGCTCGTGTTCCGCACCAACCATCGTCTGGTGGTGCTCAACGACGTGGTCAACGGCAATGTGTGGAATCCGCAGGAGTCCACCAAGGTCATCAAAATCCAGTGGAACAAGGTGGAGACCAAGCAGTCGAAGCAACAGCAGCAGAACAACGACAGCGCCAACAACCAGCATAATTTCAGCAAGAACTGTTCGGCGCAGTCGGGGCAGATCAAGGCCGTGGACGATTCGTTCGGCGCGCGCGTGGGATCGCAGCAGATTCTCGACGTGTTGCGCAACGACGAGCAGACCGACTGTTCCGTGCTGCGCATCACGTCGGTGAGCGCTCCGGATGGCGCGAACATCACCGTCTCCCCCGTGTATGACGGCCGGTATCTGCAGCTCGACGCCTCCGGTGCCGCCGCGGGCAACGTGTCCTTCAGCTATGAGATTTCCGACGGGCGCGGGCAGACGTCCAGCGCCACCGTGTCGCTCACGCTGGCCGGCGGCGACGACCATGCGCCGCTGCAGAGCGACACTCCGCCGGAAATCGACGTGGAGCAGGGTGCTTCGTACACCGCGAACGCGTTGGGCAGCTTCTCCGACCCCGACGGCGATCCGCTGACCTTGGTGTCGGCATCGCCGCAGAACACCGATCAGGTGACGGTGTCCACGCGAGCCGACGGACAATTGGTCTTCAACGCCGGTTCGATGTCGTCCGGCAGGGCGGGCATCGAGGTCACGGTGTCCGACGGCCAGCAGACCGGCATCGGCATGATCTACTTCTCCGTGAAGCCGGCGAACACGCTGGGCGCGGTCATCGACCCCGTGGTCAAACAGACCACGCCCGACACCCGCACCACCATCGCGCTCAAACCGTACGTGCACGGCACGTCCGTCGAACCGGCCGAATTGACCGCGGTGGAGACGCCGTCCGGCGCGGCCACCACCATGAACGCCACCGACATGTCGATCACGTTCACCGCCTCCAATCCCGGCACCTACTATGTGCCGTACACCATCACGCAGGGTTCCATTCCGTCGACCGGTCTGGCTCGTGTGGAGGTGCAGGCGGTGGCCGGAGACGCCGCCAAGCCAATCGCGGCGAACGACGTGGCGCTGCTAGGTGCGGACAATACCGCGATCGTGGAGCCGCTTGCCAACGACGTCGACCCGATGGGCGGCGTGCTGTCGGTGACCAGCGTCACCGCGGACGCGCAAAGCGGCATCAAAACCGGTGTGGTGAGCAACAAGCGCGTCTATATCACCGCGCGTCAGGTGCCTACCGAGCCGGTGCGGATCTCCTACACCGTGGCCAACGCGGCCGGATCGTCGACCGGCGTCATCGTCCTGCAGCCGCCGGCGCTGACCACGTCGAATTCCGTGCCGAAGGCCGAGAACATCACCACACAGGTGCGCACCGAAGGCATCGTGTCCGTGGACGTGCTCGACCATGTCACGTATTCCGACGGCACCACGGTGAGCCTGCAGAACGATTTGCAGTATGACAAGAACACGTTCAAGGGTCTGGTGTTCGTGTCCGGCGACACCGTGCGCTATCAGGCCACCAGACAAACCGGCTCCTTCCCCGTCACCTACACGGTGAAGGACAATCTCGGCAACGCGGCCTCGGCCACCATCACCATCAACGTGCATCAGAAGGACGCGTCCAACAAGGCGGCTCCGACACCGTCCGACGTCGAGGCGCAGGTGGCGGCCGGTCAGAAGGTGCAGATTCCGATCACGCTCACCGGCATCGACGCTGACGGCGATGACGTGCAGCTGCTCGGCTTGGGCAACAAAGCGCCGAAACTGGGCCGTATCAGCGAGGTGGGCGCCACGTATCTGGTGTATGAGGCGTATGCCGATTCGTCCGGAACGGACACGTTCTCCTACGCCGTGGAGGATTGGACCGGTCAGAGGGCCACCGCGCAGGTGCGTGTGGGCGTGTTCAAATCCGGAGCCGATTCGGGTGTGTACGCGCGCGACGACGAGATCACGCTGCGTCCGAACACCGCGGCCACCGTGCCGGTGGCGCAGAACGACATTTCCGGGGACAATACTGATCTGACCGTGGCCAAGGACGTGGAATCGCAAGGCATCGGCGGCATTCAGGTCGTTGACAACATGCTGTCGTTCACCACGCCGAAGCAGGCGGGCACGTATTACGTGGTCTACACCGTCAAGGACAAGGCCGGCCTGTCCGATTCGGCGACGTTGACGGTGAATGTCGACGAGAACGCCGCCATCGACCCGCCGACCGCGTACGATTACCGTGTTCCGGCCGCCGCCACGATCGACAAGAAATCCGTGGACGTGGACGTTTCGCAGTGGATCGCCAATCCGTCCGGCACCGCCGACGAGCTTCAGGTGGGCGTGGATCCTTCCGCGACCGACCATGCGCATGTCAAGGGCGGCAAGGATTCCACCATCATCACCGTTGATCTGACCGACGAGGCGCGCGCGGTGCCGTACACCGTCACGAACACGACGTACGGCATCACGTCCACCGCGTTCATCCAAGTGCCCGCATATGGCGTGTTTCCGCCGGTTCTACGTCCGAAGGCGCCGGCGTTGAAGGTCAATGCGCGTGAGACCATCACCATCAACATCGCCGACTACGTGCGTGTGGGCGCGGGCAAGACCGCGTATGTGGACGGCGCCGATTCGGTGAGCGCCACGAAGGCCGCGGACGGCGACCTGTACGTCAACGACCAGACGTTGAGGTTCACCGCGCCGAAGGATTACGCGGGTCCCGCGTCCATCACCTTCACCGCGGTGGACGGCAAGCGAGACAAGAACGACAAGGTGAAGATCGTCAATTCGGCGGTGCTCACGCTTCCGATCACGGTGATCGGACGTGAGGTTCCGCCGCCGACGTTCTCATCCTCCACCGTCGATGTGGTGGCCGGCGAGAAGGCCACTACCATCGATCTGACGGCGCTGACCCATTCGGCGTCGGGCCTGTACGAGGATGAGAAGCAGTACTCGTATTCCGGCGGCGTGAATTCCGGCAGTGTGGATGCCAGAGTGTCTCCCTCCGGCACGTTGACCGTGTCCGCGGACAAGACGGCCACGCCGGACACCACAGTGAGCGTGCCCGTCTCGATCAAATATGCGAAGGGTACGGTGAGCGCCGGTATGACCGTGCGCGTCACCGCGTCCAACAGGCCGCTCGCCCGTGTCACCGAGAAGACCGTGAAAATCAAGGCCGGTTCCAGCGAGCAGGTGAATCTGCTGTCCGACGCGTACAATCCGTTCCCCGACACTCCGCTGACGGTGACCGGATGCACGTCCGATGGCGCGTCGAAGCTGACGGTGGATTGCCCGTCCAACGGCGTGGTGTCCATCAGGGCGGCTTCCGACATCGGCGCGAACACCAACAAGGTGGTCGTCACCGTGCGCGACGCCACCAAAACAAAGGAACGTGAGGTGACCGGCACCATCAGCGTTTCGGTGATGGACAAGCCTGATGCGCCGCTGCTTTCCGCGGTGTCCGGCGACCCGCAGGATGGCGCCGTGAATCTGAGCTGGACGGCCGGTTCGGCCAACGGCAGCCCGATCACCGAATACAAGGTGATGTGGGGCGGAGACGCGTCCGGCGAGCGCTCGTGCGGGCAGAAAACCTCCTGTCTCATCGACGGGTTGAAGAACGGCAAGACTTACTCGTTCAAGGTGCAGGCCAGGAACGAGGTCGGCTGGTCCAAGGATTCCAACGCCGTCGAGGGCACGCCGGACAAGCTGCCTGATGCGCCGACGGATGTGACGGCCAGTGTGAAGGGCAACACGGTGAGCGTCACGTGGAAGGCTCCGGACGGCAATTTCTCGTCGGTGGACAATTACGAGGTGACTTTGTCCGGCAGGAACGCGCCGTCCAAGCAGACGACAAATTCCACCGGAATCGATTTTGTTTTCGATAACAACGCGATTTCCGACGGCGACTCGTACACGGCTACGGTACGCGCCCACAACAAGGTGAATTGGAGCCAACCGTCCAAGGCGTCCGACGCTGTCAAGCCGTGGGGCAAGCCCGATGCGCCGAAGATCTCCGTGACGAACGACGACACCACGGGAACCGTCACCGTCGAATCCGTGGGCAACACCCGCAACGCGGGATGCAAGGCCGTCGAGATTTCCGGAGATGTCAGCGCAAGCATCGACGGATGTTCCGGATCCTACGATTTCAAGATTCCGGACCATGATCTCAACACCAGGGAATACACCATCAAGGCGGCGGTGGTCGGCAAGGAGAAAACGACCAGTGACGATTCGACCGTACGTTTCACACCGAAATACGCGGTGAAGGCGCCCGAATCGGTCAGCGTCAAGGGGCATGACGACGTGTGCGTAGTCAGTTGGAAGGAGAACGGCCACGCCGACGGGTTCACGGTGAGCGCGGACGGACTCGGCTCCTACCATGCCGGCGCTTCCGAACGATCGCACGATTTCCCGCTCAAGGAATGGCAGTTCTGTTCCTCGGGTTCCGTCACGCAGCATTTCAATGGCGCGGCAAGCACCTCCAAGTCCGGCAGGGCCGATCCGGCATACGTCCGCAAGGTGAAGGCCGCCGTCAAGGCGCCGATGCTGACGTGGGACGCCAATGATCCGAACATCATCAAGGTCAGCGGCGGATCGGTGAACATGTACGGCCAGCCCGGCAGAACCGTGATCACCTTCACCGCGGACGGCAAATCCTATGACGTCGCCTGGGTATTGGGCTCCGACAAACTGAACGTCAAGGATGTGCTGCCGACCGGAGTCGATTACGCGTGGAAGGCGAAGGTGGTGGGCACCGACACCGCGCTCAACAACGAGGACAATGGCGGCACACTGCTGGACCATGACAGGTACAAGGCTCCCACGCCGAAACCCGAACCGTCGGAACCTTCAGAACCATCAAAACCGTCGGAGCCATCGGATTCTGACGCGTCCACGGAAGGCGAAGCGGCCACGCGGAATGACCGGCCTGTGGCATCCTCCGTCGCCCTGTCCACCGTCGACGGCGCATCCAAGCCTTGGATCCGCGGCCTGGCCTACTACGCCAGATGGTGAAACGGACGATCACAGCAATCGCAAACACAACGAACCATCCACACGAGCAACACAACAAGCAAGGAGCAACCCATGAGCAACGATTTCGATGATGCCACCCAGCTGGGTTCCATCGGCCATAATCCAAGCGTTCCCAGCCAACCCGGCCAGCAGCAGCCGGCGTTCCACACGCCGAATCTGCCGGAGCAGCCGCAAGCCGATGAGGATCCGGAGGGCACGCTGCTGAGCGCGCACGGCACCGCCCAACCGGCGTTGCCGCAACAGTCCGCCCCGGCAACGCCGAACCAGCCGCGGTTCCGTCAGCCGATGCCGCAGAACCTTCGCCAACCGGCCGCCAATCCGGCAGTCGCAATGCCCGCGCAGCAGCCCGTCCAGCCAACCCAACCCGTCCAGCCCAGCCAGCCTGTACAGCCCGTCAAACAATCCCAGCCGGTCGTCGACACGT
>ERZ809207.516-NODE-516-length-14245-cov-5.319450_pt1 | contig 14245 bp, 9 predicted proteins | sample MGYA00520515_ERZ809207 | MGnify/ENA primary metagenome ERZ809207 (study PRJEB31570, sample SAMEA3213009) | Homo sapiens | biome: human-gut; feature: human gut; material: fecal | place: Sweden | collected 2011 ... | reverse complement strand
GAAAGCCTGCGCGGCAGATGCTCGGAGATATTCGTCACGCGGTCGCGCACGGATTTGATGCTCTTGGAGAGAATTTTATAGGGGTCGACCGTGGTGGACGCGACCATCTGCTCAATGTTCGTGTCATAGAGCAAAGAGCCATGATGCACAATGCAGTCGCCCAGTCGGTACTGCGCGTTGCCGGAAAACTTCTTACCGTCGATCAGAAGATCATTGCGGCCGTTGAAACTGGCATCCGCACCAAGTTCACGCACGGCATCCACGACGGGACCGATATACTGCGCGAATTCAATCTGCTGCTCCGGCGAGTGCTCAATGAACGTGAACTGCCAGCCGCCGAGATCGGTGTAGATCGTCCCGCCGCCGGACATACGGCGCACGAGATGGATCCCGTGCGCGTCGGCATACGGCTTGTTAATCTCTTCGAGAATATTCTGGTACTTGCCGACCATCAGTGTCGGCGTTGTGCGCCAGAAGAGGAAAACCGTGTCCGGCAGGCGCTTTTCCGTGGCAAAATAGTTCTCAAAGCCAAAATTATAGTAAACGTCGGTCGAACCCGTCTCAATATAGATCATGCACGTCCTCCAGCGCCTCCCACGCGCGGTAGGAGCTGCGGGCCAGCGGCGCGGAGGCCACATGGCGGAAGCCCTTACTTAGCGCCAGCTGCTTATAGCGCGCAAAATCCTCCGGCGTTGCGTACCGGTCGAGCTTCCAGTGCTTTTCCGACGGCTGGAGATACTGTCCGATCGTCAGAATGTCGCAGCCAGTGGCCAGAATATCATCCATGAGGACCGAGATCTGCTCGTCCGTCTCTCCGAGGCCGACCATGAATCCGGTCTTGGTCAGGATCGTCGGATCCTTTTCCTTTACATAGCGCAGAACGCCCAGCGTCCGCTCATAGCCCGCCTGCGGGCGGACGGCCTTCTGAAGCTCTTTGACCGTCTCAATATTCAGATTGAACACATCCGGATGCGCGGCGATGACAATGTCGGCGGCCTCATGGCTGCCCTTCATGTCGCTCGTCAGCGTCTCGACCGTCGTGCCGGGGCACAGCGCGCGGATGGCGTGGACGGTCTTCGCAAAGTGCTCCGCGCCGCCGTCCGGCAAATCGTCGCGCGTCGAGCAGGTCAGAACGACGTGGCGCAGCCCCAGCTTTTTTGCCGCCTGCGCAACGTTTTCCGGCTCGTCCGGGTCGGGTGGCAGGGGCTTGCCGCACGTGACGTTGCAGAACCGGCAGTTGCGGGTGCAGACATCGCCGAGAATCATAAACGTGGCGGTGTGCTTCTGATAGCACTCGCCGAGATTCGGACAGTTTGCCGCCTTGCAGACCGTGTTGAGCTTCAGATCGCGCATCAGCTCCGCGACCTCATTCACCGCCTGCTGGTTATAGCGGACGCGCAGCCATTCAGGTTTCCGTTCCATTCCGTCTCCCGCCTTTACTTCGTTTCGACGATCGCGACCGGGGCCAGCGCGTCGATGGTGTCGCCCTCCTCGCACAGCTGACGGCGCAGAATGCCGTCCTCCGTGGCCTCGATCTGGTTGACGACCTTGTCCGTCTCGATCTCATACAGGGCGTCGCCCTTGTGGATCTCGTCGCCCTCGTCCTTGAGCCAGGCGCACAGAACGCCGCTCTTCATTTCGGGCTGCAATTTCGGCATAACAAGCTGCTTTTCCATAATCAAATGCTCCTTTTCATTACATCAGACAATCCAGTAATTCTTCTGCCCGTTCGCCCGCAAGCGTCCGGCAAAGCTCCAGAAACAGCGCCGGATCGAGCCGGACGCCGTTCAGCATGGCGCACAGCGCCTGCGCGTCAAGCGCGTCAGAGCGCACCTCGGCATTGCGGAGCAGGCCGCGCCTGGCCTCATACCGCACAAAAATCGGTTTCCCGGCAAATTCGGCACTCTTTTCATACGTAAAGGCCGGGGTCTTGCCCCACGTCCAGTCCCACGCATGATAAGTCTCATCCGCAAGCCTCCGTACCTCGGCCAGCTGCGGCTCTGTCAGCCGGATCTGCTCCGAGCCGGGCGGCAGCAACTGCTCCGCCAGCCGCTTTGCGAACGTGACGATCTCGCAGTCATCCTTGAGATAAGGGCGCAGATTCGTGACCGTACAGATGGCCGATTCCGTTCCCTTGGAGCAGAACGCGTCGTTTTTCCTGCCGGTCGTGATCTCATCCAGCAGCGACAGGTCGGAATCAAACAGCAGCGTCCCATGGTGCAGGACGCGCCCGCCCGCGATCTTCTGCGCACTGCCGGAGATTTTTTTGCCGTCCACGGCGATATCGCAGGTGCGGTTTTTCTGCGCCGGAACGCCGAGCGCGTTCAGTGCCCGGATGACCGGCTCCAGACAGCGGTCGTAGTCGAGCGGCCCCGTCTGGTCGGATATGAGCGTATAGTTGAGGTTCCCAAGGTCATGATAGACCGTCCCGCCGCCCGACATCCGGCGCACGACGGGAATACCCCTGTCCAGAAGCGCACGCATATGCACCTCCCGGCAGATATTCTGATAGCACCCGACGACGACAGCAGGCCGGTTGCGCCACAGCAGCAGCACATCGCCCTCACGGTAGGTGCGGAACACATAGTCCTCAAACGCCTGATTAAAAAACGGGTCATGCGATGTTGTTTCGATTTGAATCATGCGGAAATCCTTCCGTTTCTGATTTCTTTTTTTATTTTATCACAGGTATCCACAAAAAACAACAGAAAGCTGCGGGCGCGCACCGAAAGCCTTCCCCACTGGAGAAGGTGGCCCGAAGGGCCGGAAGAGGGCCGGGGAACAGTTTCAATTTTTGGAAATCTTAAGCAAAATACAACTGCCTCAACCGCATCAGTCTGCTCCGCTTCGCTCCGCAGCCAGCTTCCCCGGAGGGAAAGTCTTGCCGCGTTCCCGCAGCCTCCGCATCACGCTCGGGTAGCGCGACGCGTCCGTATGCGGCAGGAATCTGGCCGCCTGCATATTCTCTACGAATTTTTCCATCTCCCCGAACTGCACATACGTCGCAAGCGCGCGGATCTGATCCAGCCGCGCCCGGCAGCCCGTATCCAGCAACAGGCGTTTTGCGCCTGCGAGGGAGGAGTTGCCGAGAATTTTGAATTTTTCGCGCGGCAGATCGGGGTACAGACCGACCGTAATCGCGGATTCCAGATCATAATGCGTCCCGAAGCCGCCCGCGAGATAGAACGCGCCGATCTCCGACGGACTGACGTTCACGCTTTCCAGAAGCGTCGCGACCATCGTATGCGCGGCGGCCTTGCAGGTCAGAAATTCCCCGATGTCGTCCTGTGTAAAATAGAGCGGCACATTGCCGTCGTAGGCGTAGATGATGGCCGGGACGTTGCGCTGTCTGGTATCGTCCCACACGTCGCGGATGCACGGCGAGGCGCTTTTCTGCAGATTTCCCGCCGAATCGATCCAGCCGGACAGAAACCCCTCCGCGATCAGATCGAGAATGCCGGAGCCGCAGATGCCCTTCGGCGCGAGACCCCCGACCGTCTCGTACCGGAGCCGGTTGTCGGGCCCGATTTTGATGCGGCAGATCGCGCCCGGCTCGGCGCGCATACCGGATCTGCTGACCGCGCCCTCAAGCGCAGGCCCGGCGGCTCCCGCTCCCATGAGCAGAAATTCCCGGCAGCCGAGCACCAGCTCGCCGTTTGTGCCGATATCGAGAAACAGCGCCAGATCCTCCCGCGTGTCGAGATCCGTCATCAGAAGACCGCTCGTGATATCGCCGCCCAGATAATTTGCGATCGCGGGCATACAGAAAATATTCCCCGCGATGGGAAGTCCAAGCTCGGACGCGCGCAGCACGCCGGGGTCAAAAAATACCGGCGTATAGGGACTCTGGAACACCTGCCACGGGTCGCAGCCGAGGAAAAAGTGCAGCATCGTCGTATTGCCGCCGACCGTCATGGCCGAGACAGCCTCCGGCGGAACACCAGCCTGCGCGCAGCAGCGCTCGATCATCTGCCGCACGTCGTCAAGCGTCAGCGCCTGAAGCGTGTGCAGATTGTCAGGGTTCTCCTTCACGGCCAGAATGCGGTCGAGGATGTTCGCGCCGAACTGCGTCTGGCTGTTGGTACAGGCTGCCTCCGCAAGCGTCTTCCCGGAGAGCAGGTCGACAAGCTCCATCTGCATCGTCGTGCTGCCGATATCGAGGCAAAGACCATAATTCCGGTCTGTCGTGTCCCCCGGCTCGACGCGCACGGCATCCGTCCCGCCCGCACCCGGGCAGAGCGTCACCGTAACGCGATAGCCCGCCTCGTGCAGCACCGGATACAGCTGCTGCATACACCCGAGCGTCAGCCGGCAGCCCTCCGGCAGCGCGGCCAGCAGCCGTTCCCGCGCGGCAAGCGTATCTCCGGCGGACGGCTCCGGCAGCGTCAGATATCGTTTTTCCGTCAATGCGTTCATAAAGACTCCTCACGCCCTGCTTCCCAGCAGGAAGCAGAGAATCCCGTAGCCGGGGGCAAGCAGGTCGAAGACCCACCGGTTCGCGTCGACGCTGCGCTCGCCCATATCGATCACGGCGGTCGCGTTTTTCAGCCGCTTCGCCGTTTTGTAAAGCCTTCTGTCCTGATGCCCGTGCGCCTCTCCGGCGCGCATCCAGCGGTCAAAAATGCCGTCCAGATACGCGTGGATCAGCAGCTCCGTGGCCATGGAGCGCTCCGTAATGTGCAGCTGCGCGCCGTGCTCCGCCGCGTAGCCGTCCAGAATCATGCGGCTGAGCGGCAGCGAGCCGGTGCCCCGCTGCCGCAGATAGGCCATAAGCGCGCCGTTCGTCGTCAGATGCACGGCGCGGTCCGTATAGGAAAGCTCCACGCCCTCCGGCAGCCTCTGTGTTTCCATGCAATGCGCTTCCTTTGTTTTTTCTTATCTTACCACATCCCGCGCAGCTGCGCAAGGCTTCCCTTATCCTGCGGAGCATGGCATGAAAATGCCCGGACGGCAGCGCGTCCGGGCATTTTGTCAGGTCTGCTCGTCAGAAATGGGAGGCTGCGGCTCCTCCGGCGGTGCAGGCTCCTCGTCAGGGGGAACGGCTGTGCCGGGGTCTTCCTCAGCGGGAGGCGCAGACTCTTCCGGGTCCTCGACGGGCGGCTCCTCCGGAACGGGTGCCGGGCAGGCGGGCGTCTGGGGCTGATCCCAGTAATATTCGCCCGTCATATCCTCGTCATAGCGCAGCCGGAGCGTTCCGCCGCCAAGCAGGTCGCGCAGGATATCAACGTGGCAGTAGCCGCCGTCAAGCTGCATGATGTTCCAGTAATAGCTTTCGCTGCCGCGCATACCGCTGACGGTCTGGCAGGTAAGGCCCGCCTCATCGCACAGCAGCTGCCAGCTCTGCGCCATGCTTTTGCTGTCGGCAATGCCCTGGCAGAGCGCGGAATAGACCGGGGTGCGGCTGGTGCCCTCCTGATATGGGAAGCGCTCGGCCAGATACGTAAACAGCAGCGAGGCCTTTTCCGTCTCGCTCGTGCAGTAGCGGACATAAATTTCCGCCGCGCGCAGACTCTCGGATACGTCCTGCTGCATACTCCGCAGCTCCAGCCGGGAGGCCGGATAGTCGAATACCAGCTCCACAATGCGGTTGCGGGCGTCAGCCGGATAGGACGTGACGGTCAGCTCCGGCTGCGCGGACTGCTCCTTCAGATGCGCGCCGCAGTAATCCTGCACAAGCGCCGCATAGTCGGGCTGGCCCGGATAGGTCGCGTAGAGCGTCAGATGGTCGTCGTAATTCTCCAGCGCCTGACACAGCAGACGCTTTGCCTCCGACTCGCTGCCGACATATTCGATCTCGTCCAGCGGCGTGCGCACATCGCGGAACGTGATATCGATCCTGATCTCGTAATAGGCGACGATCAGCGTACAGTCGTGCGTGATATAGTCGATGGCGTACGCGCCGATCGGATCCTCGCGCGAAAACTCGTACACGGCGGCGGGAAGATCCTCCTCGACGTCGCCGGAATATTGGCTCGTATGGATCACGCCATGCTCCACGCCGTTCTGCACGAGCGTCCGCAGGGCGTTCTTGAGCGACTTATAATCGCGAACCGTCAGCACGTCGCTCTGCGGCTCGGCCTTTGTGCCCGTGTTGTGCGGGGTCACAAGGGTGTAGGAGGACGGGACCAGCCTGCTGCACCCGCACAGGGCTGCCAGCAGCAGAGCAAGCGCAGCCGTCATCATCCAGCGTTTCAAAGCAGCCCCTCCTTGCCGTTATAATTCCTCACCCGAGACGCGGAAGCCCTCGCCCAGGACCTGGTGCGCGGGAAGCAGGATCACAAACGCGTCCGGATCGATCTCACGCACGATGGATTTCAGCTCCGGCAGCTCCTTCTGCCGCACGGCGGACATCAGCACGGGCCGGGGACTGCCGGTATAGCTGCCGCTGCCCTCCAGTACGGTCGCGCCGCGGTCGAGCCGGGTTCCAATCTGCTCGGAGACGGTCTGGTAGTGCTCGGAGATGATCAGCGCGACGGTCGAATGATCCAGCCCGTAGAGCAGCTGATCCATCACGAACGACGATGCCGCCAGCGGAAGCGCACTGTAGAGCGTCTTGGACAGATCGTGGAACACGATGCCGGTCAGCGTGATGATGAACAGGTCGATCGCCAGCATGACCTTGCCGAGACTGGCCGAGCGGAAGCGGCGGCGCAGCAGTCTGGCTGCGATATCGGAGCCGCCCGTCGTGCCCCCGGACAGGAACACAAGGCCGATGCCAAGCCCGACGAGAATGCCGCCATAGAGGCTGTCGAGCAGAATTTCCGTTTTCGGCGCGGGGATAAAGGCGAACAGATCGATGAATACGGAGCTCAGCAGCATGCCGGACAGCGAACCGAACAGAAATTTTCTGCCAAGCTTCTTTGCGCCGAGGACAAACAGCGGTACGTTCAAAAGCATGGTGATCACGCCGATCTGGCCGAAGCCCAGAAGCTCGCGCAGGATCATCGCCAGACCGCTCATGCCGCCGACGTTCAGATTGTTCGGCTCCAGAAACAGATCGAAGCCGAGTGCGAAAATGGCGCTGCCAAGGGTGATCTTCCATCCCATCTGCCAGATGGTCTTGAGCGTTTCACGTTTCAAACCGTCGTCCTCCCGTACTTCTTTTTTATCAGATATCCAGCTTCATCTGTGTTTCGCCGACGTCCTCTCCGCGCAGGAGCGCGCCTGCGGCGGGCAGCGTCCGGGCCGAATAGCGGCCTACGTTGCTGAGCGGTGTTTTTTCCAGCTCCGCGGCCGATTCGATGGCGGCCTTTCGCTTCAGGCTCATCACAGCGACGCCCTGCGTCGCGCGCGTGGTCTTGGCGGAAAGCTGCGCCGTGGAGAACACGAGCACGCGCCCGTCCGTTGCGCGGATGACGATCTGCTTTTCCTCCGGCAGATCGATCACGGCCCGGAGCGGGCTTTTGTCGGAGTATGCGCCCGTCAGCCGCTTGCGGTTGGATTTGGTGTCATAGCAGCTCGCAGCGACCTTCGCCGCCTTGCCGTTTTCAAAGACGAAGAGCAGATTGCCCTCGTATTTTCCGGGGAAAATGACCGTCAGGAAGCTCTCGCCCTCATCGAAGCCGAGCTTACCGGGCAGGAAATCGCCGAGCGTGGAGGCTTTTCCGTCGGCAAAATCGGAAATTTTCGTCTTGTAGACCTGATATTTGTCGGTAAAGACCAGCATCTCCTCACTGTTCTGCGCCGGGCGGGTCAGAAGCAGGCTGTCGCCCTCCTTGAATTTCTGTTCGCCGGACATCCGCAGCGACTGCGCTGTGATCTTCTTGAAATAGCCCTCGCGGGAGAGGAAGACCGTGACGGGATAGTCGTTTTCCGGCTCGTCGTCCGGCTCCTGCGGAAGCTCGTGGTCATACACAAGGGTCGTCCTGCGCTCCTTACCGTATTTCTGCGCGACCTGCTCCAGCTCCTTGCAGATGAGCGCCTGCACCTTTTTCTCAGAGCCGAGCGTCGCTTCGAGGTCGGCGATCTCCTTTTCAAGGGACTCCGTCTCCTTCAACCGGTTCAGAATGAATTCCTTGTTGATGCTGCGCAGCTTGATCTCCGCGACGTATTCCGCCTGTACCTGATCGATGCCGAAGCCGATCATGAGGTTCGGGACGACCTCCGCATCCAGCTCCGTCTCGCGGATGATGCGGATAGCCTTGTCGATATCGAGAAGAATTTTGCCGAGGCCCTTCAGCAGGTGCAGCTTGTCCTTCTTTTTGTTCATCTGGAAATAGAGCCGGCGGCGGACGCATTCGGTGCGCCACGCCGTCCACTCGGAGAAAATTTCGCGCACGCCCATCACGCGCGGCATACCGGCAATGAGAATGTTGAAGTTGCAGCCGAACGCATCCTGCAGCGTCGTCGTCTTGAACAGCTTCTGCATGAGCTTGTCCGGGTCCGCGCCGCGCTTCAAGTCGATGGTGAGCTTCAGACCGTTCAGGTCGGTTTCGTCGCGCATATCGCTGATCTCGCGGATCTTATTTGCCTTGATCAGCTCGGCGACCTTATCGAGAATAATTTCCGTGGCGGTCGTGTAGGGGATCTCGTAGATCTCGATCATGTTCCCGTCCTTGACATAGCGCCACTTTGCCCGCAGGCGGAACGAGCCGCGGCCCGTTTCGTAGATCTGCTGCATCTGGGCAGGATCGTAGAGAATTTCGCCGCCCGTCGGGAAATCCGGGGCCGGAAGCGTGTCCAGCAGATCCGCGTTCGGGTTTTTGATGAGCGCGATCGCCGTGCGGCAGACCTCGGCCAGATTGAACGAGCAGATATTCGACGCCATGCCGACAGCGATGCCCATGTTGGCCGAGACCAGCACGTTCGGGAACGTTGTCGGCAGCAGCACAGGCTCCTGCATGGAGCCGTCGTAATTGTCGACAAAATCGACGGTATCGGCGTCGATATCGCGGAACAGCTCGGCGCAGATCGGCTCGAGCTTCGCTTCGGTGTAACGCGAGGCGGCGTAGGCCATATCGCGCGAATAGACCTTGCCGAAGTTGCCCTTGGAGTCGACGAACGGGTGCAGCAGCGTCTCGTTGCCGCGCGCCAGACGCACCATCGTCTCATAGATGGCGGCGTCGCCGTGCGGGTTCAGCTTCATCGTCTGGCCGACGATGTTGGCGGATTTGGTGCGGGGCTTTGTGAGAAGCCCCATTTCGTACATGGTGTACAGAAGCTTGCGGTGCGACGGCTTGAAGCCGTCGATCTCCGGAATGGCACGCGAGACGATGACCGACATGGCGTAGGGCATATAGTTGGACTCCAGCGTCTGACAGATCGGCTGCTCGAGCACCTCCGCCCGCAGCCCCATCACATTCGGGTCGTCATGCTTTTTGCTTTCCGGTTGTTTTTTCTTTGGCATAGTTGATCGTTCCTTATCGTTCGTTCCTCAAAGCCTTCCCCTAGGGGGAAGGTGGCCCGAAGGGCCTTTGTAGGGGCCGATGCCCACACGGCCCGGCAGGATGCACCGATTTTGCGAAAATCTTCGGCGAATTCGCAACTGCCCAATGGGCCGACAGAGTCGTCGGCCCCTACAAATAATCTTTTACGGCCCTGCTCTCTGTAGGGGCGGACGACTCTGTCCGCCCGGCAGAATGCACTGTTTTTACGGGAATCTACGGCGAATTCGTAACTTCCCAACGGGCCGATGTGGGCATCGGCCCCTACAACGGGTACGGGAGCGCCCAAGGATTCGCTTTGAATAAAGGGAAGCCTTGGGGGCGCATCTCACGACACATCCAGCTGATCGAGATATTTATATCCGTTTTCCGCGATATGCTCCTTGCGGCCCTGTAAATTATCGCCCAGCAGCAGATCGAAAATCTGCATCGTGCGCTCCATATCCTCGGGCATGACCTTGATGAGGCGGCGCGTTTCCGGGTTCATGGTCGTCATCCACATCATTTCCGGGTCGTTTTCGCCAAGACCCTTCGAGCGGTTGATGGAGAGCTTTTTGCCCTCCAGCTTCTTGACGATCTCGGATTTTTCCGCGTCGGTGTATGCAAACCACGTCTTGTCCTTGCATGTGATCTCATACAGGGGCGATTCCGCGATATACACATATCCCTCCTGAATGAGCGTCGGGCACAGCCGGTAGATCATGGTCAGAATCAGCGTGCGGATCTGATAGCCGTCGACGTCGGCGTCGGTGCAGATGATGACCTTGTTCCAGCGCAGATTTTCCAGATCAAACGCGGACAGATCCTTCGTCTTCTTCGTCTGCACCTCCACACCGCAGCCAAGCACGCGGATGAGGTCGGTGATGATGTCGGACTTGAAAATGCGGTCGTAATCAGCCTTCAGGCAGTTCAGAATCTTGCCGCGCACGGGCATGATGCCCTGAAATTCCGCGTCGCGCGAGAGTTTGACCGAGCCGAGCGCGGAATCGCCCTCGACGATATAAATTTCGCGCTTCGACACGTCCTTCGTGCGGCAGTCGACGAATTTCTGCACGCGGTTGGCGATATCAAGATTGCCGGTCAGCTTTTTCTTGATGTTCAGACGCGCCTTTTCCGCCGATTCGCGGCTTCTTTTGTTGACCAGCACCTGATCCGCGATGCGGTCGGCCTCCTGCTTGTTTTCGATGAAATAGACGTGCAGCCGGTCGCGGAAAAATTCCGCCATGGCGTCCTGCACGAATTTGTTCGTGATGGCCTTTTTTGTCTGGTTCTCATACGAGGTCTGCGTGGAGAAGCAGTTCGTCACCAGCACCAGACAGTCGGCCACGTCCTGAAACGTGATCTTGGATTCGGACTTGGTATATTTATTTGTCTGCTTGCAGTAGGCGTCGATGGCGTAGACAAAGGCGTTTTTGACGGCCTTTTCCGGTGCGCCGCCGTGTTCGAGCCAAGAAGAATTGTGATAGTATTCGAGACGGTTGACACGGTTCGAGAAGCACAGGGCGGCGGAAATGCGCACCTTGTATTCCGGCTTGTCTTCACGGTCACGGCCCTTGCGCTCAGCCTCCCAGAACTGCGGCATGGTCAGCGTCTGCTCACCTGCAATTTCGTTTACATAATCCAAAATGCCGTTGGGATAGCAGTAATCCGTCTTGACGAATTTGCCGCCTTCCTGATCGCGGAACGTGAACGTCACGCCCGCGTTGACGACAGCCTGCCGCTTGAGCGTGTCCTCAAAATATTCCTTCGGAATGTTGATGTCGGTGAAGACGGCCAGATCGGGCTTCCAGCGGAAGACGGAGCCGGTGGCCTTGCGGTCGGTCGGCTCCTTTTTCATCTTGCCGACAAGCTCGCCCTTTTCAAAATGCAGCGTGTATTTAAACCCGTCGCGGCGGACGGTCGCGTCAAAATACTCGGACGAATACTGCGTGGCGCAGGAGCCGAGGCCGTTCAGGCCCAGCGAGAATTCATAGTCGCCGCCCGCGTTGTTCTGGTACTTACCGCCTGCGTAAAGCTCGCAGAAGACAAGCTCCCAGTTGTATTTTCCCTCTTTTTCGTTCCAGTCGACCGGACAGCCGCGCCCGAAGTCCTCGACCTCAATGGAATGATCCTCATAGCGCGTCACGAGAATTTGCCGGCCGTAGCCCTCGCGCGCTTCGTCGATGGCGTTGGACAGAATTTCAAAAACGGCGTGCTCACAGCCCTCCAGGCCGTCCGAGCCGAAAATGACCGCCGGCCGCAGCCGGACGCGGTCCGCGCCCTTTAAAGACGAGATGGACTCGTTTCCATAGGCTTTTTGTTCTTTCATGCGGATTCCTCACAATATTTCGTGCTGTAACGGGCATTCCACCCACTATAATTAGATATAGTATACGGTTTTTTTACTCCAAAGTCAAGGTTTGCCGCAAAGCCCGCAGGATATACGGCGGCCTGCCCAGCGTTCGCGGACGGGGAAAATTTTCGTGTTTTTCCGTTTGGTGATTGCAAAGTTTTCGGTTTCGGTTTATGATATATGATGTGAAGTGTAGTACAAAATCGGCAGAAGCTTCTGCCATGCGCTGGACAGGGAAAGATTTATGAAAATTGGATTTGACAATCAGAAGTATTTGAAGCTGCAGTCCGAACGGATCCTGGAGCGCGTCGCGCATTTCGGCGGCAAGCTCTATCTGGAATTCGGCGGCAAGCTTTTTGACGACTATCACGCCTCGCGCGTCCTGCCTGGCTTCCAGCCGGACAGCAAGATGAAGGTGCTGCTGCAGCTCAAGGAGCAGGCGGAGATCGTCATTGCCATCAACGCAGCCCACATTGAAATGAACAAGCGCCGGGGCGATCTCGGCATTACCTACGATCTGGACGTCATGCGCCTGATCGACACGTTCCGTTCCATCGGACTCTATGTCGGCAGCGTCGTCATCACGCAGTACGCGGGCCAGCAGGCCGCCGAAGCGTTCCAGCGCAAGCTGGAGGCGCTGGGCGTGAAGGTCTACCGGCACTATCCCATCGCGGATTATCCTTCGAATATCAATCTCATCGTTTCCAATGAGGGCTACGGCAGAAACGAGTATATCGAAACCAGCCGCCCCATCGTCATTGTCACGGCCCCCGGCCCCGGCTCCGGCAAGATGGCGACCTGCCTCAGCCAGCTCTATCAGGAGCATAAGCGCGGCGTGAATGCGGGCTACGCCAAATATGAGACGTTCCCGATCTGGAACCTGCCGCTCAAGCACCCGGTCAACCTCGCCTACGAGGCCGCGACAGCCGATCTGGCCGACGTCAACATGATCGACCCCTTCCACCTCGACGCCTACGGCGAAACAACGGTCAATTATAACCGCGACATCGAGATCTTCCCGGTGCTCGAAACGATCTTCCGCTCCATCTTCGGCGAGTGCCCGTATAAAAGCCCGACGGATATGGGCGTCAACATGGCGGGCTTTGCCATCTGCGACGATGATGCCTGCCGCGAAGCGTCGTATCAGGAGATCATCCGGCGTTATTTCGCCTCCGCCTGCGCCGTCAAAAAGGGCGTCGCCATGCCCGAGGAGCTGCGCAAGCAGGAAATGCTCATGAATTCGCTGCATCTGGACGTGTCCATGCGCAGAACCGTCCCCGCCGCGCGGGCCAAGGCTGCCGAGACGGGCGCGCCTGCCGCAGCGATCGAGCTGCCGGACGGGCGGCTCGTCACCGGCAAGACCTCCGGCCTGATGGGCGCGTCGTGCGCCGCGCTTCTGAACGCGATCAAGCTTTCCGCCGGGATCGACGACCGCGTGAACCTCATTTCTCCGATGGTCCTCGCCCCCATCCAGCACCTGAAGATCGAGCATCTGGGCAATTCCAACCCCCGCCTGCACACGGACGAGGTCCTCATCGCGCTGTCCATCAGCGCCGTGACGAATCCGACCGCCGAGATTGCCATGGAGGCGCTGGCCTCCCTGCGCGGCAGTCAGGTGCATTCGTCCGTCATTCTCTCCTCGGTCGACGAGGGGATGTTCAAGCGCCTCGGCATGAACGTTACGTTCGAGCCGGTCTATCAGTCGCACACGCTCTATCACAAGTGAGGGATCGACGCTATGGAACATTCCCGCAGTAAATTACCTGCCATGCTCGCCGTTCTGTTCTGCATTGCGCTGCTGGCCGGTGTCGGCGTGCTCCTGTGGAAGACGCTCCCGGAAAAGCAGATGCCCGAGCAGGCCGAGACCATCCAGACGGACGGCGTGTTTTCCAACGAACCGACGACCGTAGAGCCGGAGCGCGAAGCGCCCTACGAGGGCGAGCTTCCCGGCCAGGCCGCCCAGCCGGAGACGCCGGACGAGCAGCCACAGCCGGCTACGGATGATCAGAATGAAACAGACCCGCAGACGCCGGACGCTCCGGAAGCCTCCGCCGCACAGCAGACGGCGCAGGCGCTTCTCGATACCATGACGGACGAGGAAAAAATCTGGCAGCTGTTCTTCGTAACGCCGGAGGCCATCACAAACGTCAACACCGCCACCGTAGCGGGGGAGACGACAAAGAAAGCGCTGGAGCAGTACCCGGTCGGCGGCATCGTGTATTTCGCGAAAAACCTTGAAAACCGCGAACAGACCGTCGCGCTGCTGGAAAACACGCAGTCCTACGCAAAAATTCCGCTCTTCCTCGGCGTTGACGAGGAGGGCGGCACCGTCAGCCGCGTCGGCAGCAACCCGGACATGGGCGTGCCGTCCGTCGGCGATATGCGTTCGCTCGGCAAGCAGCAGGATCCCGCAGCGGCCTATGCCGCCGGGCAGGACATCGGCGGCAGCCTGCACGCGCTGGGCTTCAATCTGGACTTTGCCCCGGTCGCGGACGTTGCGCAGGGTGCAGACAGCGTCATCGGCAGCCGC
>ERZ809207.506-NODE-506-length-14429-cov-5.240573_pt1 | contig 14429 bp, 14 predicted proteins | sample MGYA00520515_ERZ809207 | MGnify/ENA primary metagenome ERZ809207 (study PRJEB31570, sample SAMEA3213009) | Homo sapiens | biome: human-gut; feature: human gut; material: fecal | place: Sweden | collected 2011 ... | reverse complement strand
ACGGTTTTTGCGTAAAACAAACCGTCTATGGTCTTAAGTTGATGACATTGCCCTGAAAGGAGAGGTGGCTCGGCGAAGCCGAGTCGGAGAGGTCATGCAGCAACGCGCTGCAGATCTTATATTGATTTTCGGCGAATTCGTATGCATTTGCGCATGCAGCTGTAGGGGCCGATGCCCACATCGGCCCATCGGGGAGTTTCGAATTCGCCGAAGATTTCCGTAAAATCGGTGCAGTCTGCGTGGGCCGATGTGGGCATCGGCCCCTACAACGCATTTAAGAACAGGGGCGGAATTTTTGAGCTGTTCTTAGTTTCGCGGGAAAGATCCAAGAAAACCGAAGCGGTTTTCTTGGTCGCTTCAAGGAGGTCCGGGGGGAAATCCTCTGAAAAAATAAGCAGGGCCCGCTGCATTTTGCGGCGGGCCCTGCATGGTATGGAGCGTTACAGGCAGGTCTGCAGGATGCACAGGATCATCTGCGCGTGGCCGCATTCCTCCTCAGCGATCTTCAGCAGCATACAGCGGTGCGTTCCGGCGTTTTCGGCGAGCGCTTCATACGCCTCGTGCGCGGCGTGCTCCTCGGAATAGCGCTGGCGGAGCGTTTCGTTGATGCAGGTGACGCACGGCGCATCCGGCCTGCCGGGACAGGCCTTTTTGCCGGTCTTGAGGAAATAGACCGCGCCGAACTGCTTCGCGTGGCAGGCCTCCTGCCGGGCCATCTCGCGCAGCATGGTCTGCGCCCGGCCCTTCATGCGGCTGGCGAGATGCGCGTAGAGCGCGCTGTCGGCGCGTTCATCCCGGATCAGCTCGAGAAGCTTTTCGGGCGTCAGAGAATCGGCTGCGGCGCTGCCGGAGCCGGTTTGCTCGTTCATCTGGGCAGCCGGGACAGCCTGCGCATTCATCACGCGGCTCCAGACCCGCTGCGTCTGTTGTTCTGTGAGTGGTTGCATGGGATCTCCCTCCTTCGCCCCATCGTATGCGCTGCGGGGCCGGATTGTGCGGTTTCACAAAAAATCCCACACGGAAACGGCAAATTTGCACGATTTTCTCACAGAAAAATCTTGTATTTCCAGTATGTCTGTGTTAAAATTCTTTTTTGTGAGATTTTTATGTACGAAACTTTCAGGCAAAGAAGGAAGGGGCGCCAAGTATGACGCAGGATAAAATTCGGAATATTGCAATCATCGCGCACGTTGACCACGGCAAGACCACGCTGGTCGATCAGATGCTCAAGCAGGGCGGCGTGTACCGCGAAAACCAGGCGGTCGTCGACCGTGTGATGGACTCCGGCGATCTCGAACGCGAGCGCGGCATCACCATTCTCGCCAAGAATACCGCTGTCCACTATAAGGATTATAAGATCAACATCGTCGATACCCCGGGCCATGCCGATTTCTCCGGCGAGGTCGAGCGCATTCTGAAGATGGTCGACGGCGTCCTGCTGCTCGTTGACGCGGCGGAGGGACCCATGCCGCAGACGCGCTTCGTGCTGCAAAAGGCGCTGGAGCTTGGCCACAAGGTCATCGTTGTCGTCAACAAGATCGACCGGCCCGACGCCCGCGTGCACGAGGTCATGGACGAGGTTCTTGAGCTGCTGCTCGACCTGAACGCCACCGAAGAACAGTTCGATTCCCCGACGATCTTCTGCTCGGCCCGTGAGGGCACGTCGTCTTACGGCCCCGACGACAAGGGCACGGATCTTGTCCCGCTGTTCGAGACGATCGTCAACTATATCGATCCCCCGAAGGGCGATGCAAACGGGCCGCTGCAGGTGCTCGTCTCGTCCATCGACTATAACGAATTCGTTGGCCGTATGGGCATCGGCCGCATCGAACGCGGCACGATCCACCAGAACGAGGAGGTCATCGTCTGCGATTACCACGACCCGTCTGTCAAGAAGAAGGAAAAGGTTGTCGCCCTGTACGAGTTTACCGGCCTTGGCCGCAGCCCCATCCAGCAGGCGTCCGCCGGCGAGATCGTCGCCTTCTCCGGCATTTCGGATATCACCATCGGCCGTACGCTCTGCGATCTGGAGACCGTTGAGCCGCTGCCATTCGTCAAGATCTCCGACCCGACCATCGAAATGACCTTCTCCGTCAACGATTCTCCGTTCGCGGGCCGCGAGGGCAAATACGTCACGTCCCGCAACCTGCGTGACCGTCTGCAAAGAGAGCTTCTGAAGGACGTCTCCCTGCACGTGACAGAGATGGGCACCGATGCCTTTAACGTCGCGGGCCGCGGCGAGATGCACCTGTCCATTCTGATCGAGACGATGCGCCGCGAGGGCTATGAGTTCCAGGTGTCCACGCCGCACGTGCTGAATAAGACCATCGACGGCAAGCTCTGTGAGCCGATTGAGCGCATGATCGCGGACGTGCCGGAAAATTCCGTCGGCTCCGTGATCGATAAGATCTCCCAGCGCAAGGGCGACCTCGTCTCCATGACCCCGATCGGCAGCCGTATGCGGTTGGAGTTCCTTGTCCCGACGCGCGGCCTGTTCGGCTACCGCAACGAATTTTTGACCGACACGAGAGGCGAGGGGATTATGGCTTCGACGCTCGACAGCTACGCACCCGTCAAGGGCGAGATCTCCCGCCGTCTGACCGGCTCGCTCGTCGCGTTTGAAACGGGCGAAACGACCGCCTATGGTATCGGCGGCGTGCAGGATCGCGGTTCGATGTTCATCGGGCCGGGCGTGGAGGTCTATGCCGGTATGATCGTCGGCCAGTGCAACCGCAACGAGGACATGGCCGTCAATGTCTGCAAGAAAAAGCAGCTGACTAATATGCGCGCTGCAGGCTCCGACGCCGCCATCCGCCTCGTACCGCCGACGGTTCTGTCGCTCGAGCAGTGCATGGAATACCTTGCCGACGACGAGCTGCTGGAGGTCACGCCGAAAAGCCTCCGTATGCGCAAGCGCCAGCTCGACCATTCGGCCAGAATGCGCGCTCTGATGAAATCCAGACAGTAAAAAATGCTCCTCCGTATGCCGTAGCATACGGAGGAGTTTTTCTAAAGTCAAAAATTGAAATACGGCAGGCCGCGGTATTTCTCCGGCAGTTCCTCTTTGCAATATACATTGTGAAGTGTTGTGACGAGCGAAGACGGCTCTGCACAGATATAGCGGTTCAGATACTCGATAAAGTCCTTTTCGGTATAGCATACCACGACCGCAGAACCCCTTTTCACCCGATATCTTGCAGCATCGGGGCTTTCGTGCAGCCAATGACAGCTGAACTCCAGACAGTATGTTTCGAGATCATCCGCCACTGCACCCGAAACACAGTACACGCTGATCTCGCCGTCTGCGCTTAAAAGAACCTGTTTCATAAGTCCTCCAAATATTGTTCCTCCATTCGCCGTAGGGGCCGATGCCCACATCGGCCCGGCAGAATGCACTGTTTCTACGGAAATCTGCGGCGAATTCGTAATTTCCCAATGGGCCGATGTGGGCATCGGCCCCTACATTGCAATATGTCAGTGCATACGGGGCACTGGGGGATTTCTGTAGAACAGGTGCTCTCTGCGCGCGGTGGACAGAGTCGTCGGCCCCTACAAATCACCTGCTGATCGTCAGAACACCGGCGCAGGGGGATAGCTGCGTAAATAAAAGGTCTGGAAAATCCTTTTTTATTTCTTCCGCGACGAAATAGATTTCATCGACATCCCAATCCGCTCCCGCTTCCTGCCTGCACTGGTTCAGAGCGTCGCGGGTTTCAAACGCAACGTCGCCGATCAGAATTTTTCCGTTTTCATTCAGACAGCCGCGCAGTGCGGACAGAAATACGACTTTCTGCGCGTCTGTCAGATGGTGCAGCGCATAGGTTGCAACAATATAATCATAGCGGCGATCTCGCAGCGGCTCCACCAGACCCGTTGTAAAGTCGCCCTGATATAAATGCGCGTCCGGCATTTTTTCGGATGCCAGTTCGAGCATTCTGGATGAGAAATCCTGCCCGTAGATGGTGCAGCCCTGTTCATACAGCTTCGCCGTCAGCACGGCGGTTCCAAACCCGATGTCCAGCACAGACGCGTTTGGGGTCTGCATGACAGTCTGAAAAATTGCAGCGAGTACCTTTTTGTATCCGGCAAACGGGTAGGTATTCGCTTCGTCGGAAAGACCGACGCTTTTGTCATATCCGTCCGCCCACAGGTCGAATCCTTTGTGGTTCAGCATAGATGCCTCCTGAAATTTTGAATTGTCATTTCTTCCAGATCTTCGGCTGGTACTGCATATTGGAGACGTTGTAAACCGTAATAAACGCCTTTGGGTCCTCGCGGTTGATGAAGGTCATCAGGCGCTGGTATTCGCTTTTGTCGACGATGGTGATGATCTCGTTGTGGCGCTGCAGATTGTATGCGCCGATGGCTTCGTAGATCGTGGCGCCGCTGTGCAGCTCGTTGATGATGAACTGCCGCAGCGCTTCCTCTTTTTCGGTGATGATGCAGACGCGGCGCTTCTTGTTGTGGTCGAAAATGAAATGATCCAGAATAATGCCGTTGAAATACGTGCCCAGAATGCTTAAGACTACCGTCTTTTTGTCGTAGACAAGCGCTGCGGACAGTGCCACGCACATACCGGACAGAGACATGGCTCTTCCTAGATCCATGCGCAGGTATTTGTTCAGAATTTTTGCCACGATATCCAGTCCGCCGGACGATGCGTTCCGATTGAAAAGGATGCTCAAACCGATGCTGACGACCAGAATATAGCAGAGTACGTCCAACTCTTGGCTGCCGGTCATGGATTCAAAATCCGGAAACAGGATTTCAAACAGTCCTAGAAACAGCGGGAGCGTGATGCTTGTATAGACGGTCTTTGCTCCGAATTCTCTGCCGCAGGTCAGGAAGCCGATGATCAGAAGGACGATATTCAAAATCATTGTGATGGCCGACAGTGGAAGCGGAATAAAATTGGACAGCACGATTCCAAGACCGGATATGCTGCTGACAGAGGTGTGGCTTGGAGATAGAAAAAAGAAGACTGCCGCCGCAATGATTGCCACCGCTGCGGTCAAGATTGCCGCTTCTTTTCCAACTTCGAGATAATTCAACTTTTTATTTGTCATCATGGTTTCTCCAGCTTCTGAGTTGTCAGTTCCGCAGTGCGGTGGGAGTCTGCGTATCGTCGTGGTAGTCAGACTTCGGCAGGCTCCAGTGGTAATATGCTGCCAGCAGGCGCAGCACAACGATGGCTGCCGCGCCGAAGAGCATGGCCGCGTTCGCACCCAGCCGGTTCCAGCACAGCGCGCAGATCAGCGCGCCGATGATCGATGCGCAGGCGTAGAAGTGCCGCACGAAGATATAGGGCCGCTCGCCGGAGAACACGTCGCGCAGCACGCCGCCGCCCACGCCGGTGATGAGGCCGACGAAGACGGTCAGGAACAGCGTATCATGCTCTGCCTGCCGGTACGCGCACTGGACACCGACGACCGTGAACACGCCCAGGCCGACCGCGTCCATCACCAGCAGCAGCCGGTCGAACACCGGCTCCGCCGTGAGGGTATAGACGGGATCGTGGAACGTCGCAGGCGGGGTCACGCCGAGAATGACGTCGCGGACAATACCGCCGCCGACCGCCGTGCAGACGCCGAGGACGATCACGCCGAACAGATCCATCTGCTTTTTGATGCCGACAATGGCGCCGGAAACGGCAAACGCGGCCGTGCCGATCAGCTCCAACACAAAAACAAGAACATTGGACATAACGGAAACCTCCGGAAGCTTACACGCGCAGCGATTTTTTCTGCACGGCCAGCGCGCCGAGCGCGATCAGCACGCCGATGAACGCGCAGCCGGTCGAGAACCAGAGCATGAGCGTTGTGCCGCCGAGATCGATCAGATACCCGGAGACAAGACTGCCCAGCAGCGTACTGAGCGAGATGGCGAGGATCGTGCGGATGGACTGGCCCTGCACCCGGTCGGCGGGGTCAACGGATTCGTTGGCAAAATAGACCGAGGCCGGGAAGAACAGGCCGTAGCCCAGCATCTGCACCGGCTGCACGGCCAGCAGCATCCCAAGCGAGCCGGACGCGAGGATCAGCAGCGGCTTGACCACCATAAAGATGATCGAGATCAGCAGAATTTTCGCGCTGCTCATCTTCTTTTGCAGCAGTCCGAACACCAGCGCTGACGGCAGCTCCGAAGCGGCCATCAAAAACTGCGCGACGCCGAGCGCCGTGCTGCCGCCGCCGTGGCTGTTTACAAGCGAGACAAGGAAATTGCTGATCGGCATCACGCCCATCATGCCGAAGAAGCAGGCAATCAGCATGAGCGTAAAGACCCTGTTTTTCTTTAAGATCTGCCAGATCGAATGGCCGGAGGCCGACTTTGCCTGCGGCTGCGGCAGAAGGCGCGCCGGGATGCTCGGGAATGCCAGCAGGCAGACAATCAGCAGAAGCTGCTCGGCGCAGTGCGCCAGAAGCGCCGCCTGCATACCGAACCGTGCCGTCAGCAGCCCCGTCACGACGCATAAAACTGCGTAGGTCAGCGAACCCATCCCGCGTGCGAAGCTGTAGGGGATCTTGACGCCTGCGTTGACATACTGCATCCCCATCGAGTCAATGAGCGGATAGGAGTTCGTCTCCAGCACGCCGAACAGGAAAATGATCAGCGCCGTGAGCGCAAAGCCGGGGCGCGTGAAATAAAAGACGAGATTGAGCGCCACGGCAGGCAGCAGCATGATGATCAGCAGCTGCTTGATGGGCACGCTCGGGTGCCGGTCGGCCCAGCCGCTGATGACCGGCTGCGTAAAAAGGCTTGCCAGATAGCACAGCGCGCAGAAAATTCCGGCCTGTCCGGTCGTAAAGCCCCGGTCGAGGACGATCGCGGCCTGATAGGCGCAGATAGAGCTGATCATGCCCCAAAAGCTGGCCTGCAGGAGGACATAACAAAGAACGATTCGTTTTCTGGACGCCATGGCATTCGCTTCCTTTAAGTCGGTATGACAGACACTATTATAGAGCGCGGAACCGATAAAAACAAGCGGATTTTCCTGAAAAAATGCTTGATTTTCGGCGCTCTGTGTGCTAAAATACATTGGTCTGTGAAAAAGAATGGTCCTCTGCCGCAGCCGGCACGAAGGTGCAGCGGCATTTCCTTGCGGTATGAACGTTCTTAATTTGAAGGAGGACACAAGTATGGATCTCATGAAGGCTCTGACCAGCCAGTACATGAAGCAGGAGCTGCCTGAAGCTCAGGTCGGCGACACCGTTCGCGTTCATGTCAAAATCAAGGAAGGTTCCCGCGAAAGAATCCAGATCTTCGAGGGCACCGTCATCGCCAAGAAGCACGGCGGTATCGAAGAAACCATCACCGTTCGCCGCATCTCCTATGGTGTCGGCTGCGAGAAGGTTTTCCCGCTCCATGCGCCCAACGTTGTCAACGTCGAGTGCGTCCGCCACGGCAAGGTTCGCCGCGCGAAGCTGTACTATCTGCGCGACCGTCTTGGCAAGGCTGCAAAGGTCAAGGAAAAGGTCTGATCCCAACCATCCAAAAACCGCCGGTTCCACACGGAGTCCGGCGGTTTTTGCTTTACCCACACACGAACGGCTCCCGTATGCAGCTGCATACGGGAGCCGTTTGCCTGAAGCTTCTGAATTAAATATCCAGCGGGTCCATGCTGAGGACAGGGTGGCCAACCTCGGACAGGAAGGCGAGCAGCTCTTCCGGATCGCCGTTCGGGCAGTTCGTCTCGTCGGCGACCATATCGGCAAAGTTGTCGATATCGTACATATCCTTGGCAGTCTCATTGAGCTTGTCGCGGATCTGATCCTTCAGCTCCTTCGGCAGCCAGACCAGACGGCCGACGCCGCCTTCGGCCTTGAGGAACTTGTGAGAGGCGATGTAGTGCTTGCCGTGGCCCATGAAGCCCGGAGTCTGCACGCCGCCGCCGGTCATGGAGGCCATCTCGGAGAAGGTCATGCCGAGCGGAGTGATGCCTGCGTATTCACGGCAGGTGATGACAACGCCCATCGAGCACGGCTCGATGCCGCAGATGCACTCGAAGCAGCCGCAGGAGGTCATCGGATCCTCCAGCAGGGAGTAGAGCGTGACGTGCTCCAGCGCGCCGTGAGAGTACTGTGCGACGGCCTCGTCGACGTCCTCATAGCGGCCGGTGCGCTCGTCGGTGCAGCGCTCCTTGGTGACGACCTGGCAGGGACCCTGCGGGTCAAGTTCGTTCGTGGCCTTCGCGTCCAGCCAGGACACGGCACCGCACAGGCCCAGACGCTCCGGGGTGACGATGCAGACGTGGCTCGGGGAGAACGCCTGGCACATGATGCAGGAATAGAAGACGGGCACGGATTCGTCGGTCATGGACTTCAGACGCTCGTCGCGCTTGTCGAAGACCTCGTTGGCGTGCTTGCGCAGCGCGGCGTTCGGCTCGTCGCCGACGACGATGCGGACCTGGCACTTGTCAACGACCGTGTCAAACTCGGACTTGATCTTGGCGTAGAGCACTTCGCCGATGTGGCGGAACTTGAAGCCGGCCTCGAAATCAGCCTTGCTGATACGGACGCGGATCATGTCGCGCTGGCCGGTGTGCATGAGGCCCTCCACGCAGTTGAGGAAGGAGTGGATCTTACGCTCGAAGACAGGCTCGAAGTCGGGCTGCATGTTCTTGCCTGCGACCTCGACGGTGTAGCTCATGGAGATCTTGGAGCCGACCGGGATCTCGTCGATTTCGGGGCCTTCGACCACGATCTTGTGATCCTCGACCTCGGAGGCGTCCTTCGTGGTGACAAGCTCGAAGCAGTCCTTGCGGGAGCCGTCGATCTCGACCTGCATATCGCCCTTGCGGATGATCTCGCCCTCAAATGCGGAGGAGAAGGAGACGGGGATATCGATCTTCGTGATCTTCAGCTTGATGCCGCGGGCCTCAATGGAGGTGTCGATCCAGTCCTTGGTGTTATCATAGATGATCAGGGACTTCGGAACGGCCCACATATCGTCGTGGTCGTTGGTGATGACCGGGAAGCCCAGCTTGATGGCGCCTGCACCGCAGGCGACGGTAATGTCGTTGACGGGCTTATAGGCGTTGACGAACGCGTTGATGCGGTCGAAGGTGTACTTGTGGAAGCCCTCGACGTCGCCCGGCTGGATGGCGCCGAAGATCATGGCTGCGCGCACGACCAGAGAAATGACATGGCCGACGGACCAGATCTCTTCGCCGACGGGAACGACACGGACAGGGAAGCTCATGGAAAGACCGGCTTCCACAGCCTGCTCGATGATGCCGCCGATCAGGAAGACGAAAATGCCGCGGGACTGGTAGCCCTTGATCGTCTCGACCGCTTCCTCGGTGGAGGGAGCCGGCCCGATCATGACGACGAAGCCGGGGATATCGCCGGTGACAAGGGGAACGCCCAGCTCACGGACCTCTGCGTCGGTGAAATGGCCGTGATAGTGCGTGCCCTCGTACGGGGCCTGGGTCTTGACATATTTGCAGGCTTCGATCATTTCAGCGGCGATGGCGGTGCCGACGCCGGACTGGAAGATGGAGTTGGTGCGCGGCTCGCGGAGCATCATGGCCTTGACGTCGGCCAGAGCGTCCTGCAGTTCGCCGGTCGTGGTGACCTTCTTGCCGATGTAGGCATAGATGCAGGCGCAGAAATACGCGGTGGAGGGAAGCGTCAGAGGAGCGTCGCGGCCGACTTCAGCCACGATCTTGTTCACTTCTTCCTCGGCCTTGGCGAACATCTCGTCAGAGCCGTCGAAGACGCGGTTAAACAATGTCTTCATTGTGGTTTCATTCCTTTCAGATTCATTCTTTGGCGTCAATGGCAGCCTTGATCGCGCGGATCTCATCCAGCGCGTCGGGGCTGCAGTCGTAGGGGGAGAGGCCCTTCCGGTCCGCGTCGATGACGGTGGGACTGTAGCTGATGAAGCCGAGCAGATCGTCTGCCGGGATGCGGCTTCTGATAAATTCACGGTCGGATTCGTCGCGGATCTTGTTGGCGACGACGCGTACCTTGGTCACGCCGATGTCCTTTGCAAGCTCCTTGATGCGCACATAGGTCTGTACGCTCCGCGCGCCCGGCTCGATGACCACGATGAACTGATCCATCATGCTGGCCGTGCCGCGTCCAAGGTGCTCAAGTCCCGCCTCCATGTCCATGATGACCACGTCGTCCCTGCGGAAGACGAGATTCGTCAGAATCGCCTTGAGCATCACGTGCTCCGGGCAGACGCAGCCGGAGCCGCCGGTGTCGACCGTGCCCATGACGAGAAGCTTCACGCCGTTGATGTTTTTGGCGAGCTTGTCGGGCAGATCGGAAACGTCCGGGTTCAGCTTATAGAAGCTGTTCTGGTCGTTTGCACCCGTGCGCTGCTTGGCAAGCTGCTTCATTTTGGAGACCGGGACAATGGAATTGACCTCTTCCTCCGTCAGGCCCAGCGCCAGACCCAGATTGGCATCCGGGTCGACGTCGGCCGCGAGGACGGTGCGCCCTTCGTCGGCGTAGAGACGTGCGAGCGTGGAGGCCAGCGTCGTCTTGCCGACGCCGCCCTTGCCGGTGATAGCTACTTTCATATCGGTAAAGACCCTCCGGGAAGATCTTAGATGCCGAGAGCCGCGCGCTTGGCTTCGATTGCGGCGATCATCTTGTCGCCGAGGCTCTCAATGTTGGTGTCGACGACGAAGTGCGCCTCGACCCACTCCTTGCAGCCCCGCGTCTCACCCTGCAGAAGCTCGGTGATCTCGCTGGAGCCCTTGGAGTACGGATCGACGCCGAGGTAGGTGTCGATGCCGGTCGCCACGACGTAGTTGCCGATGGAAACTGCCTTTTCAGACATCCATTCCGGCGCGCAGCCGCAGAGCGGAATCTGGGAAATGTTGATGCCCCAATCCTTTGCAAGATCGGAAGCAAGGATCATCATACGGGAAATATCAACGCAGGAGCCCATATGCAGGATGGGCGGGATGCCGACCAGCTTGCACACACGCTTGAGGCCCTCGCCGCAGTATTCGGCGGCGTCGAGATCCATGAGGCCTGCCTTGGCCGCGGCCTGTGCCGAACAGCCGGAGACGATGACGATGATATCGTTCTTGAGGAGCTTCTTCATCAGCTCGATGTGCGCGGTGTCGGGGCGGATCTTGGGGTTGTTGCAGCCGACCATCGCGACAGCGCCGCGCAGGACGCCGGACTTGACGACGTCAGCCAGCGGCTTGAGCGTGCCGAGCACGTCAACGTGGGAGTTGCACACGCCGTCGAGCTCTTTCTTAATGGCCTCGACCGAGTAGCCGACACGGGCCTTGGTCTTGAGGTTCGGAATGTTGACAAGCTCGGGCTTGCGGTTTTTGAAGTTTTCAATCGCCATGCGAATGATCGCCTTGGCGTTGTCCGCCGCAGTGTCCTCGTGGAACTCAATGAAATCGGAGTCCGGCATGCGGGCGATGGGGGAGGTGGTGATGAACTTGGTATGGAAGCACTTGGAGAGCGGGCCAAGGGCCGGGAAGATGCACTGCACGTCGACGACGATGGCCTCGCAGGCGCCCGTCAGAACGACGTTTTCCTGCTGCAGGAAGTTGCCCGCCATCGGAATGCCCTGACGCATGGCGACCTCGTTGCCGGTGCAGCAGACGCCCGCGATGTTGATGCCCTTTGCGCCGACGGACTTGGCCAGCGCGACCATCTCGGGATCCTGCGAATACATGACGATCATCTCGGAAAGAGACGGATCGTGGCCGTGGACGATGATGTTGACCATGTCCTTTTCCATGACGCCGATGTTGGCGGTGGTGTCAACGGGACGCGGGGTGCCGAACAGAATGTCGGAGAACTCGGTGCCCATCATGGAGCCGCCCCAGCCGTCGGACAGACCGGCGCGCAGGGACTGCTTGATCAGAGCCTCCGGCAGCGAGGAACAGCCCATATGCGTCATGTGCAGCGACTGCGAGACCTCACGGTCGATCGCGCGCGGCTCGATGCCGGCGTCATGCCACAGCTTCTGGGTGTGCTCCGGTGCGCGCTTGAGGTAGCGCTGCACGCCGAACGGCTTGCCGTATTCGAGAAGACCCGTCTCGGCGACCTCGTGGGCCAGATTGTAGATATCCTTGCCCTCGGTCTCGATGCCCCACTCGGCGGCGATCTTCTTCAGCTTTTCCGGATCCTTGACCTGGTAGGAGCCGCCCTCTTTCGCCTGATAGAGCGTGTGGCAGATCTGACGGCCATGGTCGGAGTGCGTGGCTGCGCCGCCAGCGGTGAAGCGCAGATAGTTGCGGCCGACGATGCCGTCCGCATCGCAGCCGCAGATACCGCGCGGCGCCTTGGGCGTGATGCGGCAGGGGCCCATGGAGCAAATGCGGCAGCAGGTGCCGGCTTCGCCGAAGCCGCAGTGCGGCGTCTGATTCTTGACGCGCTGCTGCCAGGAATCCGCGCCAACTTTTTTGCCGGTTTCAAGCAATTCGTTGGTCGCTGCTTCCATCTGTTCAACTGTGATTAAGCGATCCCAATCCATCGATGATGTATCCTCCTAAAATATGTTCTGAACCGGCCTGCGTACACCGGACGCAGAGCCGAAAGGGGCGGCGGACTGCCCGTGCGGACAGACCGAGCAGGCGCAGCTGCGCTTTGAAACCAAAAAGCGGCAGGATGCACCTCATATAGCTTGTGTCCATTTTACCAAGCGCCCCGAAAAAAGTCAACCGATGCGAACCCCCTGCGGGGGATCATCGGAAATCCAATTTTACGGAGAGAATAAAACATTAAAAATAGATGAAGTCAGAATTATCTACAAAATAATAGATAATTCTGACTTTATGCAGAAAATGATATGCGGTATCCGGATATTCCTTTTTTTATGATCCCATATGAACATTGATATGCGGATAGCACATGGTGATCCCGGCAGCGGAAAAGACCTCCTGCATCCCGTCGAGCACATCGTTATAGCACGTCCAATAATCCTCTGTGCGCGCCCAGAAGCGCAGGACATACTGGATCGAGCTGTCGCCGTAGGAGACGACGTGCGCCTCGACAGGCCGGTCGCGGAGCGTCTTTTCATGCGCTGCCGCAGCGGCGCAGAGGGCGGCGCGGACCTTGTCCGCCGCATCGTCATAGGACGCCGAGACGTTCACGTCGATCCGGCGCACGTCCTCGCTCGTCATGTTGACGATGCTGCCCGTCGTGATCTGGCTGTTGGGCAGATAGATGATCTGGTTGTCATAGGTGCGCAGGCTTGTATAGACCGCGCCGATGGTCAGCACGGTCCCGGCCTTGTCGCCGATCTGGACATAATCGCCCGACCGGAAGGGCTTGGCCGTCAGGATCATCAGCGCGCCCGCGACGTTGGACAGCGCCGTCTGCATCGAGAGCGAAACGGCAAGACCGGCGACGCTCAAAATCGCCAGCAGAGAGCTTGTATCGATGCCGAGCGTCCCTGCCACAAGCATGACGGCGATAAAGATCAGAACTGCCTTGGCCGTCGTGCGCAGGAAGCCGAAAATGGTGTGGTCAAGCTTCGAATGCGAAAACAGCTTGTCCGCCGCCTTCAGAATCAGCTTGATGAGCACTGCGCACAGAACCAGCAGCACCGCCGCGTACAGCAGCTTCTGCAGCGTCAGCTTTGAAAAGAACGACTCCACCTGCTTCTCGTCAATGGCAGCCGAGTCAAGAACAGAAGAAACGAACATAAAACCTCCTGTGCGTTATGGGTAGTACCTGCCCTACAGCCGAATGGGCAGGTATATACGAGTTTGCCGCAGACGTTCAGCTGCGCAGTGCGCTCAAGATCTCCGGGAGCAGCACGTCGCGGTTCTCCTCCGATACCTCGATCAGGCGCACGTTCGGGTGGCTGCGGATGGCGGCGGCGAGCGGGGTGTCGGCCTTTTTCTGCACCACGCCGAGGATGGGGACGCATCCATCCAGAAGCGTCCGGATGCGTGCGGAATACGTGTCCGCGTGCCGCTCCATGCGGCCAATCTCGTCCATCAGCACAAGGTCGCAGTCCTCCGCGCCCTTCAGCGCGTCCATGCCCGCCGTTTCAAACGCGTCCGGGAACGACGCGATGCCAAGTTCCGGGCGGCGGATGCCAACACGGTTCTGTGCGCCGCAGAGCAGATCCTGCGCGGCGGCGGGATGCAGATAGACGGGTCTGCTGCCGTCCGCCTCCGGCTTTGCCGAGACGGTGCGGAAGCCGCCCAGCCGCTCCGGCTGCAAAGCGTCCAGCGCGGCGGCGATCAGCGTGCTTTTCCCGATCTGCACAGGACCGGTCAGAAATACGTGCATCGCTATCCCTCCTCCCGCGGCTTTTTCGCGGTACCGGAGCGCTTCGCCCGGTGCAGGATCATCTCTGCCGCGATCGACACGGCGATCTCCGCCGGAGTCTGGCCGAGAATGTCCAGCCCGATGGGCGCGTGAATGCGGGCAAGCTCCGCCTCCGGGATGCCGTTTTCCATGAGATACGCATTGGTCGACGCAATTTTATGGCGG
>ERZ809207.475-NODE-475-length-15211-cov-6.722684_pt1 | contig 15211 bp, 10 predicted proteins | sample MGYA00520515_ERZ809207 | MGnify/ENA primary metagenome ERZ809207 (study PRJEB31570, sample SAMEA3213009) | Homo sapiens | biome: human-gut; feature: human gut; material: fecal | place: Sweden | collected 2011 ... | reverse complement strand
TTTCTTCATTTGAAGTCGCACACCTCAGCAGTGCAAGAGCTATTATACTACGCTGTTTTGATTTTGTCAAGCACTTTTTAAAAGTTTTTCAAAAAGTTTTTTCAGCTTTTAAAATCAAAACCAAGCAACACTTTCGATTACTTTCTGAATGTTGACTCTCCACTTCCGTGCGTTCTACACTCTTTCACCGTCTGTGTTTTCTCTTGTCTGCCTCGCCTCTCAGCGTATCAGTTGATATTATATCAGCACTTCCCTCTTTTGTAAACCCCTTTTTGACAATTTTTTTATCTTTTTTACATTATCGGCAAATTCTACATTTTAAACTCACTTGTTGTTTATTTTATCCCAAAATTCACTATATACACCCTTTTTTTAAAAATACTTTATTCGACAGATTTTCAAAACAATTTTCTTGACAAAGAATGGATATATATATATAATAGTATTAACAAATGAATCCCCTTAAAAACATTGACGGGAACAAGATGCAAATGAACCGGCAAAGAGAGCTGACGGTTGGTGTGAGTCAGCATGGAACATTGTATGGATAGCTCATCCCCGAGTTTTTCGTGTGAAGTGTATATACTATATATATGTAATGCGAAACGCAAGACTGCGTTATCGGTCGGGACTTTGTCAGAAGTCTTTAAGGAGAACACAGTGATGTGTTCTTGAATACGGGTGGTACCACGGATTTTATTCGTCCCTTTGTTTGGGGGGCGATTTTTTTGTGCTATTTAACAGGAGGTTATTATATGAAACCATCATTTGAAAAGTACATTCCCTTTAAGCAGATCAATCTGCCGGACAGACAGTGGCCAAACAATACTATAACAAAAGCACCGATCTGGTGCAGTGTTGACCTTCGTGACGGTAATCAGGCGCTTGTCGATCCTATGAACCTTGAAGAAAAGCTCGAATTTTTCCACGCACTTTGCGATATGGGCTTTAAGGAAATCGAAATCGGTTTTCCGAGTGCGTCAGAAACAGAATATGAAATCTGCCGTGAGCTTATCGAAAACAACCACATTCCCGATGATGTAACAATTCAGGTTCTTGTTCAGGCAAGAGAGCATCTTATCAGAAAAACTTTTGAGGCTGTTAAGGGTGCTAAGAATGTTATCGTTCATTTCTATAACTCAACTTCAACTCTTCAGAGAAAAGTTGTTTTCAAAACAGACATGGACGGCGTAATCAAAATTGCCGTTGACGGTGCAAAGCTTATTAAACAGCTTACGGATGAATATGACGGAGATACAAACTTCAGATTTGAATATTCTCCCGAAAGCTTCAGCGGTACTGAGCCCGAAAACGCTGTTGAAATCTGCGACAGGGTTATCGAGGCTCTCGGTTCGACTGCCGAAAACAAGTTGATTGTCAATCTTCCTAATACTGTTGAGATGTGTACACCGAACACATATGCAGATCAGATTGAATACTTTGCAAGAAATCTTAAACACCGTGACGCCGCTATCATCAGTATTCACCCACACAATGACCGTGGATGCGGTGTTGCCGCAGGTGAACTTGCATTGCTTGCAGGTGCTGAAAGAGTTGAGGGTACACTCTTCGGCAACGGAGAGCGTACAGGTAATATGGATATTGTTACAATGGGACTTAATATGTTCACACAGGGCGTTGATCCTAAGCTTGATTTTTCAAATCTTCCAAAGCTCCGTGAAATCTACGAGCGTTGCACAAACATGAAGATTGATCCTCGTCAGCCATATATCGGCGAGCTTGTATTTACTGCATTCTCGGGCTCACATCAGGACGCTATAAACAAGGGTATGAAGTATATGAAAGAGAGCGGAACAGATTACTGGGAAATTCCGTATCTTCCGATTGACCCTGCCGATGTCGGCAGAGAGTATGAGCCGATTATCAGAATCAACTCACAGTCCGGTAAGGGCGGTGCGGCTTTTGTTATGAACAATAACTTCGGTTATGACCTTCCGAAGAGAATGCATCCCGAATTTTCAAAGCTTGTTCAGGCAAAATGTGAGGAGCTTGGCAGAGAGCTTATTCCGAAAGAGTTGTTTGAGGTGTTCGAGAAGAATTATCTTGAGCATAAGCAGAAATATGTTCTCTCAAGCAGAAAAATTTACGAAGAGAGCGAAAACGGCAATGATTATGTTCACTTCAAAGGCAAGATGAAGATTAACGGCAACGAAGAGGTTTCTCTCAGCGGTGTCGGCAACGGTCCTATTGACGCATTCTTCAATGCAATCAAAAAGGTCGGTCTTGACAAGTACGAATTCATCTCATACAGTCAGCACGCAATTTCTCAGGGTTCTGACTCAAAGGCTGTTTCATATATCGAACTCAAAAAGCCTGACGGAAAGAATATCTTCGGCATCGGCATTGACTCAAATGTCAATGTTGCATCGGTACTCGGTGTTCTCAACGCAATCAACAGAGCCGAGGCTTAATCAATTTAACAATTCAATTTTCAGGACTGTGCGAATGTGCAGTCCTGTTTTTTATGAAACAAGATGTTAATAATTGACTTTTGAAACGCAGACATATATAATGTAAACATATAATCGCAAATAGAAATTGTAGGGGTTAAAATGAAAAAGAAAGTAATTATAATTATTGCAGTGGTTTGTGTAGCGATTATTGCCGTTGTCGGTACAATCTTCGGCGTAAATGCTTACAACAATTACACCATACAGCAACAGACAGAACAGCAAGTCAAAAGTATTGACGATACATACTCAAAATTTACAAAGGAAACCGACAGAGCCAAAAAGTTAGTTATATTATCCGATTTCATTAAGAACAAGCCATCAACAAGTGATGAAATCAAGGTTGAAGTGTTAAACTCTGTTGAGCCAAAGTACAATGAAACACTTGCAAAAATGCAAAAGTTTTTCACAGATGATTATGATAAGACAATAAAAGATAACACTATTGACAGCAAAACTCTTAAAAAAACTAACGATAAAAAGAAGTTGCAGTCTTGTATTGATAATCTTGAGGCTTTAAAGAAAACAATTGATTCCGAAAAAAGCAATGTATTCTATAAAAAGGATATTGGCAACTACGATAAAAAGCCTGACGAATTGATTAGTTCGTATAATGACAGAATAACTGCTATTGAAAAAGCCGAAGCTGAAGCAAAGGCTAAAAAAGAAGCCGAGGCAAAAAAGAAAGCCGAAGAAAAAGCTAAACAGGAAAAGAAGAAGCAAACCGAGAGCAGTAACACAAACAACACCGATAACTCCTACAGTGATAATACAAACAGTTACAGCGACAGCGGAAACAGCTACGACAGCGGAAACAATAATTACAGTTCTAACGATAGTAACTACAGCAGTGGAAATAATTATAATTATGACTCAAACAGCGGTTCATCATCAAGTTCCGGTTCTTCCCACGGAGATTGGACTATAAGATATGGCGACGATGAAAATGGTTATAGTTATGGTGACGCAAATGGTAACGCTTGGGATGATAATGGCAATACTTGGAATTATAATGATTATAGAAAGGCTTTTGAATAACTTTAAATTTTTAAGATATAATTAATTTTTATTTCTATTTTTAACAACCTGCTATAAAACTTTTATCGGTCGGATAATTTTTTAAAATTGTCCGACCGATTTTTTGCGTAAAGCATTCTCCAATTTTTTGTTTAATGTAAAATTCAAATACTGCTTTCAGAAAAATGTTACAAATCGCCTTTAAAAATCAAGAATTTCGTTACAAATGATTGAATATTTTCAAGAATAATGTTACACTACAATTAAGAGGTGATTTTATGCTTCAAAGAAAAGCCTATGAACATTTAGTAAAATGGAAAAATACACCCGATAAAAAAGCTCTGCTCATTACAGGAGCAAGGCAAATCGGCAAAACATATATTATAAGAAAATTTGCAGAAGAAAATTATTCAAACTTTATCGAGATAAATTTCATCACAAATCCCGATGCCGCAAAGATATTCAACGGTGATTTGAATGCTGAAACGATACTGATTAACCTCACAGCATACACACAAAAGCCCTTGGTAAAGGGAGATACTTTGATTTTCTTTGACGAGATACAGGAATGTCCGTCTGCGAGAACGGCAATTAAATTTCTTGTAGATGATGGGCAGTTTGATTACATTGAATCGGGTTCACTGCTCGGAGTAAGATATAAAGAAGTAAAGTCCTATCCCGTCGGTTACGAAGAAAACTACCGTATGTATCCGCTTGATTTTGAAGAATTTGCAACTGCAAACGGTATTCAGCCACAAACGATAGAATATTTAAAGAAATGTTACGACAATAAAGAAACGGTCACTGAAGCAGTTCATCAATCAATGTTGAAGCTTTTTCAATACTATATTATTGTCGGCGGAATGCCTGCGGTTGTACAGAAATTTGTTGATACAAAAGACATCGGCGAGGTCTTGAAAATTCAAAAAGATATTCTCGACTTGTACAGACAGGATATTTCAAAATATTCCGACAGCAACAAAGAGAAGATAAAGAGCATTTTTGATTTAATTCCTGCTCAGCTTAATGACAGGAACAGAAGATTTACACTTTCCGATATTAAAAATTCTGCACGAATGTTGAGATACGAAACAAGTTTCAACTGGCTTGCAGACGCAGGAGTTGCTCTCCCCTGTTACAACATAACCGAACCCGTACTGCCGCTTGAGCTCAACCTACAGAACAATCTCTTTAAACTGTTCTTGTGTGATACGGGACTGCTTTGTGCCGCATCAATGGGAAACATTCAGTTTGACATACTGTCGGGAGATTTGTCCGTTAATATGGGAAGTATCCTTGAAAATGTATTTGCTCAGGAGCTTGTTTCAAACGGTTTTCTTTTAAGATATTTCAATAAGAAGAATATCGGTGAAATTGATTTTATCGTTCAAAAAGGTAAGTCAGCCGTACCGATTGAAATTAAGTCGGGCAATGACTACACAAAACACAAGGCATTGGATAACTTGATTGCAAAGCAGAGTTGGAACATAAACAGCGGTATTGTGTTCTGCAAGGGCAATTTGGAAATTGAAAATGGCATAACATATTATCCGTGGTATATGTCAATGTTTTTCAAACAGGAAACTCTTCCCGAACATCTGAAAGTTAATGTTGATATTGTAAACATCTTATAATCGACAATTGCAGGGCTGTGCGAATGTGCAGTCCTGTTTTTTATGCTCTGAATCGTCCATAATAAGCCTGTGAGCGAAAAATAGGGACATACAGCTAACCATAGCTATATGCCCCTGAAAATCGGTTTTAAAGCTTATTTCATGCTGTTTTCGTAAGACTCGATCATCTTTTTAACCATCTGACCGCCTACAGAACCTGCTTCTCTTGCAGAAATGTCGCCGTTATATCCCTGTTTGAGGTTTACGCCTACTTCGTTGGCACATTCCATCTTAAAGCGTTCCATGGCTTCCTTTGCCTGAGGTACATTAATCTGATTGTTATTGCTTGACATAATTTGTTTTCTCCTTTTCAAAACTTTTAAATCTCGTTAAATTTATCAATAAAGCGGCGTTTCGGCATCCCGTTTTCATCGCCGCAATAGTATTGTTAGCGATGAAATTCGTTTTATTATTTGTAATTTTTTCAAGTTTTGAAATTCAGAAAAAACATCATACAAAGCAAAAAGCAGCTATGCCAAACGACATAACTGCTTTTTATATTGTGTATGAAAGGGTTAGGGAAATAAGCCTTTCGTCTTGCTGTTAAAATATATTGAGTTACTTTTTCTCAATTGAATCGGTCTTGTAGATGAAGTCAACCTTACCGTCCATATCATCGGAAATACCGCTGTAGTTGTTGTACTTCTTTGATGCTTTCTGAACAGCCTTGAAACGGTCGATGATATCCTTGACATCACCGTTTGCGGCATCAACAATGCTGTCAATGCCCTCTTCTTTGAACTTCTTCATACCCTTGGACAATGTCATTGCACCGTCATTGAGCTGTTGTACACCGTCAACAAGTGTTTTGCCGCCGTTCTTAAGCGTTGCAATGCCGTCAAGAAGTGTTGTTGTACCGTTTGAAAGTGAGCCTGTGCCGTTTTTGAGAGTCTTTACACCGCTCTTAAGGCTTGATGTACCGTCCTTGAGGGTTGAAGTACCGCTCTTGAGTTCGCTTGTGCCGCTCTTAAGACTTGAAGAACCGTTCTTGAGCTGACCGGCACCGCTTACAAGTGAACCTGTGCCGTCCTTGAGTGTATATGTGCCGGCAAGAATCTGCTGAGCACCCTCGTTAGCCTGATCAACACCCGCTGTGTATGAAAGCACACCCTGATAGAATGTGTTGTAGCTGTCAAGCTGAGTTTTGAGAGCCTGAAGTGACTTTCTGCCTGCCTGAGCTTTTGCAACACCTGCCTGAATCTGACTCTGAACCTCTTCGCTGTTCATATTTGTTTCGATAAGGCTCTGAATCTGTGCCTCTGTATTGCTGTCAATTGCAGTCTGAACCGCAGATGAACTCATTTGTGTAGAAACTGCAGTAGAAACCTGAGCCTGAACTTCTTCGCTGACCTGACCTGCGGCAACAGCGGCATCATACTGATCTGCCGTCATACCAAGACCTGCGGCTGCGAGAACCTGTTCCGTAACAGACTTTCTTACTGTTGCCTCAACGGCAGTTCTGATAACATCCTTCTGGCTGTTTACAGTTGCCGTTACTGTTTCGAGTGCTGTATTGTAAGCGAGCTTCTGAGCATTTTCATCGCTGAGTGATGAAATAAGTCCTTCAAGAACGCTGTCATAGTTTTTAATTGTAAGCTTGTCGGCTGTAAGACCTGCGGCGGCAATCTGAGTGTCGGCAGTTGAAAGGAGTGTGTTAAACACCTGTTCTGCACCGCCGTTTAGAGTTGCGCTGTTGGATGAAAGCTTGCCGAGACCGCCCGCAAGTGTTGCAACATAACTGCTGAGACTTGCCGCACCGTTGTCAACCTGTGACGCACCGCCTGCAAGTGTTGCAAGACCGCTGTCAAGCTGTGATGCACCGCTGTCAAGCTGTGACGCACCGTTTTTGAGCTTTGACGCACCGTCATCAAGCGTTTTTGCACCGCTTGAAAGACCGTCTGCACCGCTGTCAAGTTTTTTTGCACCGCTGTTTACCTGTTCTGCACCGTCGTAAAGCTTGTCAATACCTTCAATGAGTGTGCCTGACTTGTCAAGAAGTGTGCCGATACCGTCATAAAGCTGTGAAGAACCGTCAACAAGCTGTTCTGCGGCATCCTCGAGTTCATCAAGAGAATCCTTAAGCTCGTCAACCTTATCGTCAACCTTTGAAAAATCAACATCGTTGAAAATATCGTTCATTGCAACTGTCATTGTTGTTGAAAGTTCAAAATCGGTTGTGTCTGCTGTGATTTCAACATAATCAGGGATTTCCATTTCATCCTTGTCAATGTCAAGGCTGTCCTGCATACCCGGAAGAGCAAAACCGGCAACGATTGTTCTTGTACCGTCATTGATAGCCTTGCCGTTTGAAACCTCAACATTTTTGAATTTGTCATCGTCAAGAATCATACCCGAAAGCATAAGGAACGGAACATTAACTTCTTGTGTCTTGCCGTTAATCTTAACCTTTTCCTTCTGTGTGTTTTCATAGTCAATGCGGATTGTAACCTTGCCGCTCTTGCCGGCAATTTCATCTGCAGAAACAGTTTTGCCGTTGAGCTTGTAGCTTAATTTGAGCTTTACGGGAAGTTCGGTTGTGCCTGTTCCCTGATAGTAGATATCATCGCCATTTGCAGCCCACTCATAAGCGTTGTCTTCGTTTACCGTGTATGTTTCGTCACCCTTAACATTTTTAACATCCTTGAGGTTTGAAACATCCTTAACCTTGCCTTTTGTATCTACACCCTTGAGCCAGTCGCTTACAATGATTTTCTTAGCCGCACCGCTTGCGTCGGCAATGACATAAACGGTTTCATTTTTGCTGAGCTTTTTGAGAGCCTCTTTAGTTGTGCTTGCCTTCTTAACAGCCTCAACCGTACTTTCTGTCTGAACACCGAGAGCCTGTGCAGTATTGTCTGCACCGGCGGAATAAGCGGCAACGCCTACTCCGCTGCAAAGAATTGTGAGTGCAAGTGCACCCGAAAGAGCACCCTTAATGTAGTTTTTATTTAAAAATTTGTGATTATTATTTTTGTTAGTCTTTTTCATTATACAGCAGCCTCCGAATTTGATGTTTTTTTCGGTTTAAAACCGAGAGTTGTCTTTGCAATTACCTTGTCGAACAGCATAAACATTGCCGGCAAAATAAGCGTTACGCAGAACATACTGATGACAGCGCCTCTTGCAAGGAGCTTACAGATTGATGAAATAAGGTCAACATCCGAGTAGAATGCAACACCGATTGTAGCGGCAAAGAGTCCCATTGCACTAACGATAATTGACGGAATTGAAGTTTCAAGAGCCGTAATAACCGAGGTGCGTTTATCGTTTCCGAGATACCTTTCCTTCTTATATCGTGTCGTCATCAAAATTGCGTAGTCAACCGTTGCGCCAAGCTGAATTGTACTTATACAGATAGGTGTGATGAACGGGAGCGACTCGCCCATAAGATGCGGAATACCGAGGTTGATAAAGATTGCAAGCTCAATAACCGCAACAAGAATAATCGGAAGTGTGATACTCTTTTCAACAATCGCAATGATAATAAAGATTGCAACAATAGAAATTGCATTTACAACCTGAAAGTCAACTGTCGTGATGTTTACAAGGTCGTTTGTACAAGCGGCTTCACCGATGAGAAGTCCGTCCTTATCATACTTTGTAATGATTTTATTCAGCTCGTCAATCTGCTTTGCCATAGGATCTGTGGCTGTTTTGTACTCAGAGTTAATAAGCATAAGCTCCCATTTATCGTTTTTGAGAACGCTTGTGATTGAATCGGGAAGAACTTCTTCCGGAACAAGCGAACCTACAACGCTTTCAAGACCGAGAACATATTTTACGCCGTCAACCTTTTCAAGCTCGTTTGTCATATTTCTTGCGTCCTTTGCAGAAAGCGAAGAATCAACAAGAACCATATGTGTTGTACCGACACCGAATTCATCTTTAAGCTTTGTGTTGGCAATTACATTTGCCATATCTTCGGGAAGACTTTCCGACAAATCATAGTAAATCTCATTGTTTGTTTGGCTGTATGCCGAATAGAACGGATAAATAAGAGCCGCAAACATTACGAGAAATACGGGGAAAATTTTAACAAGTCCTGTTGCAAGCTTCTTTGTTGACGGAATAAGCGACTTGTGCATTGTCTTTTCAAGAGGCTTGTCAAGAACAAGAATGAGCGACGGAAGAACCGTTACACAGGAGATAACACCGAGGATAACACCCTTTGCCATTACAATACCGAGGTCAAGACCGAGTGTGAATGTCATAAAGCAAAGTGCGATAAAGCCTGCAACCGTTGTGATTGAACTTCCGATTACGGAACGGACGGTTTCGTGAATTGCAACAGCCATTGCCTGCTTGTGGTTTTCACAAATGCCCTTTTGTTCTTCGTAGCTGTGCCACAGGAAGATTGAGTAGTCCATTGTTACCGCAAGCTGAAGAACTGCCGCCAACGCTTTGGTAATGAATGAAACCTCACCCATAAAGTAGTTACTGCCCATATTTACGAGGATAGCAACCGCTATACTTGCAAGGAACACAAACGGGATAATCCAGTTATCCATAAAGATCATCATTGCAATTACCGCAAGGACAACAGCGATTGCAACATAAGTCATTTCCTGTTCCTCAAACATATCCTTCATATCCGTAATCATTGCCGACATACCCGAAACAAAGCACTGCTTACCGGCAACCGAACGGATTTCTTCGATAGCGTTCATTGTTTCATCAGCTGATGTTGAGGTATCGAAGAATACCGCCATCATTGTTGCATTTCCCGAATTGAACGCATCATAAATTTTGTCGGGCAACATTTCCTTTGGAATTGAGATGTCGGCAAAATCGTCATACCAAAGAACCGTATCAACATGGTCGATTTCTTTGATTTTTTTCTCTGTTGCCGCAACATCCTTATCATCCATATTCTCAAAGATGAGGAATGAAAAAGCACCCTTTCCGAAGTCATCAAGCAGATAATCCTGACCCTTGATTGTGTCGAGGTTATCGGGAAGATAACTAAGAATGTCGTAATTAACCCTTGTAAATGCCATTCCCAAGGCTGACGGAATCATCAGCGCAACGGCAAGTATAAGGATTACGAAACGGCTTTTAACAACCGCTTTCCCTAACTTCATATTTCATACTCCTTCATATATGATTTGCAGACTGCACTCTGCATTCAAAGGAACGATCCGAGAGGTGAACCGTATTTCCTTTGTCCGTAATATATTCTATTACGGCTTTGTTAAAATTTAAACAGACACAAAAAATGCCGTGTCAGGAATTTAGACACGGCAATAAATTTGTACAGAAATCAGACATTTTGTTAAATTCGTCTGCATTTCAGACACGCAAGCAAGCGCAAATATTCATTTTTAACCAATAAAACAGCAATCAGGCATTGATTTTGGCACATCTGTCCAATGCAGACTCCATTGAACCCTCAAACAGCTCACAAATGCGTTTCATCTTAATTCTGAGGTCATATTTCATACCTCCGCCGAGCCAGTCGATAATAAAACCGACAAGCTGACACTTGTAGTACATAATCATTGCGTCAAGGTCATCTTCGGCAATATTTTTTGTAATTTCAAGCTTGTCAAAATAGCTTTTTATAGCGTGAGTACAAATCCTGTTGAGATACACATCAAATGTAGTTCTGTTCGCAGAATTGTAAATGTGCTGAATCACCGACTTGTTTGAAAAAGCATAATCAATTACAGAAATCAGGCTTTCATAAACAGAGGTATTGTTGTCGGTTTCGGTCGCAACAAATCTGTCAGCCTCTTCAACGAGAATTTCCTCAAGAAGCGACGGAATGTCGTCAAAATGGTAGTAGAAGGAATTACGGTTAATTCCGCATTCTTCAACAATCTCCTTGACTGTAATTTTATTCAACGGCTTTTTATTCAAGAGCGAAATAAAGGTCGCCTTGATAGCCGCCTTGGTAAATGTCGGCATAGTGTCCCCCCTGAAAATTGCAAAACATCCGTGTGCAGACGGATATTTCCGTTCCGAATTTTTTCATACACAATATATGCAGCCGATTGCTGCACTAATCAAAGTAAATTGTATCACAATTATTTAAAAATAGCAATAACAAGCATATTAACAAAATCAGGGGTTTGTTTTGTATTTCCTATGTAAAAAAGCCCCGAAATTGATGTTACCCCCCAAAAAAGTCAGACCAAAAATCTAATGATTTTGGAGGTTGATTCAAAATCGTGGCTTTATAGTTATAAAGTGATAAATTCAATATCTTTCGGGAAATCATTTTGCACACTGCAAAGGCTGATTTCGTAGTCCGAAAATTTGTATTGTTTCATATAATATTCGGTTTGATTTTCAGAGAATTTTCCGTTGCTGACATCAACACTTTTTGCGCCACGGTGAAATCCGTCACCCATACATTTTAGGAGTGCCTCTTTTTTTGTCCACAATTCAAAAAATGTGCCGAGCCTGTCAAAAGCGTTGCCGAGCAATTTCATCTCGTTGTCGCAGAAAACAATTTTGCCGAGCCTTATGCCCTTGAGAAATCGAATTTCTTCAATATCACAACCGACTTCGGAATCCGACAACGCAAAAAGCACATAACTTCCGCTGTGCGAAATATTGAAACAAAGCCCATTGTCACATTCGGGCTTGCCGAATTCATTCACGGTGATTTTTGCACCGCCAAGAAATTTGTTCATAAACAAGCCGCCTGCAATGCAACGCAGTTTATCGTCAGCTCGGCGGCATCTTTGAACACGCTCCGCCCTTTCGGGAGAAAGCTCACCGACTCTGTCAAAAGAGATTTTGCGGATATCGGTTATAAAAAGCCGTGTTTTCATATCAATAGCCACGAAGTGCGTCAAGCGAATCATCGGACATAATCCAATCGTTCACATCAATTTCCGTAAAATCGGTTTTATCGTTTCTGACAATAACCTTGTCAATGCCTGCGTTGATAACCATACGCTTGCACATTGCACACGAAGATGTGTTCTGAACATACTCGCCGTTTGACATCTCCTTGCCGACAAGATAAAGCGTTGCGCCAATCATCTGTTCTCTTGAAGCGTGGATAATAGCGTTCGCCTCGGCGTGAACGCTTCTGCAAAGTTCGTAACGCTCGCCACGGGGAATGTTGCGTTCCTGACGGATACAAAATCCCAAATCACAGCAATTTTTTCTGCCTCTCGGAGCGCCTGTATAGCCTGTTGAAACAATCTGGTCGTTGTTCACGATAATCGCACCAAAATTTCTGCGCAGGCAAGTTCCCCTTTCAAGCACCGTTTCGGCAATGTCAAGATAATAATTAATTTTGTCAATTCTGTCCATATAAAAACACCGTCCGTTATCATAATTTCAAATTCGGTCAAGTATATTTTAGAGTAGTCGAAAGCAGTATCAGCCTTTGAGCTTTTCAACACAATCTCTGCATACATATTTTCCGCCGAATGCAATCAGATTATCAAGAGTATTGCAAAAAACGCACTTGCTCTCTGCCTTTTTAATCGTAACGCACTCATCGTCAGCCTCAATATGAAGAATGTCACCCGGCTTAATGTTGAGGTGGTTGCGGATATCCTTTGATATTACAATTCTGCCTGCTTTATCAATTTCCCTAAAGTTTGTATAAATCATTTTAATTCACCATAATCCCTATTTTTTAATTCACAATAATCCCTATTTTTACCTATACTACCATTTTTCGGGATTTTTGTCAACGATTTTATTAAATAATTTGATTACAAAAATGACAATATTGTACATTTTGTCGTTAATTGCAGCAAAAGGAGTAAAAATGCTGAATTATATCTGGAGCGGACTCATTGCCGTGAGCGTATTGTGTGCGTTGTTTATGGGCAACACCGCCGACATTTCAAACGCACTCATCGAAAGCGGAGCGTCATCAATACAGCTTATTCTCACAATGGCAGGCATAATCTGCCTTTGGTCGGGGATTATGAAAATCGCAGTTGAAAGCGGTTTGACAAACATTTTTGCAAAAATCTTTGCACCGTTGCTCCGTCCGCTTTTTCCGAGGCTTGATAAAAAAAGTGACGCCTTTCAAAGCATCACTATGAATATCAGTGCAAATCTGCTCGGACTCGGCAATGCCGCAACACCTTTTGGACTAAAAGCAATGGAACAGCTGCACACGCTCAATGACCGCCGTGACATTGCGAGCAACGAAATGGTTGTTTTTGTAGTTATGAACACAGCGTCACTCCAGCTGTTACCAACAACGCTTGCCGCACTCCGCCAATCTTACGGAAGCTCTGCGCCTTTTGAAATCATCGTTCCCGTCTGGATAAGCTCTGCGTGTGCGTTGACGGTGGCATTGCTGATTGCCTGTACGCTGAATATCAGGCAAGGCAAAATTTGAGAAATGTGGTGAGCAAATGGAATTTGTAATGCCGGCATTTGCGTGTATTGTTGTGGTATTCGGGCTGATAAAAAAAGTTCCCGTATTCGATGTATTCATCTCGGGTGCAAAAGAGGGAGTAAAACTTCTGTACAACATTGCCCCTACAATTATGGGACTTGTGTTTGCCGTTGACCTTTTGCAGTCAAGCGGAGCAATTGACGCAATATGCGCACTGATTCAGCCGACAGCGGAATTTTTGGGGTTTCCGAAAGAAATCGTTCCGCTCGTACTCCTCCGCCCCGTTTCGGGAAGCGGTTCGACCGCACTCCTCACAGCCCTCTACAAAACCTGCGGTCCCGACAGCTTTGCAGGCAGAACCGCATCCGTACTCGCAGGTTCAAGCGAAACAACCTTCTACGCAATCGCAATGTACTTTGGCTGTATCCGTGTCAAAAAAATTCGCCACACCCTCTTTGCCGCCATAACCGCCGACCTAACCGCCGCAATCATAAGTGTTATAACGGTCAGATTGTGGTTTAATATGTAATATAAAAATAAGTTTTTGATTTATTTTCTTTTCTGCGGCTTTTTTATCATGCCGGTTACGGGCTTCAGGGTCTTTGACTTGTAATAATGTTCTATAATGCGAGCGCGAAAGCAGCACATCTGGTTGTCTACATACCATGTGGATAATTTCAGGAAAGGGGGCTGTGAAAAAATAAAGTTTAAGACTTCATTCTTCGCAGCCCCACAAATCCACACCTTTCTCGCGGAAGGTGACCCGGTTCGGGCGGTACAAGCATTTGGACAACGATTATTTCAATCCACACCTTCCTCACGGAAGGTGACATGATAGCACGCATACCCGACATAGCCTCTTTGCCATTTCAATCCACACCTTCCTCGCGGAAGGCGACTAATATCAGAGCAAAGTGTTCTGATTTTACAATCGATTTCAATCCACACCTTCCTCGCGGAAGGTGACTGTATTATCTTCAACAACAGAATATGTAACTTTAAATTTCAATCCACACCTTCCTCGCGGAAGGTGACAATTGCACCACGCTCACCCATTTCAATGCGCTTACATTTCAATCCACACCTTCCTCGCGGAAGGTGACTTATAAAATGGAGTCAACCGGCAACATAGTTTTTATTTCAATCCACACCTTCCTCGCGGAAGGTGACACAGCAAGAGAGCGTGTTATGCTGAAAGACACAAATTTCAATCCACACCTTCCTCGCGGAAGGTGACTACACCCTCTTTTGAGGGGTACACTCACCAAAAAATTTCAATCCACACCTTCCTCGCGGAAGGTGACATAAAGCTGTTCGTTGTAATTGACTGACTGACAAATTTCAATCCACACCTTCCTCGCGGAAGGTGACATAAAGCTGTTCGTTGTAATTGACTGACTGACAAATTTCAATCCACACCTTCCTCGCGGAAGGTGACAACTACTCATTGTTTATAGCACCACCTTCACCGTCAATTTCAATCCACACCTTCCTCGCGGAAGGTGACAGTATATTCCAACTGTGCTATCCAACCTTATTCAATTTCAATCCACACCTTCCTCGCGGAAGGTGACAAACAACGGTTACTGTTCCGTGCTGTAAACCAGTGGATTTCAATCCACACCTTCCTCGCGGAAGGTGACGTGCCTCAAATAAATACTTATCAATAGTCCATAAATTTCAATCCACACCTTCCTCGCGGAAGGTGACAACACGGATTGAATTTTCAA
>ERZ809207.469-NODE-469-length-15437-cov-6.072032_pt1 | contig 15437 bp, 15 predicted proteins | sample MGYA00520515_ERZ809207 | MGnify/ENA primary metagenome ERZ809207 (study PRJEB31570, sample SAMEA3213009) | Homo sapiens | biome: human-gut; feature: human gut; material: fecal | place: Sweden | collected 2011 ... | reverse complement strand
GAAACAACAGAGCCTACAACAGTAGCTCCTGAAACAACAGAGCCTACAACAGTAGAGCCTGCAACAGTAGCTCCTGAAACAACAGAGCCTACAGATGCTCCTGCAACAGAGCCTACAGATGCTCCTGCAACAGAGCCTACAGATGCACCGGCTACAGATGCTCCGGCTACAGTAGCTCCTACTACACCTGATGCTACATCTGGTTCACAGGCTGCAGCAAATGGTCAGTCAACAGCTGACACAGCTACTCCTGACACACCGGCTAACGGCACAAGCAGCAATGCAGTACAGACAGGCAATGCTTCTATGGCAATAGTTATCCTCTTAGCTCTTATTTCTGCTACAGGTGTTGTTTATTTCACAAGAAAGAGATTCACAAAGTAATTTGAATTTCTGATTGTAAAAAATTGTTGACGATGTTGACGGTTTTAAAAAAATAATTTTTCACCCCTCGGTGCTCCGAGGGGTGTTTTTGTTTAACCTCCTTTTAATTGGATGTTTTTGCAGTCGAAAATTTTGGTCGTAAATTTTCACACAAAATTCATTGAAAATTGTGAATATATTCATTGAAATTTTTTTTGTAATGATATATAATAGAAACATCAAACTAAAGGAATGAAAAAAATGTCTAAAAAAATAAAAAGTATTCTTTCAATTCTATTTGTCGCAATTATGACAGCGTCATGCTTTTGTATTCCTGTTAATGCTGCCGATGATGATTTGAAAATCAAAATCTCGTCTGATGACAAAGATTCCGTAACTGCCAAGGTTGGTGATACTGTAAAGTATGCGGTCTATATGTCGCAGACCAATGAAAAGGTAATCGGCATTCAGATGAGCTTCTTCTATGATGACGCTTATTTAAAAATGGATGCTGATTCGGTTAAATGTGAAAGCTTTCCTAACTCAGTGGGCAACACGGCTTTGAAGAATTATTACATCTTTACATGGACAGATGTTCAGAAGCCTGTGACGCTTAATTCAAACAAATCTCTTGTTTCCGCAGAATTTAAGGTTCTCAAGGGCGGTGAAACCGATCTTTCATACTTTATTTCTGACATCTATGGTGATGATATGACTTACCTAAAGTCATATAAGATTACCTGTAAGCTTTGGGTAAACGGTGAAGAGGTTAAGCAGGATGCAGTTCCGATTGTTGATGAAAAGAAAGCAAGCGAAAACAAACTTCAAGGCGACTTCATAAACTATGTTGACGGTATGGGTGAGGAGAATACTCCTAACAAAGATGACCATAAATCTGTAATTGTTGAGAAAAGATACATTGCAACCCAGAAAAGCACCTCAGTTGTTGATGTTACAAAGACTGTTGAAACATCAACAAACGGTTCGGGTTCGGGTTCAAGCACAACAATTATTATCATCGTTGCGATAGCGGTCGTATTGCTTGCAGCGGGAGCGATAATTCTTGTAAAGAAGAAAGATGATAAGAAAAAATCGGATTCGTTAGGTAATGTAAATTCGGACGAAAATAACGAAAATTGATATCATCTTTGAGTTTAATAGATAAAAATTCATATATTGTCGCTAAATACACAAAATTGTAACTTCAATTTTGTGTATTTTTTTGCTTCCATATAAATTAAAAAGATTGCATTTTTCAATTTTTTGTTATATAATTAGTGCATACCGATAGAAATCGGAAATTTTTTTGGAGGAGATTCAAATGTCAAAAAAACTTATTAGTATCATTTTGTCATGTGTTCTCGTTGCTTCACTTGCAGTTGTAGGTGTTGTAAGCGTTTCAGCAGCTATTGACAATGATGGTCGTTACGTTCCGAGTGAGGGCGTAACAGAAACACACAGAATATACTTCTTTATGCCTGAGTCATGGAAGAGTGAAAAGTTCAATGCATCAGATGCCGGTGCATACTGGTGGAACGGTGCAGACGCTTGCGAGTCTAAAGACGGTACATCAAAGGGTGCTCCGTGGCCGGGATACAAGATGCAGGTTTACGATGCAGACGCTAACCTCTTCTATGTTGACCTTCCTGCAGATGCGCCTAATATTATTTTCAACAACTTCCTTAACGGCGGTGAGAAAACTACTGATAAGTCAGGTAATGTAACTTATCAGTTCAGCAAGGAACAGTTCGAGGCTGCTGCTCAGACAAAGGATATGACTTGTCAGTTCTATTCGGCTGGTGATGACGATTACTATGACAATATGTTAGACGGTGAGTTCTGGACAAAGGCTGAAGCGGCTGTTGTAGGTAATGATAAGTCGTTCCTCGGCAACTTCAAGGATAACTTCTTTATCGAGACAGAGAATGAACTCGGTATCTCAATGACATTCGATAACATGATTTTCGTTATTGATCCTGAAAACTATGATGTTAATGAACTCAGCGGCAAGTTATCATACGGCGGTAACTTCTACTTCTTGTATGGTAAGAACGCAGATGGCAAATATGAGTACGGCGGACTTCCTGACTATGAAATGGCTAAGGAAAATGGTGTAGTCCATGTTCTTGACAAAGATGCTAAACCTGCTACACCTATACAGCCGAATAAGCCACAAGTTCCGGACGACAACAACGGCGGCAACAATAACGGTGGCAACAACAACAACGGTGGCAACAACAACGGTGGCAACAACAACAACGGTGCCAACAATAACGGTGCCAACAACAACGGTGGCAACACAAACCCAACTGCTACAGTTCCCGCTCCTGATAAGAATGCTACATCTTCAGCAGATTCAGTTTCTACATCAGACACAACACCTACAAGTGGCAACGGCGCAGTTCAGACAGGCGTTGCAACAGCAGCTGCAGCTCTCGCAGTTGTTCTTATTGCAGGCGGTGCAGTTCTTTACACACGCAAGAGATTTGAATAATCTCACTTGAATAATTATATATAAATATAATTGCTTATGCCCTCCAATCGGAGGGCATTTTTGCTTTACTGTTTATTATTTGTTCCCTTATGTATGACTGAATAAGCGGAAATTACTGATGAAAATATGCCAAAATTCCGTAAAATGCAAATTTGGTGGAATTTAACACAAAAATTTGGTTGTTATTACATTGAGATTAAGACTCAAAATTCCCTGTAACACTTGATTTTTACTGTGTTTTATACTATAATAAGCATACAGATGCAAGTATGGTGTCGGAAATTCATAAGGAGGATATTTAAAATGTCCAAAAAAGTTATAAGTCTTTTATTGGCTGTTATGCTTACAATGGCAATGATTGCAGTTGCTGCAGTCAGCGTTTCTGCCGATACGGACGATGAAGGCAGATATGTTCCTTCTGAAGGCACGAAGACTTACCGTATATATTTCTATAAACCTGCTTACTGGGAAAACGAGTTCGCATCAGATACAGATATTTTTTGGCAGAGCGGTTCTGACAGCCCTTCTGCTTTCCCCGGTTACTGTGCTCAGAAAGCCGATGTCCCGAATGTATACTATTGTGATGTTCCGACGGATGTTGACAATGTAATCTGGAATAACGTTATTGACGGAGCTGACGGCTCAAGCAATTCTGAGATTGCTCCTGCTTATAAGACAACCGATATAGCTTTGGTCGGTTATGATGCTGAAAAATCCGACTATTATCCTGAAGGTGTAAAAAACTTTGATAATATGATTTATGTCATCAATTCCGACAGCACATCTGTTGACGATGAGGGCAAATCAGTCTGTTCAGGTGAATGGTTCTACTACTACGGTAACGGCGAGTACGGTACTGTTCCTGTAAAGGAAAAGCTTAAGAGCGGTGATTATTACGGCGAAGACGGTGTGTTTCCCACAGAATACACTGCCTTGGAGGAAACAACAACTGCTCCTTCCGCAAAAGCTGCGACAGAACCGGCGGCTACAGAGTCTGGTGTCGAATCAACTGCTGCAACTTCGCCTTCCGAAGCTTCTTCGCTTGCACTCACAGTTAATGCAACATCAAATTATTTTCCGATGGCAACTGCACAGTACAACCCGACTACAAATCAGGTAACGGTTACATACAATTTAGAGTCCGCTGAGAATGTTCTTGACACGCAGTGGTACATTTCGTATGACACGGCAATTCTTTCCCTTTCAAAAGATAACAATGTAAAATCTGTTTGTCCTGTAATGAACGGCAAGGGCGCTTATGTCAACTTGTGTGATGAGGATGACGGCACAGGTTATGTTAAATTCTGTGCAAGCGACCTTTCGCTCTATAATTTCAGTGAAAAAACTCCTTTTGCAAGGATTGTTTTTGATGTAAAGGATATTTCAAAGGTCGCTCCGGTTTCTACAACTGTTGACCTTGTTGTTCAGGTACTCCGTGTTTCTGAGCTTGATCCTGACACCGAAATGACAGACAGTGACAAGGAAGTTGTTCTTGTTGATAAGGAAATTGTAAAAAAAGACCCTGTTGCCGCTGCAAAGGTTGACCTTTCTACAATGCTTACACTTTCAACTTATGTTGAGCCTGCTACAACTACTGCTCCTACTACGGTTGAAACGACAGAGGCTCCGTCAACAGAATCTTCAACAGCGACTTCTCAAGCGGCTTCAACCGAGAAGCCAACGCAAATCCCTGCGCAGACTTCTGCGACAGAATTTGTAACAGAGAAAATCAATTCAACATCCGACACCCCCGATACACCCGACAGCAACGGCGGCAATGACGGCGTTGTCCAGACAGGTGAAGCTCCTCTGGCTGTTGTAATTCTTACACTTCTCATCGGCTCAACTTGTGTAATGTTCGTTCTTCGTAAGAAGGAAGAAATCCTTTAACGGCTGATAAAGACTAATAATTAAGAGGGCTGACCAAACAAAGGTCAGCCCTCTTTCTGTGCCGTGATTGAGGTTTAAAATCCTGATAAAAATACAAAAAAACAGCTCCACCGTAAATAGTGGAGCTGTTTCGTAATCTGTAAAATCAGTTAGCTCTGGTAACCTTACCTGAACGCAAACAACGGGTGCAAGCATATACACGCTTTGGTGAACCGTCAACAATAGCCTTAACACGCTGTACGTTGGGCTTCCATGTTCTGTTTGATCTTCTGTGTGAGTGAGATACCTTAATACCGAACTTTACATCCTTACCGCAGAATTCACATTTTGCCATGCGTCTGCACCTCCTTAAAGAAAACTAATTCTATTTCTAACTTTGTTATAATAACAGAAAATGAGAGAAAATGCAAGTGTTTTTTGAAAATTTCTCAACTTGTTTTTTGCTCTTGTAATTTTTGACGAATTATTATATAATGAGAAATAAATATAGTTACACGATTGTTACCTAAAATTTTGAATTTCAGGAGGCTCTTATGCTCTCATTATTACTTAACGGAATCAGAAACGGAAATCTCGACTTCGGTGCCGTAATTGCCGAAATATTGGCTGTGCTTGTCATCATATTTTTAATTCTCCCATTCCATGAATGGGCGCACGCTTTCACGGCGTCACTTCTCGGCGACAAGGCTGTAAAGGGCAGAGGCAGACTTTCACTCAATCCGCTCAGCCACATTGACCCTATGGGTGCCTTGTGTATGCTTTTGTTCGGATTCGGTTGGGCAAAGCCTGTTCCGATTGATCCGAGAAATTTTAAAAATCCAAAGGTCGGTATGGCAATCACCGCAATTATGGGACCGATTGCAAATATCGTTGCCGCATTGGCAGGACTTCTCATTTATTATCCGATTATCCTTTTTACAGGCGCATTTCCGCTTTCGACAATCGGAGGATATGTTGTTCAATTCTTGAGCTTCTACATTTCGTGCAATGTCGGACTTGCAGTGTTCAACCTTATTCCCATTCCTCCGCTTGACGGCTCAAAGGTTCTGTTCGTATTTTTGCCCGACAAGGCTGTTGAGTTTTTTTACAGATATCAGATGTATTTCTTCATCGGTCTTTTTGTTCTCCTTTATGTAGGAGTTCTCAACACACCGATTAACTGGGTGAGCAATCAGATTCTTGACTTCATCAGCTGGCTTGCAAGCCTGCCGTACATGCCGTTTGTCGGTTAATTTAATCATCCGCAACAAAAATTACAACAAAGAAATTATCTATGGAAACACAACAACTTCAATATAAGCTGTCGGCATTTGAAGGCCCTCTTGACCTGTTGCTGACGCTGATTTCTAAAAACAAAATAGATATTTACGACATCAGCATTTCCGAATTGCTCGACCAGTATATGGAGCAGATAAATATGATGCAGGAAAATCAGATGGATATCGCATCTGAATTTCTGACAATGGCATCAAGGCTTGTATATATCAAGTCTGTAATGCTCCTGCCAAAATATGAGGAAGAGGCTGAAGAGCTCAAGAAAGAACTTTCGGGACAGCTTCTTGAATATGCCGTTTGCCGTGAAATGGCGGCAAAGCTGGGCGATATTTATGACTTTGACAGCTTTTACAGAGAGGCTTCTCCCGTTGAATTTGACTTGACTTACAACCGTATTCATCCGAGTGAGGATATTGCAAAGGCATATGTCAGCGCAGTCGGACGAGGCAAGCGTAAGCTTCCACCGTCAAAAGACGCATTTTCGGGTATTGTGTCGCATAAAATCGTGTCGGTAAACAGTAAGATTATCCATCTTATGAGAAGGCTCTGGCACGGCAAAAGGCTTGAATATCACGAAATTTTTGAGGTGTGCGAGGGCAAAAGCGACCTTGTGGCAACATTTCTTGCAACGCTGGAGCTGGTAAAGGGTAAGCGTATCAGAATTGAGGGCAGTGGTGAAAATGCCGTTGTTCATATGATTGAGGATAAAAACGCAATGCCTTTGCCACAGGTTGGCGAGGACGAAAACGATGAAAATGAGGAGGTGCAGTAATGGCTGTTGAAAATATTCGTGGTGCGATTGAGGCGATTTTGTTCGCAAACGGTGCGTCGGTTGAATTTTCCCGAATAGCGCAGGCACTTGAAATTTCCGAAAAAAAAGTTAAAGAGCATATTTCTGCACTGATTGATGATTATGAGGCGGCAGGACGGGGCATAACTATAATATTGCTTGACAATTCCTGTCAGATGGTTTCAAAAAAGGAATTTGCTCCGCAGATTCGTACCGTTATGGATTTGAGGAGGAACACTCCGCTTTCACAGGCGGCTCTTGAAGTCCTTGCGGTTGTTGCATACAATCAGCCTGTTACAAAGGCTTTTGTCGAGCAGGTGCGCGGTGTTGATTGCAGTGGTGTAATCGGCAGTTTGACGACAAAGGGACTTGTTGAAGAAAAGGGCAGACTTGAGCTTCCCGGCAGACCGTTGCTTTACGGCACAACCGAAAACTTTTTGCGTTGCTTTAACATTTCAAGTCTTGACGAGCTTCCTCCGCTTCCCGAAAGTGATGAGGACAAGGAGTCCGAAGAAAACGGTGAAGAACAGGAAAAGGCTGAAAACGGCAACGAGCAGATGGATTTGTTTTCGATACAGCTTGATGACAAACAGTAAAAATTAGGGGGAATTCCCTTTGCTTTGGCTATATATCCTACTCGGAATTGTGCTGTTTATTGCGCTTGTGATGTTTATTCCGATTACTTTGCGTGCATCATATAAAGAGGAGTTTTGGTGCGCTGTGTATATCGGATTTGTAAAGCTTCAGCTCGTGCCGGCAAAACCCAAAAAGGAAAAGAAGAAGAAAAAAGCAAAAAAACAAACTCAGAAAACCGAACAACCTAAAAAAGCGACAGAAAAAAAGCCAAGCCTTATAAAAAAATACGGTATTGAGTGGCTTTTGAACCTGATAAAAAAAGTTGCAGAGCTTGCAGTATCTGCATTGCAGGATTTTTTCAGCCACATACTGGTTAAAAAATTGTCGCTGAGTATCAGCGTTGCAGGTGACGATGCGGCTGATACGGCTATAAAATACGGCAAATACTGTGCCGTTGTTTATCCGGCAGTAGGCACAATTGTCCGTGTTGTAAAATGCAAAGGCTACGGAGTTGACATAAATCCGAATTTTTCGGAAAAAGCAGAAACTGAAATTAACTTTGACTTTGTGGCAAGAGTATTTGTGTTTCGGCTTGTCGCTCTTGCCGTTAAGCACGGAATCAAGGGACTTAAGCTTCTTGCAGAAGTGAAAAACGAACTATAAATAACTGATGATTTATATAAATATAAAAAGGAGAATGGCTATGGAACATCCTATCGGTAATCTGATGAATACTACAATGGAAAAAATTAAGGAAATGATTGATGTCAATACTATCATCGGCGATCCAATTACCTCGCCTGACGGTACACTCATCATTCCTGTTTCAAAGGTAAGCTACGGCTTTGCGTCAGGCGGTTCTGATTTGCCCACAAAAAAAGAAAACAAGGACTGCTTTGGCGGCGGAAGCGGTGCGGGTGTTACTATTCAGCCTGTTGCCTTTCTTACCGTTTATCAGGGCGATGTAAGGCTTGTTTCCGTTGATAGTGAAGAAGGCACAGCCGACAAGCTCGTGAATATGATTCCCGATGTTCTCAAAAAGGTAAAGGGAGTTTTCAAAAAGGATAAGAGCGAATCCGCAGACGATTTTTCCGAAATCACACAGGACGATATTGACGGCTGATTCGTAATATTGCAACACCCCTCGGCATAGATTTATGCAGGGGGTGTCCTTATGAAAAAAATAATCTCGCTTGCGGTGTGCTTTGTTATGCCGTTTGTGCTTATGGGCGTAAAAACTGCGGAGGATACTCCTCCCACAACTTCTGCACAGGCATTTGTTCTTTATTGTCCCGATAACAACACGGTTATCTGTTCAAAAAATGCAGATGAAAGGATGAAACCTGCGAGCACCACAAAGATTATGACATCTCTCATAACGCTTGAGGAGGCGGCATCCTGTAACAGCGAAGTAACCTTCAAACAGGAAATGGTTGCCGAGGGCAGTTCGATGTATCTTAAAGTCGGTGAAAAAGTCCGACTTTCAGACCTTGCCTCGGGAATGATGATGGCGTCGGGCAATGATGCGGCGAATGCGGCGGCATATACGATTTCGGGCAGTCCCGAAAAGTTTTCACAACGAATGAATGAAAAGGCAAAGCAAATCGGTATGACGAATACCAATTTTGTAACGCCGAGCGGACTTGACGATGACAACCATTACTCAAGTGCAAAGGATATGGCTCTGCTTATGTCATATGCACTTGAAAATGACGATTTTGCAAATCTTACGGCTAAGAAGAGCGTGACCGTTGAATTTCTTGAACCGAAATCAAAGAAAACCGCATATGCAAATCATAACAGGCTTTTGTCGCTTTATCCCTACTGTACAGGCGGAAAAACAGGCTATACAACGGTGGCAGGGCGGTGCCTTGTTTCCTCTGCAAAAAAAGACGGTGTAACGCTTGTGTGCGTCACTCTGAATGACCGCAACGATTGGAATGACCATATTTCTCTTTATGATTACGCTTTTGAAAAGTACAGGGGAGTTGACTGCAAGGACGCTGACTTTTGTGCCGATATTCCGTGCGTGGGCGGTGATAAGGACAGCGTAACGGTTACAGGTGAGAAGAACAACACAATCGTTTTAAAGCGTGAGGACTGCGATAAAATCAAGAAGAAAATCTTCATAGACAGCTTTTTGTATGCTCCGATTGAAAAAAACGAGTCGGTCGGCAGAATTGAATACACACTTGGCGGAAAGCTGCTTTATAAATGCAACATTGTTGCAGGCGAAAAGATTAAATCGGATAAAAAGAGTGTGTCAATATTTTCGGCAATAGGAAATCTGTTTTCGTGACAGCTTAAATATACAGAAAATTTTAATAAAAAGGAATTTACATATGGCTAAAATTGAACCTATAAGACTTCAGAAATTCATAGCGCAATGCGGTATTGCGTCAAGGCGAAAGGCCGAGGAGCTTATTCTCGGCGGTCATGTCAAGGTGAACGGCAAAACCGCAATTCTCGGCGATAAGGTTCTTCCTACAGACAAGGTGTTTGTAAGAGGCAAGAGAATTGTTGTGCCGAAGGGCGGCAATTACCGATATATTATGCTCAACAAGCCCCGTGGATTCATTACCACAATGAATGATGAGCGTGGCAGAAAGTGTGTTGCACAGCTTGTTGAGAATGTCGGCGAGCGAGTTTATCCGATCGGCAGACTTGACAAAGACAGCGAGGGTATGCTTGTTTTTACAAATGACGGTGACTTTGCAAACAAGGTTATGCACCCGAAAAACAATGTTTACAAGATTTACAGAGTAACCGTTCGACCGTCAATTGACGAGGATCAGCTTGTAAAGCTTGAAACAGGCGTTGAGCTTGACGGCAGGAAAACCGCTCCTGCATATGTCCATGTAATTCACAAGGAGCAGGGCAGAGTAGTTCTTGAAATGATTCTTCACGAGGGTAAGAACCGTGAAATCAGAAGAATGTGCGAGGCTGTCGGGCTTGAGGTTGCAAGACTCAAACGTACCCAGATCGGCGGTGTAAAAATGGGTATGCTCAAACAGGGCGACTGGAGAGATTTGACCGAACAAGAGGTTAAAAAACTGCTTGCAAACCCGTTTTTAAACGGCAAACAGCTTTAATTTTCTGTTTTTGAAAAATACTTCCGAAACGGTGAATAAAACTATTCGTTAATTTGACAATAAATTTACGGTTTTGGTGTAATAACTATTAAATGTGTTCAAAATTGAAATAGTACAGCGTGTTTTTCTTGTACTTTTGAAGATTATAGAGTATAATGTATCGTGTAGAAAATTAGTATGCACGCTCAGTTTTCGTGCATATTCAATACATGGTATTGGAGGATTTTAAGATGAGTATTGAAAAGATCAATCAGGCAAAGGCTGAAATTGCCGCAACTTCCGCTTATAAGACAATTACAGCGTTTTTTGATGCAGACAGCTTTTGTGAAATTGATGCCTTTGCAAAATCCGGTGAAGGTTTTGCCGAGGTTGTTGCAGGCTTTGGAACAGTAGAAGGTATGCCTGTTTATGCGTTTGCACAGAACAGCGACATTTGCGGCGGTGCCATGAGTAAGGCACAGGCTGCCAAGCTTAAAAAGCTGTATGGTCTTGCACTCAAGACAGGCGCTCCTGTTGTAGGTTTCTATGACAGCATTGGCGGCAGACTTAAGCAGGGTACAGAGCTTCTCGCAGGTTGCGGTGATGTTCTCAATGCGGCTGCGTCACTTTCCGGTGTTGTACCGCAGATCTCGGTTGTTCTCGGCACTTGCCTTGGAACAAACGCTCTTAACGCCGCAAGCGCAGACATCGTTATCATGAGCAAAGACGCACAGCTTTCACTTTCGGTAACAGGCAAGCATTCCGATGCCGCTTACAATGCTGAAAACGGTATTGCCTCAATCGTTTGTGACGATGCAGACAAGGCAATCAAGGCTGCAAAGGAACTTATCCTTTATCTTCCGTCAAATAACCTCACAATGGCTCCTCAGTCATTTGAAGAAGCTCCGGCAGAGGATGGCTGCGGTTGTGTAGTCAGCAGAACTGTTGACGGCAACAGCATTGTAAAGCTCTTTAATGATTACGGCAAGGAAGCAAATGTTCGTTTTGCAAGACTCGGCGGTCAGGTTGTAGGTATTGTTGTTACAAAGGGCAAGGAGCTTGGCTGCAAGTCTGCAAACAAGGTAGCAAAGTTTGTTCGTTTCTGCGACGCTTTCTCACTCCCTGTTGTAACATTCGTAAACTGCCCGGGCTTTGAGTCAATCAAGTCGGCAACAAAGGCGTCAGCCGCTTATGCTGAGGCAACAACAGTCAAGATTTCTGTTGTTACAGGCAAGGCAATCGGTTCAGGCTATGTTGCTCTTGCAGGCACAGGCGCTAATGCAGATGTTGTTTACGCACTTCCCGATGCGGTTATTTCACCTGTTAATGTTGAGGCTGCCGCATTCATTATGGCTCCCGAAGTTATGAATGTTGCCACAGATAAGCAGGCTGAGGTTGCTCAGAAGTTTGCTGACGAGAATCTTTCTGCTTACAATGCCGCTCAGAACGGCTATGTTGACGGTATTGTTGAAGAAGCTCAGCTCCGTCAGACTCTTATTTCTGCTCTTGATATGCTCTCGGGCAAGCGTGTTTCAACACTTTCAAAGAAGCATTCAACTATCTGATAAATGATTACTTGTTAAAATAAAAGGGGATACTAAAAATGAAGAATTTAAGAATTACAGTTAACGGCACAGCATATGATGTTCAGGTTGAAGAACTCGGCGGTTCTTCAGCTCCCGCAGCAGCCGCTCCTGCTCCGGCAGCCGCTCCCGCTCCTGCAGCAAAGCCGGCAGCTCCCGCAGGCGCTCAGGGTTCTGTTGTTGTAAAGGCTCCTATGCCCGGTACAGTTGTTAATGTTGTTGTTTCGGCAGGACAGGCTGTTAAGGCTGGAGATGACCTCGTATTCATCGAGGCTATGAAGATGGAAACTCCCGTTAAGGCTCCGCAGGATGGCACAGTTGCAACAGTTGATGTTGCAAAGGGTGAGTCAGTTGACTCAGGTAAGGTTCTCGTAACACTTAACTAATCAATAATTCGGAGAAAGGGATGCTGTAAAATGGCAAAAAAAATCAGAGTTACCGAAACTGCTCTGCGTGACGCTCATCAGTCACTCATTGCAACAAGAATGACAACAGAGGAAATGCTCCCTGTTCTTGATAAACTCGATAAAATCGGTTATTACTCACTCGAATGCTGGGGCGGTGCAACATATGACTCATGCCTCAGATTCTTAAACGAAGATCCGTGGGACAGACTCCGCACAATCAGAGAGCATTGCCCTAACACAAAGCTCCAGATGCTTTTCAGAGGACAGAATATGCTCGGTTATCGTCACTATGCCGATGACTGCGTTGAGTATCTTGTTCAGCGTTCAATCGCAAACGGTATTGACATTATCCGTATTTTTGATGCTCTTAACGACATCAAGAATCTTAAAACAGCTATCAAGGCCGCTAACAAAGAAGGCGGTCATGCACAGGTTGCTATCAGCTACACAACAGGTCCTGTATTCACAGATGAATACTATGTTGAGTATGCTAAGAGAATTGCAGACGCAGGTGCAGATTCAATCTGTATCAAGGATATGGCTGCACTTCTTACTCCGACAAGAACCGAAAGCCTTGTAAAGGCTATCAAAGCCGCTGTTCCGGAGCTTCCGCTTCAGCTCCACACCCACTACACATCAGGTCTTGCATCAATGTGCCTTTTAAAGGGTGTTGAGGCAGGTGCCGACGGCATTGACACAGCAATCAGCCCACTCGCTCTCGGTACATCACACGCACCTACAGAGTCAATGGTTGCCGCTCTTTCAGGCACAGAGTTCGACACAGGTCTTGACCTTAAACAGTTCTCGGACATCCGTGCTTACTTTATGACTCTCCGTGAGAAGTACATCAAGTCAGGACTTCTTGATCCTAAGATGCTCGCAACAGATGCTAACGCTCTTATCTATCAGGTTCCCGGCGGTATGCTTTCCAACCTTCTTTCACAGCTCAAGCAGGCCGGTAAGGAAGACAAGCTTGACGAAGTTCTTGCAGAAGTACCCCGTGTTCGTAAGGATTCAGGTTATCCTCCGCTTGTTACTCCGACATCACAGATTGTCGGCACACAGGCTGTATTCAATGTAATCACAGGCAAGCGCTACTCAATGTGCACAAACGAGTTCAAGGGACTTGTTGCCGGTGAGTATGGTACAACTCCAATGCCGATTGATCCTGAGTTTCAGAAGAAGATTATCGGTGACAAGAAGATTATCAAAGGTCGTCCTGCAGATCAGCTTAAGCCTGAGCTTGATAAGCTCCGTGGCGAGATTGAGCAGTGGATTGAACAACCTGAGGATGTTCTTTCTTATGCACAGTTCCCGAAGGTTGCCCTCGACTTCTTTGAAAAGAGAAGAAATGCCAAGGTTGGCATCAACGGCGACAAGCTTGACAAGAAAAATATGGTTCACCCAGTTTGATTTGACAACTAAAATTAACATTTATGCCACTTTCGCTATGAAAGTGGCATTTTTTGTAAACTAAAGTTGCTTGAAAATCACCTCTTTTTTTGCTAAAATCCTAGTATAAGCTGACAGTCAGCTTAGTTTTAGAAGAAAAGAGGATGAAATTTCGTGAAAAAATTATTATCAATTTTAATCGCAGTTATGATGTGCTGTGCAGTAACCGTTACCGCCTTTGCGGCAACTCCTGATGAAGCACCTGCAAAAGATATGCAGGCGATAATCAAACAGGCTATGCTCGACAACTACTATACAGATACAAAGCCTACAGAGCTTGAAATCCGTATTGTCGGAGGAAATGAAAATGGAAGTGTATATTTTGAGCATACTGACGATTTGAATTACCCATCGGTGGCTTATGAAACACAGCTTGGCAACTATACCTACTCATATACTGCAGCTGATGAGTTGCTCGTTTACAACAATGGCAAAATTTACACAATGAAGAATGCTTACGAAAGCGGAATCATCAATGACGAAGATGTTGCAGACATTGATGAGTGGAATGACAGTTTTTATCAGGAAGCACCCGCTTATGATATAAAGGCTGCAATTGAAAAAGCAATGCTTGAAACTTATTATCTTGATGTTAAGCCGAGCCATATTGAGATTTATATAGTCGGTTCAACAAGTGATGACGGTGTTTATTTCAAGTATAACGATGGACTTCCGAGAGCTGATGTCATGATTGAAGCAATTCTCGGCAAATTTGGCTACAGAACTGCTGAATCAGAGAAAACTTTGCTTTACAAAGACGGCAAAATATATAGTATTCCGTCAGCATACAACTCAGGCGTAATTGATGACGATATTCTTACAGAACTCGTTGATTTCAATATCGGCGTAATGCGTAGATATTATACAGTAGAACTTCCGCCTGCTCCTCCTGCTGATGCAAAATCATCATCAACAAGCGACACAGCAACAAAGGACACGCCGAGCAATTCACAGAACAACAGTGGTGCAGTTCAGACAGGACAGAACAGCGTTGCTGTAATTCTTCTTGTTGCAATGCTTGCAGGTTGTGCAGTAATTTTTGCAAAACGCAGAAATCATTTTGAGTAATTTACAAATTAAATAATCCCTATAAAAACCGTTCTCGTTATTGAGAACGGTTTATTTATTGTAGCTTAAAAATTTGTGATAGTTTATCAAGATGTATTGCTTTTTTTATTATGAAATGTTACAATTAACTTGCATAAAAAAACAGATGAATTATTTTGTAATGCGTAGAATTTGAACAAAGTGAGGGATAGATATGAAAAAGTTTTTACCTATAGCTATGGCGGCGGTAATGTCGATGTCTGCGGTTGCGGTTTCGGCAGTTCCTGCAAATGCGGTTGAACCGCTTAACACACCCGTGCAGTATGCACAGGTTGCAAGGGCAAGCTTGGCTACTCCGAAAATTTCAAAGGCCGAAAGCGTTTACGGCGGTGTAAAGCTTACATGGAACAAAGTAAGCGGTGCGGCTAAGTACAGAGTTTACTACAAGGGTCGTAAAGGTTGGACACGAATGGTCGATACAACTTCAAC
>ERZ809207.455-NODE-455-length-15742-cov-13.474469_pt1 | contig 15742 bp, 9 predicted proteins | sample MGYA00520515_ERZ809207 | MGnify/ENA primary metagenome ERZ809207 (study PRJEB31570, sample SAMEA3213009) | Homo sapiens | biome: human-gut; feature: human gut; material: fecal | place: Sweden | collected 2011 ... | reverse complement strand
TTTTCTTTGACTTTTCTTGACCTGTTTTCAAGATTTGCATTTTCAGGTCAATTTTCAACCCAGTTTTCCTTGACCTACATCATCAATATTGATTTTCAGGTCATTTTTCAACCAGGTTTTCCTTGACCTACATCATCAATATTGATTTTCAGGTCAATTTTCAACCCGGTTTTCCTTGACCTACATCATCAATATTGATTTTCAGGTCATTTTTTAACCCGGTTTTCCTTGACCTACATCATAAATATTGATTTTCAGGTCACTTTTCAACCCGGTTTTCCTTGACCTACATCATCAATATTGATTTTCAAGTCATTTTTCAACCCAGTTTTCCTTGACCTACATCATCAATATTGATTTTCAGGTCAATTTTCAACCCAGTTTTCCTTGACCTATTTTCAAAATTTGCATTTTCAGGTCATTTTTCAACCCGGTTTCCCTTGACCCACATCATCAATATCGATTTTCAGGTCACATTCCCAATACAAGCGTGCCGATTCTCATCCTTCTTCAGAAAAAGGCTCAGGAAGAATATTCCCAAGCCTTTTCCGGTATCAACAAGTCAGTGACTGCCGGAATGTTTTATCTCCAGGCTCCGGTCACATCCAAGTGATGATCTTTATTCATTTGCAGCCTTCTTCTTACCAAGCTTTGTCTTCATGAAATACCACAGTGGACCTGTGATACATACTGATGAATAAGCACCTATTACGATACCAGCCATAAGAGTAAGGGCAAATTCTTTAATTGAAGCAACACCCATGATATAAAGCACGAATACCATTACAAACGTTGTAAGGGATGTGTATATGGATCTTGTAAATGTCTGGTTTATTGAAGCATTTACAATTTCCTTATAGTTGTACTGCTTTGTACCCATAAGTGAGACATTCTCTCTTATACGGTCGAATATGATGATGGTTGCATTTATTGAGTAACCTACTATTGTAAGCATACATGCGATACATGTGTTACCAACTGAAAGTCTCAGAAGGATATATACCACGAATACCATTGCAACATCGTGGACAAGTGCCATAACCGCACTGGCACCGAACTTAACATCCTTAAATCTTATAGCAATGTAGATGAGCATAAGGATTGTTGCAAGAACAACTGACATGATAGCGTTCTTGGTCATGGCACCACTGACAGAACCACTGATGTTATCTGCCTGCTTGATAGTACCATTTACACCGGCAAGGGCTTTCTCAACCTTAGGCATCTGTGAATCATCGCCATTGTCTGTAAGCTCAACCGTCTTGAACACGATCTCATTTGTACCTGCTACAGTCTGTACTGAAATATCAGCCTCGCTTATTCCTGCTGCCTCTGCAATTACAGGAACGATGGTGTGCTCTGCCTCTGAAAGAGTATAGTTCTTGTCAAACTCTGCTGTGATACTTGTACCACCTGCGAAGTCTGTGCTAAGGTTAAGGGCACTTCCCTTAGTCTTTGCAAATACAGGCATCATGCAGAAGCCTGCAATAATAATAACCAAAGATATAATTCCGCAGAACTTGCCAGCCTTAACATAATTGGTCTTTCCTGCCTGCTTTGCCTTACCGAACAGCTTAGGATTGTCTAAGCCGAGAGCAATAAGGGCATTAAGAAGATACTGTGTAACCACAAGGGCTGTGATTACCGAAAGTATGATACCTATTGCAAGAGTCTTGGCAAATCCCTTGATAGTACCTGTACCAAATATAAGAAGTACAACTGCTGCAATAAGTGTTGTTACGTTACCATCTATAATAGCTGAAAGAGCCTTATGGAAGCCCTTGTCTACTGCCTGCTTAACTGTTGCACCTGCCCCAAGCTCCTCCTTTATTCGGGTGAAGATTACGACATTCGCGTCAACCGCCATACCTATTGAAAGTATGATACCTGCAATACCCGGAAGGGTAAGAGTTATATTAAAGTAGTTAAGTGTAAGCATTACAAGTAATGTATAAAGTACAAGTGCCAGTGAAGCAACCACACCAGGAAGTCTGTATATTACTATCATAATGATGAATACAAGGAATATACCGATTATACCTGCCTTGACAGATGTTGCTATAGCATCTGTACCAAGTGTAGCACCTACTATATTTGAACGAACCTGCTTAAGTGTAAGCGGAAGTGCACCGATACGGATAGTTGTGGCAAGGCTCTCAGCCTCATCATAAGATCCAATCTTGTTGATAACCGCATTTCCGTCAGTGATTGCTGACTGAACTGTAGGAGCACTTACAACCTCGTTATCATAAACAATGTATACGACCTTTCCTACATTCGCACTTGTAACGTCGCCGAACTTCTTGGCTCCCTCTGTTGTAAATGTAAGAGCAACCTCATTGTCACTACCTGTCTCTGTATCAACAATCTTTGCCTCAGCACCCTTGATATCATTTCCGTCAAGAGCAGCCTCATAATCCTTGCCCTGTGACCACAGTGTGTAGTTGTCAGGATCAAGGAACTCAAGCTTACCTTCTACGCTTAACTTCTCAAGGATCTCCTCAGCATTTGTAACACCAGGGATCTCACAGGTGATATTACCGTTTCCCTCTTGATAAACTGAGTACTCATTTGAGTATGCGTCAATACGCTTCTCAAGCTTGAACTTGGTATCATCAACATCTGCATCAGAATATTTTTCATCCTGAATTTCGTAGGTAACACTCAGACCACCCTTAAGGTCAAGTCCAAGATTAATGTACTTGATAAGTCCCCTGTCACCTATACCGAAGAATCCGGTGAATACCGCCAGACCCAGCAACAGTATAAATGCAATTATCACAAGTACCGCATTACGCTTTGCTTTCTTCATCTTTGTTCTCCTTTATTCTTAATTATCTTCCTTCTCAGCCTCGTAGTCCGCCATGGCAGCCTTGATCATAATAGCACATTCGATACGCTTCTTCTGAAGCTCACATCCGATATCGTATGCGTCAAGGATATTTCCATGGAATTTGTATGAGTTGGCCGCACATCCGCCACTGCAGTAAAATCTTGCAAAGCAGTCCTTACACTTGTCCTTTGCATAGACATTACACAGCTTGAACTCATCAACGATCTCCTGCTTCTTAATGCCCTCAAATACATTTCCAATGCAGAAATCGTCTTCACCTACGAACTGATGACACGGATAGAGATCCCCCCATGGCGTAACAGCCATATATTCCGTTCCCGAACCGCATCCTGAAAGCCTCTTGGCAACACAAGGGCCGCCGGTAAGATCGATCATAAAGTGGAAGAAGTTGAATCCCCTGCCCTCTTTATTTCTCTTGATCATTTCCTTTGCAAGCAAGTCATACTGCTCCTTAAGGAATGGGATATCCTCTTCCTTTATCGCATACGGCTCATCCGGAAGTGATACCACCGGCTCAATGGATATCTGATCAAATCCAAGATCTGCCATATGAAGCACATCCTTAGCGAAGTCCAGATTATTATGAGTGTATGTACCTCTCACATAATAACTTCTGTTTCCACGCTTCTTGGCAAATTCCTGAAACTTAGGAAGCAGTATATCATAGCTTCCCTTACCGTTTCTGGTAGGTCTCATGTAATCATGTACCTCTTTTCTTCCATCGATACTTAAGACTACATTTGCCATTTCTTTATTTGCAAATTCCATTATCTCGTCATTTAAAAGTATTCCGTTGGTAGTAAGTGTGAAACGGAACTTCTTGTCGTATTTCTCTTCAAGGCTTCTGCCGTACTCAACGGTCTTCTTCACCACGTCCCAGTTCATGAGAGGCTCACCTCCGAAGAAGTCCACCTCGAGATTTCTTCTGAAACCTGAATTGGCAACCAGGAAATCAAGAGATTTCTTTGCTACCTCAAGGGACATGAGTGCCCTGTCTCCATGATATTCGCCCTCACCTGCGAAGCAATATCTGCAGGCAAGATTACAGTCATGGGCTATATGAAGGCACAATGCCTTTACAACTGTCTTTCTCTTCTTAAAATCTATAATATAATCTTTGTATTCATCAGGGGCAAATAATGTGCCGTCTTCCACAAGACCTGTAACCTCATCATAAGCCTCACTTACCTCAGCTCTGTCGTAGCTGCTTAACTTGTCAAGGACCTCTTCCTTTGTATGTCCCTCGTACTCTGCGATGATATCATACACAAGGTCGTCCACTACATGTACAGAACCACTGCATACATCAAGTACTATATTATAACCATTATTTTTGTACTGATGAACCAATATTGTTCTCCTTAATCGTTTTTTTCCCATACACGCCAAAAAGGACTGTCATCAGACGGTCCCCTTTAGCTGTACCTGGTCAGTCTTATTAGTATAATTACTTGTTCTCAACATTCTCACAGCTCTGGTTTCCAACTGTGCATGATGTCTTACAAGCTGACTGGCATGATGTCTGGCATTCGCCACATCCGCCCTTAACCATTGTATTCTTCATTGTCTTATTTGTGAGTGTCTTTATTCTCTGCATGAGTATACCTCTCCTTTTTAATTCATATTGTTTGTATTCTAACACATACTTTATGAAAGTAAAAGTATTTTTTTATCATGTATCAAATATTATAGCCGTCTTCCCTGATATTCAGCTTTCTTCAGCCCAGCATGTGTCATTCGGTTTTCTTCAGCCCAGCATGCCACCCAGAGTTCCTCCCGCCATGCAAAGCAGCAGGGATGTAATGCCGTTTACCGAAAACAGACTCACTCCTCCGTGATTTGCAATTGATACGATAATTATAATGCAGGCATATATCGTACCTATTATCAGCCCCCACAGGAACTTCCTCTCCTTTATGAGCTTTCCTCCGGTGATGCCCCCTGCAAATGCTGACAGCACATATATAAGTATGACAAACAGATCAATGATCCCGGATGAGCAGTTAAACTTATACACGACAAATGCCGATATCAGCAACAGCAGCAGGCTGGCGGCCAGTGCCACACCACAGGATATCATTATGTACGAGACCTTCTTCACGATCACCAATTCCTTTCTATTCCATATATCCGGAAGGGAACATTGTTAATTAAGTATATGCGGCATCCCCGGTGTTCATGATATGTCAGATCTTTTTTATTATATATCTGTACTCTGTTGTGTCTTTCTGTTGTGTTTTTCTGTTATCTGTATATATTTCCGGGAAGTCCCGTCTTAAAACAGTTCCAGAATCTCTTTAATGTTGTAACAGGTCTTGTCGGTTCTCTCATTTGTGGTATCGTTTGGCTTTATAAGGTCAACCACCATAACTGTGCAGAGTCCGGCGTCGCTGGCAGAGATAACACCATTTACAGAGTCCTCCACTGCCACTGCCCTGTCAGGAGACACCTTAAGCTTCTCACATGCCTTAAGGTAAATGTCCGGGTGAGGCTTACCCTTCTCTATCTCGTCACCACACACAGTCTCGTCAAAGAAGTCGATGAGTCCTGTTCTGGTAAGCCTGTCCACCGCCTTCTGTCTGTCGGTAGATGTGGCAAGTGCCATTTTCACTCCACGCCTCTTAAGCTCAGTGAGGGTTGATACCACATTCGACTTAAGGTCTATGCCATGCTCATCTATATATTCCTGGAACATATCCATGGTCTTCTTCCTGAATGGGATATAGTCGAAATCCTCTCCAAGATATTCCTTCACCACCAGGGCATTTGTGGCTCTTGTTCCACCTGCAAGCCTGTCGCATACTGCCTTCATCTGCTGGGCGGTAAGTCCCTCGCTCATTCCATTCATGGTCCAGCACTGTCTGTACACCTTCTCTGTATCGGTCAGTACACCATCCATATCAAAAACCACCGCATTATATGGGGGATTCATATTGTTCACTGTCTTTTTCCTCCTTTACTTAACATCAGCCCATTTGAAATTTCCCGAAGGCAAAGGGCTGACACTGCGTGTCAGGTTTATATGAAAACTTGCCACGATCATCATATATTAAAACGGGCATACAAAGAATAAATCTTATCCCCCATATGCCCGTTTCATCATTTTATATTATATCCGAAAATCCATCAATCATTATCTGTGGATTTCCTCATTTTGTAAGTTCCGCATTTCTTATCTATGCAGCCTGCTTGTTGTTCTTTCTTCTCATTATAAGGAAGATTATTATTCCAAGGAGAAGTAGAACTGCAACTCCGATGATCACCCATACCACTACAGATACCTTCTTTGCAAGAGTAAATGTAAATACGCTGGTGATATTTCCCTCTTCATCTGCTGCAAATGTTGCACTTACATTTCCTGCTGCGTCCTCTGCTGTAACATATAATTTGTATGTATCGTATTTGTCAACCTTGTACTCATATACATTATCTGCATAATCCGCTGCCGGGATCTCTGTATCGTTTATCTTAATGGATGTGATCTTATCACTTGGATCCTTAAGGCTTATCTTAAGTGTGAACGGATCGTTTAACTTCTGGTTATCCTCCACTGAAGTAATTATCTCAGGAAGAGTACCATCATAAACGAACTCAAATTCATCTGTTGTAACATTGCCAAGGGCATCTGTTACTGTAAGTGTGATCTTATGCTTTCCATCCTTAAGATCTGTGAAGTCTATAAGATCAACACCATCAAGCTTGGCCTCAGGTGTAAATGGCGATGTATCGTCAACACCCCATAAACCATCATAGCCCTTATCTCTTATTGCATCAAAGTCTGCCTTGTTAAGAACAATCTCTCCGTTGTTTTCCTTCTTCTTGAAGCCTGCCAGAGCGTCTGTATCCTTTATAACAGGTGCAGTATTATCAACTGTAAATGTAATGGTCTGCTCCTCTGATACATTTCCTGCTGCATCCTTTGCTCCGATAGTTACAACATATACTCCATCCTCGGCAAAGTCGATAACCTGACCTGTAATTCCCTTATAGGTCTTAGCCGGCTCATTTGCACCATTCTTCTTAACAGAAACTGTAACCTCGTCGCCTGTATAGAAGGTTTCTTTTACTCCGATAGTAAGCTTAACCTTTTCAGGATTCTGAACATTACCTACTGAACCGTAATTTGCAACAGGCTCTGTAGTATCGTTCTTTGTTGCCTTAATGGTAAGCTCAGGAGCAACCTTATCTATCTTGAAATTTCTTGTAACTGTATTTGCAACATTTCCTGAAGCGTCCTTGCCTGAGAAGGTAATGCTGTAATCGCCGTCCTCGGTAAATCTGTATCCTGCCGTGTGAGGATTACCGCTGGTGAAGCTTCCGTAATTAAGTGTTGCTACTGTTGTTGCGGCACTGCCGTCAACCTTTTTCGTAATAGTAACTGTTGCCTCAGGGCTCTTGCCATTCACAACACCAAATGCCTCATTCATTGTAAATGTTGCATTTACGTCTGTATTCTGCATATCGTTCATTCCTGAGATTGAAAGCACAGGAGCAGTCTTATCAATTACAAATGTAACAGGCTCTGACTGTGACTTGTTTCCTGCCTTATCGTATGCAACAAGATATACAGTGTAATTTCCTTCTGCGTCAAACGGTATTGAACCTGTTGCGCCTGTGCCTGACCATGCTGTCTCTGACATATCCTGGTCATATTCAACATTTCCCGAAGGGCCTCTTCTTGTTACATGAGCCACAATCTTGTCACCCATGATGTTATCTGAAAGAGTATATCCTATTGATGTTCCTCTTGTATTTGTCTCGGCAGGTGCTGTAAGTCTTATAACAGGAGCTGTAACATCATATACATACTTTGTATATCTGCTTGTATTATTGCCAAATGCGTCAGTGATCTTTATCTGAAGGTTATACACACCCTCTCTGTTGATTCTGTAATTCTTTGTTCCGCTGGCAGCACTTAAATCAGTGTCCTTATTGAGATAGCTCACATCTGCAGCATGCTCTGTTGCATTGTTGATTATCTCGATCTTATGATATGCACCGATCTCATTTTTGCTGTACTGATCCTTATATGTTACCTGGAAAGGTATCTCCTTGTTGGAATATACATAATCATTGTTCTGCGGCTTAACAGCCACTGCAGGAGCAATATTATCAACATAGAACCAGTCAGTCTTCTTATATGCTTTGTTTCCTGCCTCGTCTGTCACACTTACTTCATAGTAATACTTGGTAGCATTCTTGTTTATAACATTATTTGTTGTTGAAGCAACTCCCTGGATACTTTCCTTGAAGCCTGCACCTGATCCGCTGTCCTCAAAGTATTTTCTTGATCCACTGCTTGCCAGGCTTAATTGTACAGTCTTCTCTGAACCACCCTGGACAACATAATGCTTGATGACCTTAACCTTGTTCTTATCATTTAAGTTCACACCATATGTATCATCTACGGTGATATCTGTCTTGCCTGATGTGATAAGCTTCTGTGAAGGTGTTCTTGTTATTGTGATATCAGGCTTTGAGTAATCGATCACAAAGCAGAATTCCTTGCTTGAGAAATTACCTGCCTTATCAGAAGCATATACCGTAAGAATGTACTCGCCCTCGCCATTTGTTCTCTGTACATGAAGATCTCTTGCCATATTGTATCTTCCATTTCCATCTACAGCGCCCTTTGATACATTCCAGTAACCAACCTTCTCTGAATTCTTCTTTAACTGGTAGTTAAAATGATCTATATCACAATTATCTTTTGCTGTTACATCTGTCTTCCTGATTGTTACATCTGAATTAAACCATGTACCTATATCGTTGGCAGTCATCTCCGGAAGTACAGTATCCCAGTAAACCCTTAAAATGTCATTAAGGGTTGTGGTATTGTTACCACTCTTGCCGTCACTCTTACCTGAAAGGTTATCGTTCAAATTGACATTTACAGAATACTCTACATTCTTAAGCACATCATCTGTAAGATCTATTGTTGCAACAGCCTGCTTACCGCCCTCTGTTGTTGTTGACTGGTTCTTAAAAGCCTGAGTCTTGGTACCGAGTATTTCATTTGTCTCAGCATTTACCAGTATTACATCTATATTGCCAAGCTCCAGATTATCGAAGGCTTCAACCACAAGCTTAGGTGTTGCCTTCTGTCTGTAATATGAAACTCCGCTTATTGTTGTAGGATCACCCGTTCCTACACCGCCCTCAAGAGCATATCTTACTGTATTAGGTGCCTCTGTATCAAAGTAGATCTTAAGGCTCTTATTTGTACCTTCCACAACAGTATCCTTGTTGGTGTACTTTGTTCCTGAGAAGTTGAAGCTGTATGTTCCGTCTGTTGAAGCGTCAGCCTTCTTCTCAATAACATATTTAACGGTAACCTTACGAAGTCCTGTAGACGGATCCTCAGGTCCCACAGTAACACTGCAATCTTTATACTCAGCCGGTGTTCCCGGTGCGCCAAATGCTCCTGCAAGGTATGTTGAGTTGTTCTTTATATTATCCTCACTGACCTTGAATGCCTCGTATGTATATACAACCTCTACTCTGTCTGCTCCTGTATATATGAAGCTTGAGCTGCTGTCTGAAGCTAGTGTTGTTCCGTCTGCCACAACAGAGATAGCAGCATTACTGTAGTTGGTAGCAACTGTAACCTTTATGGTCTTCTCTGTAATATTGCCTGCCTTATCAAGAGCTGTAGCCTTTACATTATATACACCCGGTGTATCAAACATATAAGCATTATCTGTAAGAGTTACCGGTGTGCCGTCAAGTGTCATCTCAACGCTTTCGATTCCACTGGCATCATCACTGGCAGACACTGTGATAGTCTCATTGTCACTTACATATACTGTATAGCTCTCGTCTGTATCAGTGATCTCTCTTCCAACAGTTGAGCTCCACCATCTGAGCACAGGCTTCTTAGAATCAATATTGAAATCCGCTGAAGCTTCGCCTGTAAGACCGACATCATTCTTAGCTTTGATCTTTATGTTGTATGCCCCATCCCCGCTTACAGGAAATGTGGCACTACCCTTTCCTGAGAGAGTGTTGTCTGTTGCGCTGTAGCTTACTCCGTTGACATTCGGAATACTGGTCACAACATTATTTCCCTGGGCGTCTGTTATCTCTATTGTTATATCTGCAAGATCGGAGTTAACCTCTGTTACATCATAGTCAAATGTAACTTCATTTCCGTATACAACACCTGCCGCCTGATAATCATCAAGGGTTCCGTAGGTCTTTCCGTTTATGCGGATATTCTTGATAGAAACATCCGGAGCAGTTCTGTCTACGAATATAAGATATCCGGCTGCGTCAAATGCATATGACTTGCCGCCCACCTCATCTTCAACGTACATTGTGAGATTACCTCTGCAGTCCTCTCCGTTCACAAGACTTGAAGGAACAGTGATCCTGGCTGTGCCATTCTCGAAATCAACCTGGTTGTTCTCGCTAAGCCTTCCGTTCAGATTAAATGTATAAACCAGCTTAAGAGGAACATCAACTCCATCAGCCTTCTCACTTGCCTTTACTGTTATCTGGAAGAACTCTGTATCTGCAAATCTATTGCCATAATTACTTGGAAGATCTGTGCGTCCTGCTGCCTCTATTGAAGTAACCTTTATCCCCTCGGCGTACTTAAGTGTTACGCTTGATGGATCTGACTCATTTCCGGCTTTATCAACTGATACAAATGAATATGTTCCGGTTGATGTGATAGCCGCCTCATAATAACCGCCCTCGCTGTTATAAGAAAGCTCTTCCGAAGCATCTCCGTTCTTCATATAGACCTTATCAACACCGGAATCGGCATCTCCGGCATATATGTGATATTTCACGGTCTTTCCCTCCTGCACAAGAAGGTAACCGCCCTTATCCTTTATGCCGTCGGTTGATACAAGCTCTTTCCTGTCAATAGATGGTTTAACATCATCATAGAGGAGTCTTATCATTCCCTTGAACACATACTTTTCGAGATCTGTACCCTTGTCTTCAAGAGTATAAACCTCTACAAATTCCTGCTTATTATCCTTATCAACCTTAACTGCAGGTAATGATGATGCAGCAACAGGTCTCTTGGCCGCGTCTGTATCTGTAGCAAGATTAACATATGTTGCACCGTCATTAACTCTTATGTAATAATTGCCATAGAACTCAAAGTCTGTAGCCTTACCGGTTGCCACCATAGCCTTCTTAAGCTGATCTGTGATAACCGTACCGCCTGTTTCGCTCACCTGGATATTAGTATCAAATTCTGATTCAAGCTTGGAAATATCAATATTTTCCTGTGCATTTGCCGCATTTGTCCTGAATCTGTTATCGAACACTGCCAGGGTAATAATCATAACTACCGCCATTGTCAGTGCTATCAGGCGATGTAGATTTGAAATTCTCTTCATATTCTCACCCCTCCTATACCACTTCATCTGTATGTACTACAATCACATCTACTATCATCTTTAACTTCGTATCTTTTCTTACATCAGTCCGCTCTCCATCCTCAAGCCCTGCTGTAAGTACATTGGTTTCGCCCTCATTCTCTTCATAATCCTCTGTAAGGATATCTGTGGCTCCTTCTTCGTAGCTTTCTGTAAGGACGTCAGTTGCTCCCTCTTCGTAGCTTTCTGTAAGGACGTCAGTTGCTCCCTCTTCATAGCTCTCTGTAAGAACATCTGTGGCTCCCTCTTCATAGCTCTCTGTAAGGACATCGGTGGCTCCCTCTTCGTAACCTTCTGTAAGGACGTCGGTAGCTTCCTCATTGTAGTTCTCACCAAGCACATCAGTTGCCTCATCTTCTTCATATCTTACAGTGTTCACATTCTCTCTGACAGCATTTCTTACAGCCGCCTGATGCTTTGCGCTTGCACTGACGTGATCGCCTATGCTCTCCTGCTTACCGCTGTTGTCGGCCTGCTTCCCCGCAGAAGCGCTTACGGAACGAACCTCAATATGTTCCTTTTTGTCCTTGGATTTAATAGCCTCTTTCTTTGATGCTCCTCCACCCTGGACACTTTCATATCCTTTCTCACGAATCTCCTCGATCTGTTTTCTGGCTGTGGAACCTGTAACTATACCGATTGCCTTAGGTATATCAAGCTTCACAAATAATATAACCGCGACCACTGCACATATTACCGCAAGAGCAATGCCGCCATATAACATTATAGTGTATAAAGTTTCCATGACATCACTCCCTTTTTAATTTGCTATGATCTCTGCTATAACAGAATCATTTATCAACGAGTTCCACTGTGTATTACTCTTACTTCTGAGAGACTCTATCTTATTTCCTGCTTCGTATACTGCCTTGACAGCCTTCTCACCATCCCTGCCCTTCCATGTAGCAGGATTTGTACCATACTCCGACTTATACTTTGTACAGAGGAAATTAAGATGTGCCACATATACTGAAGCTGCATATCCGTCGCTTCCAAGGGTCTGTTCTGCCTTTGAATATACATCAGCCGCCTTGGAATCATTTCCTACCTTGGTATAAGCAGAAGCCTCCTTGTTGCTGTAGCTTGCATAGGCCTTCTTGTCAGAATCCTTTGCACTTCCGTCAATAATGGAGTCCTCTATAGCATAAATGTAATTCTCACACATTATAGCTTCATTTGTATAATCCTCAAGGACCTCATATGCATCTGCAAGAAATCTGTAATACTGACACAGGTAATATTTCTTATTAACCTCATCAAACGCCTTTGGATTATCATTCAGCTCACTTATTGCTCCGTCAATGTTCTCGCCGGTGTTACCTGCAAGCATCTGGATAACTTTATTCGCCAGTTCGGTGTTATCTGTCATGTTATCTACATATATAGAAGCTATATTATAGTAGTTAATATACCTGTTCTTGTTGCCTCTGTCCACCTGATTATAATTGTATTTCTCGAATGCAGCTATGCTGTCTGCCTCGTCATCATAGCTGGCATTGGTCTTAAGCTTGTTATCACAGATAGCCGCATAATAGCCTGCAACCTCCGCATCATCACCATCGGAGTTCTTAACCTCCTTGAAGTATGTTGATGCCGTCTTGTAATCCTCCAGATAATTATAATAGGTAAGAGCAAGCTCATATTTAACCTCATCATCAACGGCATCAATGTGGCTAAGCACATACTTAGCTCCAAGCTCTGATCCTGCATTCTCATTCTCATCCTCAGCCGGCTTATAATAAATATTGTATTCATCCAGAAGACCAATATATGCTTCAGACTTGGAATCATCAATATCAACCGCCTGCTTGTAGTAATCTATGGCCTCATTTACATCTGTTGTATTCGCAGCCTGTTTAATAAGATTGTCGTAATTCTTATATTTAAGTGCTCTCTTCTGGAGTCCACCCGTTACGGCAACACCTATAGAAACAAGGGATAATCCTGCGGTCACTGCAAATGCAATGATCTTCCTTTTCGCCTTTGCCTTATATGTATTGTCAAGCTCATTGTAATGGTCAAGGGCATATAAAAGCTCTGAACAGGACTGATATCTGTCATTAGGATTTGGCTGACAACATTTTATTATGATCTGCTCAAGTCCTGATGATAAAGCCGGATTCCACTGTCTTATAGGCTTGATCTCATAAGGTGGCTCACATGGGTTCTTACCTGTAACCAGATGGTACAGTGTAGCACCCAGATTATATATATCCGTTCTTGCGTCTGTGTTGTAGATACCATGTCCCTGGGCATCACCGAACTGCTCCGGTGCAGCGTAACCTCTTGTTCCAAGAGCTGTTGTATCTGCGTTATTCTCTATTATATATTCCTTTGCAGTACCGAAATCTATGAGCTTTACCGAGCCATCCGGCTTAAGCATTACATTGGAAGGCTTCATATCTCTGTAGATTATAGGCGGGTTCATGGAATGAAGGTAATCAAGGGCACTGGCAAGAGCACGCCCCCACTCAATAACATCTCTCTGGCTCTGGGCTCCCTCTGTCTTTAATACATCACTGAGAGGCTTTCCTTCTACAAAATCCATTATTACGTAGATGGTACCATTCTCATTAATAATATCCACTATTCGTGGAAGTACCGGATGATCTACGTTCTTTAATATATTTGCCTCTCTCTCAAGACCTTTAAGCAATGTCTCAGTGCTCTTGGAGCCGTCATTCTTTATCTCCTTTACCGCCCACTGTTTATTCAGACGGTTATCCATAGCAAGATAAACTATAGACATTCCGCCTTTACCAACCTGCTTCAGGATCTCGTATTTTCCGTCTAATACTGTTCCTAATTCTGTCATATTATCTCCCCGCTACACCCGTTTATATCTATGGTGTAGTTCTAATGCATAACACTGTAATATTATCAGTCTCTTTCCTGTACTTATCAAGCTCTGTAAGAAACTGGCAGCCCGTAGTCAGCGCATCATCATCCACATCTGCTGCAGGACCGATCCTCTCTATCATTTCCTCATTGCTTATCTTATGTCTGAAGCCGTCTGAGCACAACATATATACTGCATCTCCCACAACTTCCCCTTTTATAAAGTCAGGCTCAACAACCGGTGAAGCACCGATACACTGGAGAAGGACGCTTCTACGACTGTCCACCTCTGCCTGCTCAGGAGTCATTCTTCCGGCAGCGACCTCCCTGGCAACGAAGGTCTGATCATTTGTCAGCTGCCTGGCTTCCGTGCCGGTTATCTCATACGCCCGGCTGTCTCCTACATGTATGATATAGTAGCTATCCCTGAACATCAGCATCGCTGTAAGGGTTGTACCTATCATTATGCCGTTGTCCTCTCCGTAGGCTTTCAGGATCTCGTTTTCATTCACTGCAATACTATGCCACTGTTTCCTCATCAACTCTTCATCAAACGAATCATTGTCTATCATCTCAGCGAAGCTCTCCTGAAACCAGTCCGAGAAAGCACATATCACTTCCTTACTTGCCACCTCACCCTTGGCAAGTCCGCCCATGCCGTCACATATAACTGCAAATGCAGCCATACCATAAGGTGTATCCGCTATTTTTATTGCAAGGGAATCCTGATTAGTCTTTTTCCTTATGCCCACATCTGTATGGTAGGCAGCCTTATATCTCATATTTTCTCCTCCCGCATTCTTGAACATCAGCCTATTAAAATTTGTCTTTTGGGGATTGCTCCCCCCCTATTCATCCGGCATCACAATTACAATATGCATCTGCGATGCACGGGTACCTCCTATGACAAAGGCCCGACTCCAAAAAATCTATCTGATAAAGAATACAAATTCTTCATCTCCAAGTTTCACCGTTACATTATTTGTAAGGAATCTCTCACCGCCACGGTCAAGCTCCTGATCATTTATAAATGTACCATTTGTGGAGTTATTATCCCTTATATAACATACTCCGTTTCTTCTGGATATTATGCAGTGAGCACGGCTTACTGCTGTATTGTCTCTTATTGTATAATCCGCATGGTTAGCAGACTTGCCAATCACAAATTCATCCTTATCAATATATATCTTCTCACCTGTTTTCTTTCTTACAAGATATGGAACAGGTCTCTCCGGCATTGATGGAATATCACTTACGGAGATCTCTTCTTCATTCATCTGAGGTCTCTTAGGAAGTCCCTCTGCATGAGGCATCTGTGGTTCCTGTGGCATTTCCGTAACCTGTGGTGGCTCCGGCATAGCCGGCATGGCCGGTGTCTGTGGTGCAGCCGGCATCGATGGCATAGGTGGCATCGGTGGCACCGGTGCTTCTGATACAGGCGGCATATTTGATGCCATACCAGATGCAAATCCGTTGTTTCCCTGCATAAATCCGCCAAATGGTGGGAAGCCGTTATTCTGCATAGGTGGCACATCAGGTGCCTTTGGTGCTTCCGGCATCGGTGGTACTTCAGGTGCCTTTGGTGCTTCCGGCATCGGCGGTACTTCAGGTGCCTTTGGTGCTTCCGGCATCGGCGGTACTTCAGGTGCCTTTG
>ERZ809207.445-NODE-445-length-15945-cov-6.424670_pt1 | contig 15945 bp, 14 predicted proteins | sample MGYA00520515_ERZ809207 | MGnify/ENA primary metagenome ERZ809207 (study PRJEB31570, sample SAMEA3213009) | Homo sapiens | biome: human-gut; feature: human gut; material: fecal | place: Sweden | collected 2011 ... | reverse complement strand
TCACCATCCGCAACGGCTGCCGCACGCAGCCGGAAAAATATCCGAAGGTCTACGCAGAGAAGCTGCTGTATCTGAAGGAGGGCCAGATGGCCGTGAACCATTTCCACTGGTACAAGACCGAGGACATTATCAACCGCGGCGGCGGTAACTGCCTCATCCGCGTGTACAACAGCCTGCCGAATGAAGAAATTGATTATGAGTCCGATGTGACCGTCCACTGCGACGGCCTGAAGCGCACGGTTCCCGCGGGCACGCAGATCCGTCTGCGTCCGAGCGAAAGCCTCTGGGTCACGCAAGGAATGTACCACGACTTCGCGGTCGAGGCGGGCACCGGCCCCGTTCTGCTCGGCGAGGTCAGCCAGTGCAACGACGACAACACCGACAACCGCTTCAACCCGCCTGTCGGCCGCTTCCCGAAGATCGAAGAAGACGAACCGCCGTACCGTCTGCTGTGCAATGAGTATTTCTGACTGACAACCGAATAAAAGCAGGAGGCAGCCCAAAGTTATGGGCCGCCTCCTGCTTTTATTCGGCTGGTTGGTATTAAGGCTGGCAAGAAACGTCACTTGTTCAGCTTGCACAGGCGATTCCGCTCTGCCAGCTGCGCTGCTGCGCGTTTGATCAGCACCTTCGCACTTTCGGTGTCATTGTCGAGAACAGCCCGCTCCAGCTCGTCCATGCAGGCGGACAGCTCGTGCTCGATGTCCTTCGTTGCGGCATTTGTCACGGGGTCGCTGTATCGGAACGCGTCGGAAAGCTTCTGCGCGTCTGCCTTCAGCGCTGCATCCTCACAGCGAGAAGTCAGCGCTGCCGCACGGGACTGAAGTGCGCGCATGGCAGCCACATCGGTTTTGAGCTGTCTGTCCTGCCGCTCGACTTCGTCGCGCATCGCGTCTGCCGCAACAACACCAACGGCCGCAGCAGCCAGCAGAAGCACGAAAACGACCGCGGCGATCCAAGCCGGGCAGAATGCGGCGAGCGCCATGAACAGAAAGCTCAGCACGATCTGTATGATCAAGTACACAGAGGCGACGCGCGCAATCGGGAAGCCATAGAACTTGCTGCGCGCATCCAGCCCTTTTTCAAACGACAGCTTCAGCACATAAAGCTGCAAACCAAACGCTGCCAGCGTGAACACCAGCGCCAGCCAGAACACAGCGGTCTTTGTGAACGGGATCACGAATGCCAGCACCAGATATGCAGCCAGCACAATGGCGAGGATCAGAATCGTCTGAAATTTTCCTTTGCTTAGTTTCATCATCTATCCCTCCAATCAGCAGGACTCATCTTTCTTCCGTCCGCAGTTCGGGCAGAAGTTCGTCATAATATTCTTTGTACCGCACTCCGGGCAGATCCAGCCGCGCTTTTCTTCCGGTTTCCGTGCGCCGCAGTTGGGGCAGAACTTGCTCAGAATATCTTTTGTGCCGCAGTCCGGGCAGGTCCAGCCGCTGGCCTCCTCCGGCTTCTTTGCGCCGCAGTTCGGGCAGAATTTACTCTGGATGTTCTTCGTGCCGCACTGCGCGCAGTCCCAGCCGGTTTTCGCTTCAGGCTTTTTGCCGCCGCAGTCAGGGCAGAAATTCGTAGTGATGTTCTTGTGACCGCACACCGGGCAATCCCAACCGCCCGCGACAGCTGCGCCGACCGCCGCGCCCATCTGCGCGGCATCCTGTGTCATGGGATTCAGCGCGTCCTTCGTCATGCCGATGACGCTGCCCATCGCGCCGAGGCTCACGCCAAGCCCCGCGAGGTCGCCCAGCGCACCCGCGGCGTTCGCTCCGCCGCCAAGTCCGTTTTTCATTGCTTCCATGCCGACCTGCCGCGACGTTTCCTGCTGATAGGTATAGCCCTTCATGCGCATTTCGGCGGCTTCCGCCTCGGCCTGCATCCGGTAAGCCTCTGCTTCGGCCTGCTTCTGAATTTTGAGCGCTTCGGCTTCTCCCTGTGCGCCGATGATCTTCATTCTGGCCGCCGTCTGTGCCTCGACCGCCTTGCGGTCTGCTGCGGCTTCCGCCTCAGCCTTGCGGATCCCCTCCTGCCGAACGAGCAGATACTGTTCGGCGTACTGCTCCTTCATGCGGCGGAAATTGGGGTCGTCGTCCGGCGTTACGATGCGGCTGACGTAGAACTCTGGCATCGTCAGGCCGTACTCATCCAGCGCGGCGTTGATCCGCTCGCGCAGCGCACCGGAGAGTGCCATCAGGTGCTCGTCGATCTCCAGAATGTCGATGGAATTTTCTTTGATCGTCTGCGCAAGGAAGCTCTTGACCTGCGTCATGACCATCGAACGGAAGAAGCCCTTGCCGTTCCCGATGCCGAGCAGCTGCTCTTGTCCAAGGCCACCCGTCGTGCCGACGACCTTCAAAAGCAACTTGCGCGAGTTGGTCACGCGGATATTGAACTCGCCCGATGCGCCGATCTCGATATGTAAGCCGGAAGCCGGGTCAAACAGACGCACCTTGCTGTCCGTGCCCCATTTAATGCCCATCTGGGTGGCAAGATTGACAAAGTAGACCTCGGAATGGAACGTGCCCTCGGTGTCGGTTGGAAGCTTATAAATTTTCTCCAGCAGCGGCAGCTGCTGTGTTTGCAGCGTATAGCGGCCCGCGCCGAAGAGGTCGAGCGCCTGCCCGTCGCGGAAGAAAATGGCCTCCTGACTTTCATGGACGATCAGCTGCGAGCCGAAGTTGAAGTCCTCAATCGGGTGCTTCCAAACGAGCGTTTCGTTGTCGCCCTCATACTTGATGATGCTGGCAAGGCCGTCCTTTTTGATCTTCTCAGTCGCGACCCGCTCGGCTACGTCGTTCACGCAGTCGCAGACGGGGCAGGTATAGGTCGCGGCCGCCTTGCTTGTGCGCAGGCGGATGCCGCACTGCGCGCAGGAAAACTCCACAGTGCTGGACTGCTCGGCCATCGTGTTGATCGGCTCATGGCAGACCGGGCAGAGCGCTTTTTCGCCCTTGGACTGGTCAAACACGACCATGTTCCCGCAGTGCGGGCACTCCCGCCCCGCCAGCTTGTCCGTGCGCACATTAATTGTGTAGCCGCACGCACAGTCAATTTTCTTTCGCGCAAAGAACCCCGTCCGAGCCTCCGCATATTTCCCACAGTTGGGACATTCAATCACAAATTTGGACATGGTTATCCTCCTTATACACTCCACGGACCAACGGAAGCGTAAAATCTTTTTCCATTACAGTCTACTTTATCAAAATTACAGACCCAGCCTGTGTTTTCAATATCATGGCACACGATTTGTATATACTTAGGGTATCCGTCTGTATCCATAATCTCATCCTCGTCAACTGATACATTTACGTCCGGTTTCAGACAATCCTGCTGTTCTTTCGATAAGCCAAATGAAATCGAAATCTTTTCGCTTTCCTCTACTTTCCCGAAAACATATTCATCGAAAAGAAACACGTCAAAAAACGGTCGATCTTCTGAAATATAAATCGATAAATCAAAAAGCTCACGTTGGGTGCGCCTTTGCTGCAATTCAATGCTGATTTTTGGCATAAGATCCCGTCTGTGCTGCAATTCGCTCTTGCGTTTTTCAGCCCTGTAGGTGTAGAAAGAAGCAAAAATGCCAAAGGCAGTTCCATAAAATGCGAGACATTCATCTGAAGCTATTCCGATTTCTTTCAAGCAAGGAATCAGACAGGCAAGTTTTACAAAAATAGGGAATATCAGTATTGCAAGGAAAAAGATTATTGCAATCCTGTTCTTTCTGATGATTTTCTTTATTTTTTTACACTGATCTGACTTGCTTCGCATCGCGAACCCTCCTCACTTATTCGGCACTTTGATATCCGTCCACCAGGAAACATTGCATTGACCGCTTTCGTTGTCGCCTACCGCAACAATGCTGCCGTCCGCTTTCAGACCGACGGTGTGATCCCATCCGGCGCTGATCGCCACGATATCTGCCCAATTGGAAACATCGCATCGACCATCATAGTTATAGCCCACAGCAACCACTGTTCCGTCCGCTTTCAGGCCAACCGTATAGATTCCTCCAGCGCTGATCGCCACGATATCCCTCCAATCGGAAACGTCACATCGACTATCATATTCGCAGCCTACAGCAACTACGGTTCCATTCGCTTTCAGACCAACGGTGTGAGCGCTGCCCGCACTGATTGCCACAATATCCGTCCAGCTGGAAACATCACATTCACCATCATCGTTATTGCCTACTGCAACCACAGTTCCGTCTGCTTTCAAGCCAACTGTATGGTGGGCAGCGCTAATCGCCACGATATCCGTCCAATCCGAAACATTGCATCGACCTCGATAATTATTGCCTACTGCAACCACAGTTCCGTCCGCTTTTAGACCAACCGTGTGACTGTATCCTGCACTGATTGCCACGATATCCGTCCAGTCAGAAACGTCGCATTGTCCTTTTTCATTGCTGCCAACGGCAACAACCGTTCCATCTGCTTTCAGGCCGACAATATGCTCACTACCTGCTTCTACTGCGATGATATCACCCCAACCAGCGACATTGCACGGTTTTCCATCGCATTTTCCAGCCGCACCGACTGTTCCATTCGTTTTTAGTACGATTGTATAGCCGCTTTCCGTCGCTGTGCTCGCTGCAAGTGTTTTCCGAACAGCTATAGTATCCCACAGGGCCATACTCCGCTCCCGTGCATCCTGATAATCAGCAATCTCGCCAAACGAAATCGCAGCATGTGCTGTATCGCCCTCTTGCAGGAACAGTTCAGCTTCGTAGTATTTTTTTCTCTCGGCGGCATCCTTATAACTTCCCACTTTCTCAAACACAGTAATTGCACCATCGTAATCTCCAGCAGCCAGCAATTCTTCGGCCTTGGAATAGTTTGAAGACGGAATGATGACCTTGGTGATAAGCAGCACCACTGCAATGACAGCCGCAGCCACACCGAGCACGATCCTCGTAATTTTATCGGCCTTTGCAGCTTTTTCCTTTGCCTCCTGCTCAGCCTTTTCCCGCTCGATCCGCTCTTTCTCCTCGCGCTCCTCCCGTTCGATCCGTTCTTTCTCTTCGCGCTCCCTCTGTTCGATACGAGCCCGTTCAGCCGCTTCTTCGTCTTTCTGCTTTTCTGTAAGTGCTTCCTTTTTTGCAGCAGCAAGTTTTGGCTCAGTTTCTTTCAAAAACGTGTGATACGCCTCGGTGATGCGCTGTTTTTCCGCAGCCGCCTCTTGTTCGGCGGTCTGCTCCTGCTGGCGCAGGGCGTTCGTCAGACCGGTGCGCAGCGCCTCACACTGCGCTTTTGTCTCGCCGGAAGCGAATTTCTCTGCGCGGGCAAAATTCCGGTCGTCGTTCAGCCGCTGCATGGCCTTTTTCTGCGCGTCGCGGAAATATGCCGCCTGGTCGGCGCAATAGCCCCGGTCAAAACGCAGCGCTGTACGGATATCCATAGGGGCGTAATACTCCGGTACCTGATAGTTTCTTATACACGCATCAATAAACGCCTGATCCTCTGCGCACGCCTCGGCATTGCGCTTCGTCGGCGCATCAGCGGTGATCCCTGCACAGATGCTCTGCACATAGGCCTGTACGTTCGCCCTGCGCGCCTTGGCTAAGAATTTCCCCAAGTAAGCTGCACCGCATCTGGCATCCTGATTGAGCACCTGCTCGAAAAACTCATCGGCCTTGCTCCACTCGCCGTCTTCCAGCGCCATCTGTCCGCGGTCGAGCAGCGCCTGCACGTTGCTGCCGCCCTCGTTATGTACCACGACGGTCTCCTTGACCGTTTCTTTCGCAGCCTCCTGCGGCTTGCCCGCGTCGATCACTTTTTTGACGCCGCGGATCAGATCCTGCATGAAGCCGATCTTGCTCATGTCGTAGCTTTGCAGCACAGACAGTGCCTCCGGCAGGTCGTACGGGTCCATATCGCGGTAGCACGGCAGGAGCAGCTTGCTCCGGTCCTTTTTCATCATGGACAGGAAGCGGCTCCATTCATTTTTGACCCAGACGGCGTTAAAATGCTCCGGCTTTGTGCCGATCACGACCATGACCTTCGCGGAGTTCAGCGCCGCAAAGATATACGGCTCATATTCCGCGCCCGCCTTATCCTCCAATGTGATGCGCGCGAAGAACACACGGTAGCCCTGCTCGGTCAGCTCGTAATAGACCTCCTGCGCCATCAGACTGTCGCGCGTACGCTGGCCGTCCTCGCCAGTCTCCTTGTAGCAGAGGAAGACGTCGAACGGCTGCTCATTCTGCGACGTGGCAAGAATGCCGCGCTGCACCTCGGCGATCTTTGCTGCGTCTTTCTGGTACTGGCGGCGGGTAATGCCGTCGGAATGCTCGACCGCAGCCAGATAGTCCACATCCTCCAGAAAGCTGTCGAAGCTCGCGCGGTGGCACGTCGGCAGCCATTCATACGTTGCCGGGTCCTCCACATATTCAATACCGAACCGGCACAGCGCACAGCACCAGTGCGCCTCAGCGTCGTTGTCGTCCTCGGCCACGATGCGCTCATACACGGCCAGCGCCTTGTCAAACTCACCGCTGCGCCTAAAGTGATTACCGCGGTTGAAAGCCGCCGCCCGCTGCTCGTCGTCCACTTTGGGCAGCGTCATCGTGCTGCCGCAGTATTCACACGTTCCAAAGGTCTTATCCGCAGAGATCTCAATATCCCCGCCGCACATCTTACATTTGATGATCGCCATGGCTTTTCCCCTCTCTTTCTATCCGCTTCAATCGCGCATACCTTTTCGGAAAAGCTTGCAGAGGCAGCCGATGCCGCTGCAGATCGCGCCCAGCAGCGCTGTCCCAAAGATCATGCCGATGACATCCCCGAAACTGGGCGACTCACCCGGCATCAGCAGATTGACGATGATCACAAGAATGGCGTATATTACGCCGCCGGCCGCCGGAAGATTCGCGAACGCCTCGGGTGTTTTGTGGCTGCGCATGATGATGCCCTGCAGGATCGTGAAAATAAGATAGATACCCAGCACACACAGATACGTTCCGCCGCTGTCCGCGGCGAGGATCGCGCGGAATACAGAGCTGAACGCCACAAACGCGGCCAGCGCGGCGCACAGCCCGATATGCAGTGCCACGCCGCGGCTCCTGCGCCGCTGTTTTTCCTCTTCGCGGCTGCGCCGTTCCGCTTCGTCACGCTCGGCGCGCTGGCGTGCCTGCTCCTCACGATCTGCCTGCTCCTGCTGCTTGCGCGCGGCGGCCTCTTCCTGCCGCCGCTGTTCTTCCTGCTGCTTCTTCTTACGTTCCTCCCGCAGCGAGCTTACCTTCAGCATCAATGCGCTGCTGCGGGACTTGGAATCGACATAGTCACCCAGCGCGTCGAACCGCGCCGCGAGTGCGATCATATTGTTCTCCGACTCGGCCATCGGCTGATCGGAGACTGCGCGTGTGTACAGCAGCTTTTTCTGCTTCATCCGCAGCTCGTCGAGCGTCTGTTTGTAGCTGCCTGCCGCAAAGCGGCATGCCTTGCAGTAATCGGGGTATGTTTCGAGTGGCCTTGGTGCGCTGACCAGCGCCTCTTCGTTGACCGTTTTGATCTTCAGCTCTGCCAGCAGCAGATACATATACGCGTGCGGCTCTTCCGGGTCGAGATCGAGCACACGGTTGGCATACTGCCTTGCGCTGGCAAAATCGCCGTCTGCCAGATACATGCCCGCGCGCTTTAAAAGCGGCGCCTTCGGGTCGGCTGTCTGCGGCTGCGGCGCGGGTGCGGGCGCAGCGGTTCTGCCCAGCAGTTTGTCGATCCCGCGCAGCAGATCCTGCGTCGCACCGATCTTGCCGAGATCCTGTGCCTGCAGCTTTGCGAATTCCTTCGGCATGTCATGGGCGTCGATGTTCTTATAGCACGGAATGAGCGACTTCTTCTGTCCGGCAGCAATCAGCTGCAAATACCGGCTCCACTCATTCTTGACCCACGGGGCGTTATAATACTCGTAGTCCGTGCCGACAGCCAGCATGACGCGTGCGGAGTTGAGGGCTGCAAAGATATACGGCTCGTATTCCTGCCCGAGCTTATCCTCCAATGTAATGCGAGAGAAGAATACCCGGTATCCTTTTTCTGTAAATGCATCATATAAGTCCTGTGCCAAAACGGAATCGAGTGTCCTCTGGCCATTCTCGTCTGTCTCTTTGTAGCAGATAAAAATATCATATGGTTCTTCACGACTGGAAACTTCGATGATGCCGCGACGCAGTTCCTCAATGGCCTTGGCTTCCTCGCGGTAAATCTTCCGCGTGACTACGTCGGAATATTCCATGACCAGCTCAAAGTTTGCATCTTCGAGCACACTGTCAAAGCTCGACCGATGGCAGGTCGGAACCTTTTTACCCGTAGCCGGATCGTCAACGTATTCAATGCCGTATTTGCAGAGCACCAGTCCCCAATAGGCCTCTGGTTCCTCCGGAAATTCCGCGACGATCGATTCATAAACGCCCGCCGCTTTGTCAAATTCGCAGGAAAAGCGCAGCCGGTTCGCCCGCGCGAACAGCGTCAGTTTTTTCTCATTATCCTGCTTTGGAACCGTCTGCTGCGTTCCGCAGTATTCGCAGACTGCGATTTGGCTGTCTCCCGCAACGTTTAAATCCCCGCCGCACATTTTGCACTTGATAATTGCCATTCTTTTCTCCCTCTTTCGGTTTTATTTGGAACCCCTATCAAGATGATTTAACGCAAACTCCATGCAGAGTGTTAAAACTTCATTTCTTGTCCGCCCTGTATCGGCTGCAATCGCATCAATTTCCTGCAGCATATCGCGAGGTAATCGCATGGAAATAACAGCAGATTCACCGGTGTACTTTTTTACTGGAATCTCCAAACGCAGCTCATTCAAACAGTATCACCCCTTTATTTACCATCGTACTACAAATGTATTCTTCGTGCAAGCCTTTTCATAAAATAAATGCGATCGCAGACAAGCGTTCACCGGGAAGCTCCTGCGTGACGATAAACGGCGTCCCATCAAGGCAGTAATCTACAACAGGAGGCGTCAGCTGCGAACGAAGCTGTGACAGGATCGAAATTTCATTGCCTCCTCAAAAATTCGATTTTCCAGTTTTCTTCCTGTCAAGTATACCATACGGAATGAAATCCTGTAAAGAAATCTGGTAGAAAGTCCAGACGCGGCTGCTATCGGAACGGGAAAGACTATTGCAGCTCTCACCGCAGCCACGAGGAAGTTCTGAATAAAGCCGTCTGGGAACATACAGAAAAGCTGCGGGCGCAATATGCAGCCGAGCTGAAAAAGGTCACGCAGCTGCAAAAACAGTGGGCATTGAGGAAACCGGTCCTCGCCGCCCACTGTTTTTGCAGAAAGAAATCCTGCGATTGGAGCAGGAGATTGACGAACTGGTGATGGAAAAACTAGCGTTCTGCAACGGCCAGAGCCGCATCGCCGAAAGAAAAACTATGCCCAATGATCAGGTCATATCCCTGAGATGCGTAGTCCGTGAAAACTGCTTCCATCTCGGTAGGCTTGATGTTCTCCGTATATTTTACGGAGATGTTGTAGGTATCCTTTGCTTTCATAACAGCGTCATAAGCGAGCTGACTCCATGCTCCATCATTCACAGGAGTGACCAGACAAAGTGCGACTTTCGCCTGATAGGCATCCTCTGTAGAAGCAGGAGCCGCGCAGGCACACATACTGACCAACATCAGCAGGGCAAGAAATAAAGCGGTAAGTTTTTTCAAAGTAAATTCCTCCATCCTCACATCACATATAACTGATTTTTTCGCGCTAAGAAAACGCTTAGCTGGGATGACCTCTGTAGGCTGCAGCACTGCAGAGGGAACATCTTGCATTCAAAAATAGCAGTATCATTTGAAGATGTCAATAAAAACAGAATTATTTGTTGAATTTTGGAGATGTGCAATATTTTGCAGTTTGATGTTTTTATAAAAAGACAAGTTGTCAGACAGCTTTCATCCCTAGTGCAGGAGCAACCGTAAGGGTGAAATACGGACAGGATGCGAATTTCCAATTGCGGCTGAAAGATGCCTCACTGTCGGTGCGCAAAACGCATCCTAATACTGTAAAACCTGCACAAAGAGCGGCGGCATAAAAATTGGTTTATTTTTTTAATCTTACTGCTTCAAAACGGAAGGATAATGGAGTAAAATTAAGTTGAATGCAAGAAAAAGTTTATTATTGTTCGAAATGCTTAAAAATACTTGAAAAATCAAAGAATTCTACGTAGAATGGTTAAAAAATGTTCCGAGTTCGCGTTGAGGCTTTGACACAGTGCTTTCTGCTTTAAGAACATAATAGACCTTCTGACTACTAAAGGAGGATTTTTTATGGACAGCATCGATGCTCAATTGCTTCGGATTTTGGCAGAGGACGCACGCTGCTCTGCGACTGACATCTCAAAAAAGGTCAATCTATCCATACCGGCAGTCAACAAACGGATTTCCAGGTTGCGCGAAAACGGCATAATCGAGCGATTCACGATTCAATTGAATCCACAAAAGATTAACAGTTCTGTCCAGGCATTTGTACTGCTTGTTGTTGATCAGTATTCAAGGGTAAACGAACTACTTGAGTTTGTAAATGCAAAAGAGAACATCGTTGACTGTTATGCGATTACAGGAGAGTATGACTATCAGTTGAGACTGTACGCAAGGGATATTACAGAACTGGAAAGCATCTTACTCGAACTCAAAGGAAAAAAGTGTGTTTCCAAGAGCCATACGATCTTTGTGCTGATGGAACACAAACACATGCTGGGACCCTTCACCACCTAGCCTGTCAGATTCTGAGCACAATCAGAACTGTCGCCGGACCGGTCTTTCGCCCCCACCTTTATCACCTGTGCGCCAATTGAGAAATCAAGAACAAACGAGAAAAAAGGGGATGTGAAATGTCCTGTTACGTCAATACCGTCAAAGGCCCTGTAAGCCCTGGGGAGTTGGGAATAACCCTGATGCATGAACACCTTGCAGAACTGAATAACTCAATGAAGCGGTGTTATGCAGATTGGTTTCATGCTGATATCTTCCTAGAGAAAATCAAACCTGTCTTTCAAAAAGCAAAAAAATACGGGTTGAGCACATATGTCGATCAGACAGCCGTGAATATGGGACGGGATATTCGCTTTATAAAGCGGGTTTCGGAATCGTGCGATGTCAACATTGTGGCGGCTACCGGTTTGTTCTTCTATGAAGAGAGCTGGCAAATCGATAAACCGTATGAGGAAATATCGGAGTTGTTTATTCGGGACATTGAAGAGGGCTGCGAGAGCACCGATATTAAGGCGGGAATGCTGAAAGCTGCGACGGACAGATTCGGGATCACCCCTGTAAATGTATTTCAGTTAAAGGCAGTAGCTCGTGCAGCGGCAATTACCGGCGTACCAGTAACAACGCATACCATAGCGGCTGATCGGCTTGGTCTCGAACAGGCGCTGATTCTTGAAAAGGCAGGCGTGGATCTGTCCAAAGTTGTGATCGGTCACGTCGGCGACACGAATGATCTGGATTATTTGGAAGAGCTGCTGAGCATGGGTGTTTATCTCGGTTTGGACAGATTTGGGTTGGAAGTGCTATGGCCGGAGGAGGATCGCGTAAGGAATCTGCTGGAGCTTATGGATCGCGGCTGGATCAACAGGCTCATCATCTCGCAGGACATCCCCTTTTATTCCGACTGGGGGAAAAACAGCTTCAAAAAGTTCGAAGCGATCCGTTCTTTTGATAACATAACGGGCTTTACGCATATTTTTGAGAGCGTGCTTCCGAAGCTGAAAGCACGCGGTGTCAGCGAGGATGAAATCCATACGCTGCTTGTAAAAAATCCGGCTCGTGTTTTTCACGGAGGATACACATATTAGCTTGCCGAAGGCTGGAGCTGATTCAGGCCCTGTACCCAGTTCCTATGTTCTGGCGTTTTGGCTGTGTAATAAGAAGGAGGAAGAAATGGATAGTTTAAAAAGGCTGGCCGCATCGGCTGTTGTGCCGGTCGTGGTGCTGGACGATGCAAAGGACGCGGTCGCGACGGCAAAGGCTTTGCTGGCCGGCGGCGTGGACGTGATGGAGATCACGTTCCGTACGGCGGCAGCTGCGGATTCGATCAAGGCGGTCACGGAAAACTGCCCCGACATGTTAGTTGGCGCAGGAACGGTCATCACGCTCGAGCAGTGCAAAAAGGCTGTCGAATGCGGTGCCAAATTTATCGTCTCGCCGGGCTTTGACGAAGAGGTCGTCCGCTGGTGCGTGGAAAACGGCGTTGCCGTGACGCCCGGCTGCGTAACGCCGACGGAAATCATGGCAGCCATGAAGCTGGGACTGAACGTCGTAAAGTTCTTTCCAGCAGGCGTGTATGGCGGACTTTCTGCCATGAAGGCGCTCTCGGGTCCCTTCGGCGGGATCAAGTTCATTCCGACCGGCGGCGTCAACACGCAGAACATCGGCGAGTTTATCGCCGCGCCGTTCATCCACGCGGTCGGCGGCAGCTGGGTCTGCCCGAAGGCGGACATTGCAGCCGGTAATTTTGAGAAGATCACGGAGCTTTGCAAGCAGGCGAGATCTGCCGCGCTCGGCTTTGAGGTTGCGCACATCGGCGTCAACTGCGAGAATGCCGACGCGGCATCCGCGGTCTGCGAGAAGCTGAACGAAGCGTTTGATCTGCCGGTCAAAGACGGCAGCTCTTCGATGTTTGCATCCAGCGGCATCGAGGTCATGAAGACCATGTTCAAGGGCAAAAACGGTCATATTGCGATCCGCACCAACTCTGTGGAGCTGGCGGTGGCAGAGCTTGCAAAGAAGGGCTTTGCATATGACGAAAGCTCGGCAAAGTATAAAAACGGTCGTATGACAGTTGCATACCTCAAAGATGAGTTCGGCGGTTTCGCCGTGCATCTGCTGCAGAAGTAAGGAGGGGCGAAAATGAAAGTTCTGACATTCGGTGAAATTATGCTCCGCCTGAAAGCGCCGGGACACGAGCGCTTCTTCCAGAGCCCGATGCTCGAGGCTACCTTCGGCGGTGGCGAGGCGAACGTGGCAGTCTCCCTTGCAAATTACGGCATGGACGCGGAATTTCTGACCGTTCTGCCGCAGAACGATATTGCAGACGCCTGCATCCGCGAGCTGCGCTATTTTGGCGTTGGCACAAAGAAGATCGTCCGCGGCGAGGGTCGTATGGGCATTTATTACTTGGAGGGCGGTGCAAACCAACTGCCGAGCAAGGTCGTCTATGACCGCGCGTATTCCTCGATCGCGCTGGCAAAGCCGGGCGACATCGACTGGGACAAAGCCTTCGAGGGTGTGGACTGGTTCCATATCACGGGTATTACGCCTGCGATTTCTGAAAGCGCGATGGAGCTGTCTCTTGAGTCCGTCAAGGAAGCGAAGAAGCGGAACATCACCGTTTCCTGCGACCTCAATTACCGCAAGAACCTCTGGAAATATGGCAAAAAAGCCAGCGAGGTCATGCGCGAGCTTGCCAAGTACGTCGATGTGGCGATTGCCAACGAAGAAGACGTGCAGAAATCGCTCGAAATTACCGTCGATGTGAACGTCGAATCCGGCGAGCTGGACCGCGAAAAGTACCGCGCGCTTGGCAACAAAGTTTTGGAAGCCTACCCGAACATGAAGTGCATCGCGATTACGCTGCGCGAGAGCCACAGCGCGGACTGGAACGGCTGGGCGGCGTGCCTGAATGACGGCAAGGACTTCTATGTCTCAAAGAAATATGAGATCCGCGACATTATTGACCGTGTGGGCGGCGGCGACAGCTTCGCGGGCGGCTTGATCTATGGATTGAACCACTATGAGGACAAGCAGTCCGCGCTCGAATTTGCAGTTGCAGCTTCCTGCCTGAAGCACAGCGTGATCGGTGACTTTAACCGCGTCAGCGTTTCCGATGTGGAAAAGCTCATGGGCGGGGATGGCACAGGCAGAGTGCAGAGATAAAAGGAGAACATCAACATCATGGAATGGATCAATGAAAAAGCAAAAACACTGAAGCAGGGCGCAATCCGCGCCATGTTTGACCGCGCAAATACCATGACCGGCGTCATCAGTCTCGGCATCGGTGAGCCGGATATGCCGACGCCAAAGCTGGTCTGCGAGGCGGCAAAGGAGGCGCTCGACAAGGGGATCACGCATTATACCCCTAACGCCGGCACGCTCGCGTTCCGTCAGGCCATTGCCGAGAAGTCCTATCTGAAGGAGCTGCACTACGACCCGAACACCGAGATCATCATCACAAACGGCGGCATGGGCGCTTTGAGCCTGCTGTTCCTTGTCCTGCTGAACAAGGGTGATGAAATCCTCATTCAGGACCCGCAGTGGCTGAACTACGTGGCGCAGGTCGCATACTGCGACGGCACGGCGGTCCGCGTTCCCACGGATCTGGCGCACAACTTTGAAATGCAGCCGGAGACCATCGAAAAGCTCATCACACCGCACACCAAGGCTCTGATGATCAACACCCCGAACAACCCCACCGGCTCCGTTATGACGCGCGAAACGATGGCAAAGATCGCGAAGCTGGCGGTGAAGCACGATCTGCTGGTGATCTCCGACGACGTCTACAACACACTGCTTTACGCCGGAGAAGAAGCACCCTGCATTGCGTCCTTCCCGGGCATGAAGGAGCGCACCGTCATCGTCAACAGTTTCTCAAAGTCCTATGCAATGACCGGCTGGCGCATCGGCTTTGTCGCGGCCCCGGCGGAGATCGTTGACCGCATGACCAAGTGTCAGGAAAACTTCAACGCCTGCGCCAACGCCCCCGGCCAGTACGCGGCGACCGTCGCGCTCGACCATCCGGAGCTGTGCAAAGAACTGCGCCAGATCTTTGAACGCCGCCGCAGCATCCTGCTCGACGGGCTTGCCAAGATCGACGGCATCCGCTGCAACCGCCCGAACGGCGCGTTCTACGTGTTTGCCGACATCAGCAGCTTCGGCCTGAGCAGCGTCGAGTTCTGCAACCGCCTGCTCGACGAGCAGAAGGTCGTCTGCATTCCGGGCAGCGCCTTTGGCGAATGCGGCGAAGGCTTCATCCGTATCGCATATACCTGCTCGGATGATGAACTCCACGAAGCGCTGAAGCGTATATCGCGTTTTTGCAACGAACTGCGTGCGGCATGACTCTTTGACTTCACTGCGGTCAATACAGATGTTAAATCGCCATGCATGGAGAGAGAACACATCTGCAACGCAGCAATGCGTGCATCGCCGCACGATCGCGCGGCGATGCACCGACTTTTCCAACTATTTTAACCATAGCTCATGACAGGAGAGGTCATAACATGACATCATATCCCTATCGAACCTATGCGAAGATCGACCTGAACAAGCTGCAACATATGTTTGCAGCACCTACAACCGCTTCGGGAAGGAGCATTGCTCCCAGCACCAGATCGACGAGTCCGTATTGGACAGGCTGATTATCGACGAACTGCGCAATACAAAAGCGCTGTATCAGCAGAACTGGGATGCGCTGGAGCAGCTGATCGCACAGTGGACACCAAAGGCAGAACTGACCGGTGCGCAGATTGTCAAGTTAGAAAAGCGAATTCGATGCCTGGAGGATGAAACGGAGGCAATTTTAATGGAGCGGATACGGGACCGGGCAAATGCCGAGCGCTACGACCGCATGATCCAGAAACGTGAAGAAGAAATCGCTGCGGCAAAAAAGCAGATCGAAGAACTGCAAAACATCTCCGCCGTCCTGCGGGATCGGCAAACGAAACTCAAGAGGGATATCAGCATGATCGACGATATCCTTGCTGAGGGTGCCATGACGGAAGCGCATCTGCGGATGCTGGTCGAAAAGATCTATGTGCAGGAAACAGACGGAAAGCTCAGCCTGGACATTCAGATCAAAGCGCCGTTCCGCACACACTTGGATGTCTATGAAAATGGGACGCTCACGGAGCGATACGGTGCGCTGGATTTTGACTGGGATCGGCTGGCGCGGCTGCTCTATGGCGACGGGCTTGTGGGGTAAAAGATTATGGCAATG
>ERZ809207.444-NODE-444-length-15980-cov-4.930549_pt1 | contig 15980 bp, 16 predicted proteins | sample MGYA00520515_ERZ809207 | MGnify/ENA primary metagenome ERZ809207 (study PRJEB31570, sample SAMEA3213009) | Homo sapiens | biome: human-gut; feature: human gut; material: fecal | place: Sweden | collected 2011 ... | reverse complement strand
GACGAAGGAGCGTTACGGATGTGGGTCTGCCGCTTGCCGGTACACATCGGCCCGTGAGGAAGTTGCGAATTTGCCGAAGACCACCATAATACCGGTCTATTCTGTCGGCCCATTGGGAAATTGCGAATTCGCCGGAAACCTCCGTAAAACCTGTGCGTTCTGCTGGGTCGATGCGATGCCCGCAGGATAGTTTCGAGGCGCAACCGCGCTTTGCGCGGCTCTTAGCGCCGAAGATGGGCATCGACCCCTACGCAGAAGTATGGAAGTGCATACGAATTTGCCGGAAGACTTTCGCTTCTCACAGCTTCCTGCTGCTGCCCCTCAGGCGCTTCGCGCCAGCTCCCTTTTCAGAGAAGCCTTATTCCGCGCAGCACGCCTTGATGACGGCGACGGCCTTTTGCAGCTGCTCCATCGGGATATTGAGGGCGGGCAGGAGGCGGAGCTTGTCCTTGGCTTTGATGACCAGCACACCCTTTTCGCGGCAGGCGGCGATGATGTCCGACGCGTTTTTCTCCGTCTGGATGCCGAGCATCAGGCCGAGGCCGGACACACCGAGCACGCCCTTCGCGCCGGCCAATTCCTGTTTGATATACGCAGAGCGTTCTTCTACGCCTTCAAGCGTCTTCTCGTCCAGACGGCTCAGGACGTTGATTGCGCCTGCGCAGCAGACGGGGTTGCCGCCGAAGGTCGAGCCGTGCGTTCCGGCGGAAAACACATCCTGCACCTTTTCGCCCAGCAGCGTCGCGCCGAGCGGCAGGCCGCCCGCAAGGCCCTTGGCCGTGGAGACGATATCGGGCTGCACGCCGTAGTGCATATAGCCGTACAGCTTTCCGCTGCGGCCATTGCCGACCTGCACCTCGTCGCAGATGAGAAGCAGATCATATTGTTCGCACAGCTTCGCCGCGCCCTTGACATACGCCTCGTCCAGCGGCATGACGCCGCCCTCGCCCTGCACGACCTCCATCATAACGGCGGCGCATTTGTTGGCCTTGATCAGCTGCTCAAGGTCAGCCAGATCGTTCGGCTCGGCATAGACAAAGCCCTCGGTCAGGGGGGTAAAATCGTGGTGGAACACGTCCTGACCGGTCGCGGCCAGGGTGGTGATCGTGCGGCCATGGAAGCTGTTTTTCAGGGTGATGATGGTGGAATAGTCCTTGCCCTTTTTCTCCTCCGACCACTTCCGGGCGGCCTTGATGGCGCACTCGTTCGACTCCGCGCCGGAATTGCCGAAGAAGACCTTCTTCATGCCGGTCTTTTCGCAGAGCATCTGCGCAAGCTTTACGCAGGGCTCCGTATAATAGAGATTCGAAATATGCTGGAGCGTGCCGAGCTGCTTGGTGACGGCGGCCATCCATTCCTTGTCCGCCACGCCGAAGATATCAACGGCAATGCCGGTCGACAGGTCGATATATTCCTTGCCCGTATCGTCCCAGACGAGCGAACCCTTGCCCTTTACAATTGTCACGGGGAAGCGCGCGTAGGTGTTCGCAATATAGGTCTGGTCAAGCTTTTGTGTATCCATGTTCGTTCCTCCTATCTGGTGAACATTGTGCCGATGCCTTCATTTGTCAGCATTTCGATCAGAATGGCGTGCGGAACGCGGCCGTCGATGATGAACACGCGGTTCACGCCCCATTCGATGGCGCTGCGGCAGCATTCCGCCTTCGGGATCATGCCGCCCTGAATGACGCCGCTGGAAACAAGCTCCGGCAGTTCATCGACCTTGATGGACGAGATGAGCGTCGACGGATCGTCCTTGTCCTTGAGGATCCCGGCGATATCCGTCATGGCGATGAGACTCTCCGCGCCAAGTCCGCCCGCAATGCGTGCGGCGGCGGTATCGGCGTTGATGTTGTAGATATTGCCCGCATCGTCATAGCCGACCGTGGACACGACCGGGATATAGCCCTTGTCGAGCACGTCCAGAATGGGCTTGACGTTCACGTTCGTGATCTCGCCGACGTAGCCAAGCTCCGGCTTTTTGATCTTCGCCTCGAGCATATGCCCGTCGAGGCCAGACAGGCCGATGGCGCTGCCGCCCTTAAGCTCAATCAGATTCACGAGCGTCTTGTTGATCTTGCCCGCCAGCACCATGAGCGCCACGCCGACGGCTTCCTCGTCCGTCACGCGCACGCCGTCGACGAACGTGCTTTTCTTGCCCATTTTGCCGAGCACATCGGTGATCTCCGGCCCGCCGCCGTGCACCAGCACGACCTTGACGCCGATCAGCTGCAGCAGGCAGATATCGCGGATGACGGAATCCTTCAGGTGCTCGGAGATCATGGCGTTGCCGCCGTATTTGACGACGACGATCTTGCCGCTGTAATCCTGAATATACGGCAGCGCGTGAACCAGAACCCTGGCCCGCTGTGCATTTGTGATATCCATGCCGCTCCCCCCTGTTACGTCCGGTAATCGCCGTTGATCTTTACATAGTCATAGGTCAGGTCGCAGCCCCAGGCTGTGGAGGCTGCGCTGCCGGATTTGAGGTCGATCAGAATTTCGATCTCGTGCTCAAGCAGAATTTTTTTGGCCTGCTCCTCGGAGAAGTCAACGCCCGCGCCGTTTTCGCAGACCAGAATGGTTCCAGCCTTGGACGCAAACTGCACGTCGATTTTGTTCACGTCGACCGGCGCGCCGGAATAGCCGATGGCGCACAGGACGCGGCCCCAGTTTGCGTCGGCTCCGAACATGGCGGCCTTGGTCAGGGACGAGCAGATGACGCTCTTGGCGACGGTTTTGGCAATGTCCAGCGTTTCCGCGCCGGAGACCTTGCATTCGAGCAGCTTTGTCGCGCCCTCGCCGTCGCCCGCGATGCAGCGGCAGAGATAGACGGTCACGGTATTGAGCGCCTGCATGAACGCGGTGAAATCCGCGCCCTCTTCGGTGATCTCCGCATTGCCCGCAAGACCGTTGGCCAGGACCGTCACCATGTCGTTCGTAGACGTGTCGCCGTCGACGGAGACCATGTTGAAGGTGTTGGCGATATCCGTTGAAAGCGCCTTTTGGAGCATGGCGGGAGAAATAGCGCAGTCGGTCGTGATGAAGACGAGCATGGTCGCCATGTTGGGGTGGATCATGCCGGAACCCTTGCAGATGCCGCCGATCTTGCATACCTTTCCGCCTGCAGTGAAGCTGACGGCGATCTCTTTGCGTTTTGTATCGGTGGTCATGATGCCCTCGGCAGCCTCGTCGGAGTGCGGGCCGAGGCATTTGACCAGTTCCGTGATTCCGGCTGCGATGGGCGCGATGTCGAGCGGCTGGCCGATCACGCCGGTAGACGCGACCACAACGTCGGACGGGCTAATATGCAGCGCCTGCCCCAGAAGCTCGCTCATCTGCTCGGCGATTGCAACGCCGTTGGCGTTGCAGGTGTTGGCGTTGCCGCTGTTGCAGATGATGGCCTGCGCCTTGCCGTCGGCCAGATGCTGCTTCGTCACGACGAGCGGCGCGCCCTTGACCAGATTGGTCGTATAGACGGCGGCTGCGCTGGCCGGGACGCTGGAATAGATCAGCGCGAGATCGCGCTTCGTTTTATTTTTCCGGATGCCGCAGTGGACGCCGGAGGCCGAAAAGCCTGTCGCGGCGCACACGCCGCCTGCGATCTGTTTCATTTGTGGTTCCTCCCTGTTACAGTTCCAGACCCAGCGTTTTTTCCGCGCCGGTCACCAAATTCATACACTCGACTGCCGCGCCGGACGCGCCCTTGCCGAGATTGTCATAGACGGCCAGCAGGAGCATCCGCTGCTCGTTGCCCGCGACCGTGATCTTCATGCTGTCCAGACCGGACTGTGCGGCAGCGGACAGGAAGCTGCCCTCATCCGCCGCGTCCGTATAGGAGACGACCGGGCCGGTATAGAGCGCCTTGTAGGCGTTTTTTACCTCCTCCATGCCTGCGCCCGGCTTTAGCCAGCCCGCAAACAGCGGAACCGTCACCTGCATACCGCTGTAGAAATCCGCGACGACCGGACAGAAGACTGGCTCGCTTGCAAGACCAGTGACAGCCTTCATTTCCTTCAGGTGCTTGTGCGTCTGGCCGAGCGCGTACTGGCGCGGCGCGTTCAGGAGAGGACTTCGCTCCGGCGCGCGGTATTCCGCGATCATCTTTTTGCCGCCGCCGGAATAGCCGGTCAGCGAATAGCAGCTTAGAAGCACATCCGGCGCAAGCAGTCCGGCGGAAATGAGCGGATAGACCAGCGCGATAAAGCCGCTGGCGTGGCAGCCGGGAACGGCAATGCGCTTTGCCTGCCGCAGTCTTGCCTCCTGCACGGGAGAAAGCTCCGGGAAGCCGTAGCACCAGCCGGGCGCCGTCCGGTGCGCGGTGGACGTGTCGAGCACGACGGTATCGGGATTTTCGACCCAGGACGCGGCCTCGCGCGCTGCGTCGTCCGGCAGGCACAGAAACACGACGTCCGCCTCGTTGAGCAGCCTTTTTCGGCTGGACTCCAGCTTGCGCTCCGATTCCGGGAGCGTCAGAAGCTGAATATCCGTTCGTCCATGCAGACGGTCAAAAATACGAAGCCCGGTCGTCCCGGCGCTGCCGTCGATAAATACCTTTTTCATGCAGATCCCCTCCCATGCTGCCCATCGCGCTTTGTTTGCTATAATATACATCATTATGCATGAATATGCAAGTAAAAAATATTATATTCATCATATTCGTTGATATATACATCTTATATTGAATATTTGCTGCTGTTTTGGACAATTTGACACGAGGCAGACAAAGGCTTCCCTTTGGCACAAGGGAAGCCTTTTTGGTCAGCCGGGGACTTTCCAGTATGGTTTTCCGCCCTGTTCTGCAACGTTCATGACGGAAAACTCCGAAATGCGCTCAAAGGGCTTCTCCGGCTCGAACGGGAGCAGCTCCGGTTCTGCCGGTGCGGGTTCCGGTTCCGGCTCCGGCGTCTGGTCGGTCAGGATGCGCGTCTGCCCGGAAAACGGGCAGCTCCGGTTGGAGAGCCTTGCCCGCAGCCGGAGGCCGTCCGGCTCCGGCTGCGGGACGCCCAGAACGGTGCGGGCGCCGTCCGTCTCGGCGATCAGACGGATGGGAAAGTCCCAGTCCTTGCTGCATACGGCGCTGACGTTCCAATACAGGCCGTCCCGCTCGGCCTGAAGCGTCCCCTCGCGGACGCCGGTGATCGGATATGAAAGCATAAAAACACCTCCTGCAAACGATATGCAGGAGGTGCTTTCCATATTCCATGCGGCGGCTCAGCTGCCCTGAAGCCCGAAGCTGACGGCAAGAGCGGAATCGACCTGCTCCATGACGCTGCGGTCCGCGTGGCCGGTATGCTCACGCAGGCGGCGCTTATCAATGGTTCGGATCTGCTCAAGCAGAATGACGGAGTCCTTCGTGAGTCCCACGTCGTGGCCGGTCAGCGAAATGTGCGTCGGCAGGCGCGCCTTGCCGGTCTGGCTGGTAATGGCGGCGGCGATGACTGTCGGCGAATGCTTGTTGCCGGTGTCGTTCTGCACGATGAGCACAGGCCGGCACCCGCCCTGCTCGCTGCCCACGACCGGGCTCAGGTCGGCGTAGAAAATGTCGCCGCGTTTGACGTTCGTATCCATTTGCTTCACACTCCGCGGAAAAAGTACGCGCGCGTTTCGCGCCGCTGTTTCTATTCTCCCACGCAGAGGTCAAAAATAAACAGAGGAACCTCGCTTTCTTTTCACATTCTGATGCTTCCACTTCATACTATGCAGAAAGCGGCGAAAAATGGCGAATCATCGTTCTGCATTTTAAGAAAGTTGAGCAGCAAGTTGACATAATCATGCGCTTACAAACGATATGCAGGGAAGTCCTGCTCAACCGACTCAAAGCGTCACGACAACATCGGCCTTTTCGATCAGCGCCGCGTCGTGGGACGCCGCAATGACGGTCGCGGACTGCTTTAGGCGCAGAATCTGCTCGATGACGACCCGGCTCGTTTCGGGATCAAGCTCGGACGTAGGCTCGTCGAGTAAGTACAGCGGCGCGTTTTTATAAAGGGCGCGCGAAAGCGCCACGCGGCGCTGTTCGCCGCCGGAAAGGAATTTTCCCTTGCTGCCCACTTTGAAATCCGTGCCGCGTTCGCGGACAAGCCCGCCCAGACCGGAGGCGTGCAGAGCTTCTTCGATCCGCTGTCCGTCCGGCGCGTCGCTGGCATAGGCCACGTTGTCCGCGATGCTGCGGTCAAAGAGGTAGGACGCCTGAAACGCGACGGAGACAGAGCTGCGCAGCCGGTCAAGCTGACCCGTCATATCCACATGATCGACAAGGATCCTGCCGCCTATAGTGGGCTGATTTCCCAGCAGCGCATTCAGGATCGTGGACTTGCCGCTGCCGCTTTCGCCCGCCAGCACGACGAGCTGATGAGGCGCCGCGGTAAAGCACAGATCCTGCAGCTGCTTGTGCTCGCTGCAGGAGATCGTCACATGGTCAAATTCGACCGCGGGCGCGTCATGCAGCGCATACGGGGCGGCTGGGGACGCTGCCGCCGGCTTCAGTTCGAACACTCTGGCGAGCGCGGCGTCGGCCTGGAAAATATCGTTGCCGTACCGGCTGATCGAAGCAGCGGGCGTCAGGATATTGGACATATAGGAGTACGCGACGGCGATGCTGCCCGCAGTCGCGGCCCCGGCCAACGCAGAACGGGCGGAGAAGACGACCGCCGACAGATATCCGATGGTCATCAGCGTGTAGGTAATGCCCCAGTAGACATTAAAAATCCGCTGGCTCTTTCTGTTCAGGGTATACATCTGATGCGAGAAAGCATGGAAGCCCGCCGCCTCAAAACGCTCGCTTCCCCATGCCTTGATAATGGGAATACAGTACAGAAGGTCGCCGACAGCGCCCACGAGACGACCGCTGGCCGCGCGCTGCTCGGCGGCAATCTCCTTGCTTTTGACCGCCACGCGCTTGCTGGCAGCATACAGCGGGAGCACCAGCGCCAGCGAAATCGCACCGAGAACCGGGCTCCAGACGAACATCATGACGACAGAGCCAATCATCTTAAGCACCATTGGCAGCAGACCGTTCAGCGGCCCTGCTACGGCGCGGACGACGGCTTCCACATCCCCGGAAATCCGGGAAACGATGTCGCCCTCCCGCCGTTCCTCCTTATACGGCTTGTAGGACTCCAGCGCCCACGTCATGGCGTCGTCACGCAGCGATTCGATGATCCCGCTTGACAGCATGGTGTTTGTATAGCCGTATATGAGGCTGAGCGCATGCTTCGCCGCGTACACAGCGCCGAAGAACACAACGTGCAGCAAGAGACTGGTTCCCAGAACAGAGGAGAACGCGCTTTTTCCTGTGGAGAGAAGATCGACCACCGCTGCGATGATCTGGATGGGGAGCAGACTCAGTCCCGCATCGATCACAGACAGGCAGAAGATCAACAGGATCGTGGGCCTTTTCGTTTTCAGGTACGGGAGCAATCCTCGGATTCCATTTAATTGCTTCAGGTGTTTCATCATCTGTATGTCTCCTTGTCTGTAGTGTAGGTATGCACACACATCTTCAGGGGGCACTGCGGCAGGCTATGAAATGAAAAACACTTCCTTTCGGTGTACTTCGGGTATTATGTATAGATTTGGCATGGGCAGGGCTCTGTGCCGTACCCTGTAGGTCCGTGAGAAAGCTGCGGATTCGCCGAAAAGCTGCACAAAATCAGACGATATATTGCAAAATCTGCGATGTCTCCGTGCCGCGGTGGCAGATGCGCGGAATGCGCTTGCTGATCTGGCAGAGCAGCTCATAGTTGATCGTCCCCTGCGCGGCGGCAAGGCGCTCGCACGGCACGAGCGTGCCGTCGTCGTCATAGCCGAAGATCGTGACGATATCGCCGGGCTTCGCGTCCGGCACTTCCGAAACGTCCAGCATGCACATGTCCATACAGATTCTCCCGATAACGGGAACCAGCTTCCCTTGCAGATAAAAGCTTGCCTTTCCGGTCAGCAGGCGGCTCAGGCCGTCGGCGTAGCCGATGGGCAGGACGGCGACGCGGGTATCATGCGTCGTTCTGTAAAGCCGTCCGTAGCTGATATCCGTCCCGGCAGGTACGGTGCGCACCTGCGCGATCATGGAATGCAGCGACATCATGGGCCGCAGGCTGATCGCGCCCTCCAGCTCCTCCGACGGCGCGTTGCCGTAGGTGATGATGCCGGGGCGCACCATGTCGAGCGCGAATTCCGGGTACAGGATCGCCGCGCCGGAATTGCAGCAGTGCCGGATCTCCGGCCGGATGCCGGCGCCCTCCATGGCGCTGAGCATATCCATGAAACGCTTGTATTGCAGTTTTGTAAACGAAACGTCTTCCTCCGCCCGGCTGTCGGCGACGCAGAAGTGCATGAAAACGCCCTCAATGTGCAGGTGCGGCAGCGCCGCAGCCTGCTTCAGCTCGTCCAGCGTCCGGTCGTTGTCATAGGCAAAGAAGCCGATGCGCGTCATGCCGGTATCAAGCTTGAGATGCACGTTCAGAATGTAATTTGTCCCGGCCAGCGCCTCGTTCAGCTCCTGCGCGTAGGTCAGCGAATGTACCTCCTGCGTGATATCGAGGAAGATCATATTCGCGGCGTACTCCGGCGGCGTATAGCCCAGGATCAGAATCGGCAGGCGCACCTCGCCGCGCCGGATCTGCACGGCCTCCTCCAGATTGGACACGGCCAGATATTCTGCGCCGAGATCGGCCAGCGCCCGGCTGACCGGCACGGCCCCGTGGCCGTAGGCATCGGCCTTCATCACGCCGAGAAAGCGCGTACCGGACGGCAGATGCGCCCGGATGGAGCGGTAATTGTATTCCAGATTGTCGAGCGAGATATCCGCCCAGGTTCTTTTGAGTGTCTTCATATCTATTCCTCTGTTGATTTCATCGAAAACGCGGAGATATCCGCGCGCAGTACCATCCGGCCCTCAAAGCTCAGCTCTGCGCGGACGGGCGCAAGCGGCTCCTGCGAAAACCATGTGTCGACGACAAGCTCCTTTTCCTCGTAGCCCATCCGATAGGTCGTGCGCAGAAGGCCGTCCTCCGTGCCGGTCGCGTCGATGTACTCCCCCGCCCAGCACTGTCCCAGAACATAGGGCGCGGCCAGCGGCGCAAGATTTCCATTTGCCAGCGAGCCAAGGCCGAGCTGCATCCCGTCATAGGAAACGGACGCTGCAGTATCCTTGACCTGCGCCTGAATGCCCGCGATCGACTCCGGCTCCGTCACAGTGACGGATGCGCCTGTTTCAGGCGAGAATACGCAGTCCAGCGTGAAGGACGCGGCGCTCTCGCCGTAGTCCGCCGTAATGGCGGCGGTGAACGAGCAGCCGCCGGACTGCAGAAGCGCCGTGCGGAACGTCAGCGGCGGCTGGGCCGGACGTTTGGCCGAGCAGGCCGACAGGAGCATGGGAACCGTGCAGAGAAGAAGCGCCAGTTTTTTTCGCAACAAATATCACCCTTATGGCAGAAGTCGCGGAATGCGCAGCAGCAGATCCTCCGGCACCATGCCATACTCCCCCAGCTCCTGCGCCGCAAGATCGGCGGCGGAGCCGTGCAGCCATGCGGCTGCGGCAGCTGCCTCCAGCGGCATGATATGCTGGCCCAGAAGCGACACGAGCATCCCGGCGAGCACGTCGCCGCTGCCGCCGGCCGCGAGGCCGGGGTTTCCTGTATGGTTTACATAAACATTCAAGCCGTCGGTAATGACCGTCCGGCTGCCCTTGAGCAGAAGGACGGCGTGCGTCCGGTCCGCGAGGCGCATCGCCTCCTGCGTCCGGTCGGCTGCCTTGGGGTCGCCGCCCAGCCGCAAAAACTCGCCGTCATGCGGCGTAAGCACGACCGGACAGGCACATCCGCGCAACACATCTATATGCGGCGCAGCGGCGTTTATGCCGTCCGCGTCCAGAACGAGCGGCACACGGCAGATGGAAAGGACCGCCTGCACCAGCCGCGTCAGCTCCTCCGAGCGGCCAAGACCGGGGCCGAGCAGCACAGCGTCCATTTCGGGAAGCCGCGCTGTAATCGCAGGCAGCGCGGCCATGCAGAGCCGCCCTGCCTCGTCGCACGGGAGCGGAAAGACGATCTCGCTCCCCGCGCCTGCGGCGATGATCGGATAGATTTTCTCCGGCACGCCGAGATACACAAGGCCGCTGCCCGTGCGGAGCGCGGCCTTTGCCGCAAGCCTTGCCGCGCCGGTCAGTCCCTCGGAGCCGCAGAGCAGAAGGACTCTGCCGTAATCACCCTTGTGGCTCTCCCGCCGCCGGACCGGCAGCAGCTCCCCAATCAGCTTCCTGTTCGTGCATTGCGCTGTCCATGCAGGTCTTGCCATTTCCGCAGCCCTCCATATTATAAATTTGAGACTGTCAATAAATTGTCTGGTTCATGCCGCAATTTTTCCGGGTTATTTGTAGGGGCCGATGCCCACATCGGCCCGTTGGGAAGTTGCGAATTTGCCGAAGATTGCAGAAAAATGCAGTGCAATCTGCGGGCGGACAGAGTCGTCCGCCCCTACATGGTGCGGCGCTCAAATATGCGCCGTAGGGGCCGACGACTCTGTCGGCCCATTGGGCAGCTGCGAATTCGCCGCAGAGTTCCGTAAAAACGGTGCATTCTGCCGGGCCGATGTGGGCATCGGCCCCTACACGGGCTGTATAATTTTACATTGTCCCGTGAAAATCAGTTTTTTTGATATACTGCAAACTTATACCCGCTTCTCTAGCAGCACAAGCCGTACATCTGGAATGCTGTTGAACGCGCACGGCACGATGTCCGCCTCCCGGTAGCCGAGCCGCGCGTATAAGCGCCGCGCGGCGGCATTTCTTTCATTGGTATCCATCCGCAGCACGGTGCAGCCCAGCGCTCTCGCCGTATCCTCATAGAATTGCACGAACGCGCAGCCGATGCCCCGGCCGGAGAGATCGGGATCGACGGTCAGCGTGTGCAGGACGAAAACATCCCCGTCCTCCGCCGCATAGGCCCAGCGGCCCTCCGTGTAGACGTCCACCTGCCTCTGATTGAGAATGCCGGAGGCCGCGACGCGGCCCTCTGACTCGCAGACGTACAGGTCGCCGCGCGCAAGCGCCTGCTCGGCGTCAAATCGGATCGGATATACACCCGTGACCCAGCCGATGGTCACGCGGCCCGCGTCCTCCTGCGCGTGGAGCCTGTCATAGATCGCCGTTACGGCGTCAAGGTCAGACGCGGCTGCTTTCCGAAAGGTCAGCGTTTTTGTTTCCATTTCTTTGCTTCCTCTTTTCCAAAAGCTGTCCGACCAGATGCAGCACCTGCTTCTGGTACTTCCACAGCAAAAACGCAATGCTCAGCATCAGCACGACCAGCACAGCAGAACCGATCCAGTCGCCGTGGATCAGATTGCTGCCCAGCCAACAGTAAACCAGCGTGCTGAACGCGCTGCCGAAGAACATGGCAAGCGTAAATTCCCACGGCTTCAGCCGGGAGCGGCTGGCGGCAATGGGGATAAAGCCGTTCGGGATGAGCGGCAGGAAGCAGAGCGTCACGACCATATAGGCCGGATGCTCAGACTTCGCAACGATGTCGAGTTTGTCCGAGCTGTTGTCCGGCAGGAGCTTATCGAGGTACTTCCCCAGACGCTGGTAGAGCGTAAAGCTGATGCCATGCGCAAGGGAGGACGAGACGAGGCAGATGGCGAACGCGCGCCAGACGCCATAGACGACGCCGGCGGCCACATTGACGATCACGCCGGAAATGACGATGGACCAGACCTGCACCATCTGCAAAAGCGCCATATACAAAATGCCGGTGAACGACATATCGCGGCTCAGATACGCCTCCAGCGCCTCTTCGTCGCCGCTGCGCAGCAGAGGAATAATATCCGGCATCGTCTGCCGCACCACCAGATAGACCAGCAGCAGCGCCGCCAGCACAAAAAGTGCCATGATGCCGCCGCGGATAAGCTTTGTTTTCTTCATCATGAACCGTGCTCCAAATTGGAATGGAATTGATTTTACCATAATCGCGAAGAAATTGCAATCACGCGCACAGGCAAAATATACAAATTATGGATTATGCTAAAGCGTACCGCAGGTCTTCTGCGCCCGGCGTCTGGAGACGGGCGTGACGCGCTCCAGGATCTCCAGAACCTGCGCGGTCAGCGCATGGTCCTCCACGTCCAGAATTTTCTGCGGCTTCGCACCCGGATACGGAAGGCCCTCCGGCGCTTCGGCCAGCAGGTGCGCAAGCGCCGGGTGATTCTTGACGAACACCGTGTTGTCGCAGGCCAGCAGGACAGGCCTGTCATTGACGTAGATCTGATATTCGCCGAACATCCGCTTATAGTCGACGCCCCGGATCCCCTCGAGCTGCGTACAGACAAAATCCAGATAGTCCTTTGTCGTTGCCATGGCGTCCCCCCTGTTTTTCTGATGCAGTGATTATATCTGCGTGCATTCAGCCTGTCAAGGCAGAAAACAGGGCTGGAAAACGCGGCCGTTCCGTGGTAAGATACGCTCAGTTCCATAGAAAGAAGGGGTTGTTCTGCTGTATCTCGGGCTGCTGCTTCTGGCCGGTATTTTGCAGGGCGTCATGGTTTCGCTCAACGGCCAGATGGGCAATTATTTCAGTCTGTTCGGCATCTGCTTTTTTGTGCACGCGATCGCGCTCGTGCTGCTGCTTGCATATCTGCTGGCAAAGCGGCAGACGCTGCGGTTCGCGGGTGCGCCGTGGTACGTGTATCTGGTCGGCGTGATGGGCATCGCCATCGTCGCCTCGTCCAGCTGGTGCACACTGCACGTCGGCGCGAGCGCGTTCATGGCGCTTTCGACTGCCGGACAGCTCGTCTCCTCCGCGCTGATCGACCGGTTCGGCCTGTTCGGTATGCCAGTCACGCGCATCCGGAAGCGGCAGTTGCCGGGGTACGCGCTGGTGCTGCTGGGCGTGCTTCTGGTCGTTCTGAACTGAGGGAGGGCTGCAAAATGATCTATTATCTGACCGCCTTGATCAACGGCTTTTTCAACTCCGTCAACCGTATGACGAACGTCCGCGCCGGAAAGCTGTTCGGCACGGCAAACGGTGCGCTCATCAACTATGTGGAGGCGACGGTTCTGTCGCTGCTGCTGATGCTCGTGCTGAAAAACGGGAAGGAGCTGTCGTGGGGCTATATTGTATCCGTCCCATGGTGGGTGTATCTCGGAAGCATCTGCGGGCTGCTGGCGCAGCTTCTGCAGATCGTCGGGACGCTGCGCTCGAACACGCTCGTTTCGTCAATTCTCATGCTGGCAGGCAATCTGGGGATGTCGCTGACGCTCGATTACGTGTTTTACGGAACGTTCAGCCTGCTGCGCGCGATAGGGATCTTCCTCATTCTGGCCGGTATGGCCTTGGTGGAAAAGGAGAAAACGGCAGAGGCGCAGACTGCAGCTGAAGAAAAGTAACGATCCGCGTGCGGAACAAGCAGCAGCGCGGCTGTCCGGTTGAAGGGACAGCCGCGCTGTTCTTGTTTTATTTCGCGCCCGGATACAGGCATTCAATGCTGTGCTCGGCAAAATAATCGAGCCATGCTTTGCTGGGCGCGGCGTTGGTCACGATGGTGTCAAACACGTCCAGCGGAGCGATGTCGATGAACGAGATCTTGTCGAACTTACTGCTGTCGAGGATCAGGATCCGCGTTTTCGCGCAGCGCAGCATGGACTGCTTCGTCTGTGAGTGGAATTCGGAGGAATCCGTGACCCCGGATTCCAGATCGATGCCCTTGCAGCTCATCACGGCCTTGTCAACGTGGTAGCGCCGCAGTGCCTGCTGCGTCTGGTCGCCGACGAGGGCCAGCGATTCCGGCTTGAGCCGCCCGCCGGTCAGGAGGATCGTCCAGCCCTCCACGTCGCTCAGCTCCACGACCAGCTCGACCGAATTCGTGATGACGGTCAGGTTTTTCTTTTCCTTGAGCTTTTTTGCCAGATATAAGGATGTGGAGCTGTCGTCGAGCATCAGATGGTCGCCGTCCTCTATGAGGTGGCTGGCAATGGCTGCGATCTGATTTTTCGCTTCCACGTTGGTCTTGTTCCGGATGGTATAGGACAGGTCTGTCTTCGTGCTGTTGCCGAGGATCGCGCCGCCGTAGGTCTTGGTGGCGTATCCTTCCTTTTCCAGCTTGTCCAGATCGCGGCGGATCGTCTCCTCCGTGACACGATAATAGGCGGCAAGGTCGCTGACGAGGACGCGCTGCTCGGCGCGGAGCTTGTCGAGGATCTCATTTTTTCTCTCGATAGCCAGCATTTTAGGTTCCCTCTTCTTTCCTGTGGCAATCCCACATAAAACAACATCAGTATAGCACGTGTGGTGCGGGAAAGCAAGCAGAGCTTTTCGCGGAATGGAAGAAAAAGTTGCGCAAAGCAGCCGATTCCGCTTGAAAAATGCGCTGCTATCTGATAAATTAAAGAAGTCGAATTATGTAAATCAATGTCGAAGCTGGAGCGTTTGTGCCATGGTCTTTTCCAATCTGATCTTTCTGTATCTGTTTCTGCCGGTCTGCCTCATTGCGTATTTCTTCTGCCCGGGCATCCGCGCGAAGAACGCTGTGCTGATCCTGTTCAGCCTGATCTTCTACGCGTGGGGCGAGCCGGTCTATCTGCTTCTAATGATCGCCTCCGCCGCGGTCAACTGGTACTTCGGCCTGCTCATCGAGCGCAGGCGGAAAAAGATTTTTCTGATTCTTGCGCTGGTATTGGATCTCGGCTGTCTGGCGGTATTCAAATACGCGGGCTTTTTCGTGGAGAATCTGAACGCGGTTTTCGGCGCGTCCATCCCCGTCCCGCAGATCGCGCTGCCCATCGGCATCTCCTTCTATACCTTTCAGGCGCTTTCCTATACGGTCGACGTCTGGCGCGGCGATGTTCCGGCGCAGCGCTCGTTTGCAAAGCTCCTGCTCTACATCTCGCTCTTCCCGCAGCTGATCGCCGGGCCTATCGTCCGCTATTCGGATGTCGCCGCACAGATCGACGACCGGCAGTTTGACGCATCCGAGGCGTTCTACGGCGCGACGCGCTTCTGCATCGGCCTTGCCAAAAAGGTGCTTCTGGCCGACGCGGCGGGCAAGGTCGCCTCGCAGATCCTGGACGGCAGTCTCGCGTCCAACACAACAGTCGCCGCGTGGCTCGGCATTCTGCTGTATACGTTTGAAATCTATTTTGATTTCTCCGGCTATTCCGACATGGCCATCGGCATGGGGCGTATCTTCGGCTTCAAATATATGGAGAACTTCCGCCTGCCGTATACCGCGGTGTCCATCACCGATTTCTGGCGGCGCTGGCACATTTCGCTCTCCTCCTTCTTCCGCGATTACGTCTATATCCCGCTGGGCGGCAAGAAAAAGCACAGGCTGCTCAACATGGCAATCGTCTGGGCGCTGACGGGGATGTGGCACGGCGCAAGCTGGAACTTTGTGCTCTGGGGGCTGTATTTCTTCGTGATCCTCGCGATTGAAAAGCAGGTGGGAGAAAAATCGATGCGGCGCGTGCCGTATCTGCTGCGCAGGCTCGGCACGATGCTGCTGATCATCTTCGGCTGGAACATTTTCTATTACACCGACATGACGCGGCTCGTGCAGAACTTCGGCGTGATGTTCGGGCTTTACGGCGCAGGCTTTTCCAACGCGCAGGCCGGCATCCAGCTGACGAACAATCTGCCGCTGCTGCTCCTCTGCGCCATCGGCGCAACGTCCATCCCGCGCAATCTCGGCAGCCTGTTCGGCGGCGTGTGCGCGCAGGGCGGAAAAAAGAGCGGGCAGATCGTCTATGCCGCCATTTCGTTCGTGTTTGACGCGGCGCTGCTCGCGCTGTCCACGATCGCGCTGGTCGGCTCGACCTATAACGCGTTTTTGTATTTCCGGTTTTAAGGAGGCAGGCTTATGAAAAAAGTATATACGGCGCTTCTGCTGATCCTGCTTGCCGCCATGTTCTCGGTCGGGGTCTATTCGCTGGCCGACTATGACGCGACAGGCTCCGTGTCCGAAAAGCGGGAGTTCGTCAAGCCGGAATTCTC
>ERZ809207.441-NODE-441-length-16026-cov-5.027863_pt1 | contig 16026 bp, 16 predicted proteins | sample MGYA00520515_ERZ809207 | MGnify/ENA primary metagenome ERZ809207 (study PRJEB31570, sample SAMEA3213009) | Homo sapiens | biome: human-gut; feature: human gut; material: fecal | place: Sweden | collected 2011 ... | reverse complement strand
CTGCCCCTGACGCTGTACTGTCCCAGCCCTGCCGGGAGCAGCACGCTGTCCCCTTTTTTCAGGGGAGCGCTGCCGGACAGGGTTTCCAGTGTGCCCTCGCCTTCCAGCACCAGCAGATGATGGAACGAGTCCGGCTCTGCTGTAAAGTGCACCTCTTCCGACACCGTTACCACATCCGAAGCAAAGTACCGGCAGGACTCCAGCTTTCGCACACTGCCGCCGGGCACCTGCACCGCCGGATACTGGGTTGTCGGCAGAACGGGGCTCAGATTTGTCACATCCAGCGCCTTTTCAATATGCAGCGGCCGGAGCTTTCCGTCTGCGCCCCGTCTGCCGTAGTCATACACCCGATAGGTGGTGTTGGAATTCTGCTGAATCTCCGCCAGCAAAATGCCGGCGCCAATGGCGTGGAGTGTACCGGACGGGATAAAGTACAGTTCCCCCGGCTTTACCTCCACCCGATTGAGGATCTCCGGCAGTGTCTGCGCCTCAATCCGCTGTGCGAATTCTTCCTTGGTGACGGTGCGGTTCAGGCCGTAATACAGCGCCGCACCCGGTGCAGCATCGACAATGTACCACATCTCCGTTTTTCCCGGCTCGCCCTCTGTGCGCATGGCATAGGCATCATCCGGGTGCACCTGGATGGAGAGATCCTGCTTGGCATCAATGAGCTTAATCAAAACCGGCACGGTGGTACAGCCGGCACAGTTTGTCCCCAGAAACGCCGGGCCGTGGGCATCCAGATATTCCCGCAGCGTCTTTCCGGCATCCGTGCCGCTCTTTAAGATGCTGCTGCCGTCCTTATGGCAGGCCAGCTCCCAGCTCTCCGCGATTTTGTCAGCATCACTCTGCTTTCCATATTCTTCCCGGAGCCGGTTGCCGCCCCAGAGATAATCCTTGCAGATTCCCTGCAAAAAAATTGGTTCTGTCATATCTTTCTGTTCCTTTCCCCAAAAGCGCTTCCAGAAGGCTCAGGAAAACGCCTTCAGCCCAAACTGTTCCCGAAACGATTCCATGCTCCCGGCGTATACATTCAAATCAATATGGGTCTGATAGCCGTCATAGCCGGACAATTCGCCGGAATCGGTATACTGCCAGAAGGTCCAGTCAAAATAGGGCTTATAATAATAATTGCTGATCCAGATGGGATAGTCCTTCTGAAAGCTGCTCACATAGGTGCGGTATGTGTTGGGTGCCGCATAGAGAATGGGCTTTACGCCATAGTGCGCCTCCAGCAGATCCAGCATTTCCTGGAGATTCTGCTTTGCCTTTGCAGTATCCGGCGTACTTCCGCCCAGGGACTCATAGAATTCCACATCGATCACCGGCGGCAAGGTATTTTCCGTCACAGGAACGGTCTGGATAAAGTTTTCCGCCTGCTCTTTTCCGCTGTTTTCGAACCGGAAAAAGTGATAGGCACCCACATACACCTTGGCAGACTTGGCAGTTTCCCAGTTCTGCGCAAACTGGCTGTCATTGTGGTCTACCCCCTCTGTGGCCTTGATAAAGCAGAAGCTTACACCCTGCTGCGCCAGCAAATCCCAGTCAATGTTTCCCTGATAATAGGACAGGTCTACGCCCCGAACCGGATATTCTGTCTCGCTTGGCACATCCGGTTCCTGCCGTCCGGTGCTGGTACGGTAAATGTGCAGCAGCCGGGGGCACCAGATACACGCAGTCACCAGTCCTGCCAGCACCAGCAGCGTCAGCAGCCAGTGCCACAGCATTTTTCCAAATGATTTTTTTCTCACTATGCTACATCACCCATAACAATTCCACGTCCGTCTGTGCAGAAATACACTCTGCCATAAACATTGCTGTCCCCGGTAATATACTTGTGGTTTAAGTTGCCGAACAGATGCTGCTCATCATTGATCCGAAGCCAGCTCTTTCCCTTGTCCTCAGAGCGGTAGATGCCGTAGCCGTTTTCGCCGTCATCCGCGCTCTTGTAAATGCACTGGCCGCTGTCACGGCTGCCGAACCAGACTTCCTTATTGTTGTTGGGGTTGACACGCATCCGTTCGCCGCAGCCCCGGCCGGACTGGTTGCCGCCGCAGTGGAACGGCACGTCATAGCGTGTCCAGGTGTCGCCGTAATCATCCGATGCAAACAGCGCCGCCGGATTGTTCATGTAAGTACCGCCGGCAAAGTAAACCCGGTTGGGTTCCACCGGATCTGTGGCAACACTTTCTATGCCGATATAGCCCCAGTCATCAGAACCAAGAAAATCTGTCAGCGGCACCCAGTCCGTGTCCTTTTTGCGCCGGTACAGGCCGCCGATATCGGTACGGGCATAGACCAGTCCCTCTTCCTTGGGGTTGTACTCCATGCCGGTTACATAACCACCGCCGCCAATGGCAACATTGCTCCAGATATAGTCTGCCTTTGCGGATTCTGTGGTATTGCTGCCCGTGCAGCCGGTTCCGATTCCGCAAAGCAGTGCGCCGCTCAATAAAATTGCCATGAGCCGTCCTCGCTTCTTCATAATCTGTATGTCCTCCGTATTTCATTGCAGGGAAGACTGCAAAAAATTTCCTACCTCTTATGATACCCGAAAACCACAGATTAGTCAATAGGCAGCAGAAATTTTTTCCCCGGAATCACTGCCGAAGAATGGGCAGCGGCGCGCCGTCATGACTGCCGATTTGCTTTTCCATCCACACCATATGGTACCACCGCCCGAATCTATAGCCGCACTGGTGGAATTTTCCTGCCATGCGGTATCCCAGCGCTTCATGAAACCGGATGCTGTCCCTGGTGAGGTACGGGTCGGGTTCTTCCGCCGGGCAGGCAATACAGGCATTCATGTTGAGAAAATGCCGCCGCTGCAATTCCTGCTCCAGGGCATTGTGAAGCAGCCGGCCGATTCCCTTTCGCTTCTGGTGCTGTTCCACATAAATCGAGGTCTCCACTGACCAGTCATAGGCCGCCCGTTCGTGAAATGCGCCGGCGTAGGCATACCCCACCGGCACGCCGTCCTGCTCCGCCACCAGATAGGGATACTTTTCCAGAGTTGCCGCAATGCGCGCTGTAAATTCCGCCGGTGTGGGGACATCATACTCGAATGTAATGGCGGTCTGCACCACATAGGGTGTATAAATGGCAAGCAGTGCCTGTGCATCTGCCGGAGATGCCGGACGAATCAAAATAGACATGATAATTCCTCCTACTATATCTTAGATGCCTTTAAGGTACACCTTTTCCGGCAATTTGTCAAGCAAATATAAAATTGCACAAATATTTTCAAAATAGTTGATATTTATTTTTTCATGTGCTATAATTGCATCAGAAGAAATTACATTCTAAAGAGCCAAATCAGGCCTTTCAAGGAGGGAGTATTATGAAAAAGTTGGATTATTTTCTCACTGCGGCAGTGCTTAGCATTGCAGTCCTGTCCGGCTGTTCTGCCGGCACAAACACCGGAAACAGCACGGTGCAGAATGAGAGCAGCATCAGCCAGGCAGAAGCATCTGGCACACAGGAGGGCAAGGTCATCACGGACTACGCCATTGCGGTGCAGGGCTTCTTGAACGGCACGGCGTAAAAATACTTTCTGCAAAGAGAAACAGCCCTCGGCGGTTCCAGTTCCGCTGAGAGCTGTTTTTTACATTTTTATATGAGAAGTTGTCTTAGAACCTGTCTTCACAAGAAATATGTGTGGATTTTCGAGCATAATTTTGTTGCAGACAAGGCAAAAATACGCAGGCGGGCTGTCGCCCGGCAAGTGTTTTTCACGCAGTATGCAGCAAAATTTGCCGAAAAGACACTTGTATACGCTTGTGAAGAAAGGTTCTTAGTTCTTCATCTCGAAGTGCTCACCCAGAATGTCCTTGTTTGCGTCCAGAATCGGCTGAATGCACTCTGCTACAAACTCTTCGGTCTGCTGTTCGCTGCGACCGGTAAAGTTTTCCGGCTGGAGAATCTTGTCCAGCTCTTCCTTGGTAATCATGAACATCGGATCTGCCAGAATCATATCGCACAGATCGTTTTCCAGGCCCTCTTCCTTCACGTGCTTGCCGGCAACCATGGAGTATTCCCGGATCTTTTCGTGCAGTGCCTGCCGGTTTCCGCCCTTCTTTACAGCATCCATCATGATATTTTCCGTTGCCATAAAGGGCAGTTCCCGCATAATCCGCTGCCGGATCATCTTCGGGTATACAACCAGGCCGTCTGTTACATTCAGCATAATGTTCAGGATGGCATCTACTGCCAGGAATGCTTCCGGTACAGAAACGCGCTTGTTTGCTGAGTCATCCAGAGTCCGTTCAAACCACTGGGTACCTGCGGTAAAGGCCGGGTTCAGACTGTCGATCATGACATAACGGGACAGAGAGGTAATCCGCTCGCAGCGCATGGGGTTCCGCTTATATGCCATTGCAGAAGAACCGATCTGTGTCTTTTCAAACGGCTCTTCCATTTCCTTAAAGCTTTGGAGCAGACGCATATCGTTGGAGAACTTACTACAGGACTGCGCAATGCCGCTGAGAGTTGCCAGAATCTGAGAGTCAATCTTTCTGGAATAGGTCTGGCCGGAAACCGGAACCACACCGTCAAAGCCCATTTCCTTTGCGATCTTTGCTTCCAGTTCCTTTACCTTTGCGGTATCCCCTTCAAACAGTTCCATAAAGGAAGCCTGTGTACCGGTGGTCCCCTTGGAGCCAAGCAGCTTCAGGTTTGCAATCCGGTATTCCAGTTCGTTGAAGTCCATGAGCAGTTCGTTCATCCACAGTGTTGCGCGCTTGCCCACTGTGGTCAGCTGTGCCGGCTGGAGGTGGGTATATGCCAGCGCCGGCAGTGCCTTGTATTCCAGTGCAAAACGGGACAGGTTTGCCAGAACGTTGATCATCTTCCGGCGAACGATTTCCAGAGCGTCCCGCATAATGATGATATCGGTGTTGTCGCCGACATAGCAGGAAGTCGCACCCAGGTGAATGATGCCGGCAGCCTTCGGGCAGACCTGGCCATAGGCGTACACGTGGGACATGACATCGTGACGGCGGCGCTTTTCCTCTGCCTCTGCCACATCATAGTCAATGTTGTTGATGTTGGCTTCCAGTTCGTCTACCTGCTCCTGTGTTACCGGCAGACCCAGTTCCATTTCTGCCCGTGCCAGTGCCACCCACAGGCGGCGCCAGGTGGAAAACTTCTTGTCGGCGGAGAAAACATGCTGCATTTCTTCGCTGGCATAACGGGTGCAGAACGGACTTTCATAACTTGTGGTATTACGCATCTTTTTTGTACCTCTTTCTTTTGGAATCCGTTGACGGAATCACTTCTGATCTCATTATAGCATATTTCGGCAGGATTGGCAAGAGGACGGCAAAAATCGGCGCACAGCGGCAGAATGGCTTCAGATTTCCTCTTCCGGATAGCGCATGCCCCAGTCTCTGCGGATTTTCGTCATCAGTTCCATGACATCCCGGGTGTAGGACATGTACATTTCGTCTCCTTCACCGGAAACGGTGCGTTCCATGTCCTCTACCTCATACCGCAGCGCCTGTGCAGTGCTCCCGGCCGAGAGGACTTCCTTCCGGCCGTCCTGGTTATAGGTGATCACGGCTTCTTCTCCCCGGGGGTAATCAAAGATTTCTACATATCCCTTTTCAAAGGAGATCGTCCCCCGTTTCGGCTGCTTTGCGTGGAGAGAGAGCAGTACCGTTGCCATTTCCTCCTCTTTATTTTTCAGGAGAATGCCTGCGCTTTCATCCACACCGGTAGGAGCAAATTTCACCTGGGACAACACCTCAGTGGGCGAAGAAGAGAAAAACCACCGCACAAAGGACAGCGCATACACGCCGATATCCAGCAGTGCGCCTCCGGCCAGACTGCGGTTGAAAAAGCGGTTGGTCATATCGTATTCCTTATCGCTGCCGAAGTTCATCTGCACCAGCCGCAGCTTTCCCAGCGCGCCGGACTGTATGACCGCCTGCAATTTCCGGTACAGGGGCATATGATAAATCGTCATGGCCTCTGCCAGTACCACGTGATGCTCCTGCGCCAGTGCCAGTGCCTCTTCCAGTTCGGCGCTGTTGAGCGTAATCGACTTTTCACAGAGCACGTGCTTTCCGGCGGCAAGCGCCTGCCGCAGAAACGAGATATGCGTATTATGGGGCGTGGAAATATAGAGGATATCCACCTCTGGATCTGCAAACACTTCTTCCAGGTGCGCATACACCTTTGGAATCCCGTACTGTGCCGCAAAGACAGCTGCCTTTTCCGGGGTACGGTTTGCCACAGCATACAGCATCTGGCCGCGCTCTGCCATTGCCTGTGCCAGTTCATGGGCAATCACACCGCATCCCAGCGTTGCCCAGCGATATTGTTTCATCAAGAAGCACCTCTTTTTGGGGGTCAAACGGGAAAATACGTTCGTTTTACGGCAAATGCTTTACCTTGTCCACCATCGGCCAGCGCTCCGCCGGCGCTTCCTGTACGCTCCAGCCGTCATAGGATGCCAGCAGTGCCTGCTGTTTTTCTGCCGCCGACATCGTGTCATAAAGGCCGCTCATCCCGGCAGAAGAGACTGTGCAGGGAATGGGATGGACAGAACAGGTATACGGTGTTTTCGGCTGAAAGTAGCGCATATAGGCATCATAAATCTCCCGGGGCGTTTCCACCTTGACACCATCCGCAAAAAAGCTGGAATATTCTCCGCTAGGATTCCCGTTGGCATCTACCTCCAGGTACAGCAAATTATTGGCTCCCATACCCTGGAAAACCGGACTGCCGCCGTTCTTTTGCAGGGAAAACGTCCGCAGACTCTCCACGCCGCCGGGAGCGCTGGTATAGAGAGACAAACTGTGGAGCGTGTAGAAATAGCTGCCGTCTTCGTTTCCGATCAGCTGCATCTGCTGCTGAAACATCGTACTGCCGCCCTGGGGTGTGCCGTCTATGCAGACAGAGAACCAGCTGCGTTCCTCATTATAGTCCTGAACGGAAACCGGCTGCATCGTGCCGTCTGATTCCCGATACTGATAAATATAGTAAATCGAGGACGGCTGTTCCCCTAAGCCCGCATAGGCACCGCCAACAATCCATTCCGGCGTACCGTCCATGTCCAGATCCTGAAACCAGCCTTCGTTCTCGCCGCTTTTGGTGGCATAGGTATAGCCCTCCGGAAGCTCGTTCTGTGCCGCAGACAGCCAGGTAGTTTCGCTGCGGAGCACCGCTTCCACCACTGCATTGCGCCGCTGTTCCTCCGGAGAAAGCACCGGCTCTGCGGGCGGCTGTGTCTCCGGAATCGTTTGAGGTTCCAGCTGTGTTGCGGCAGCTGTTGTGGTGGTTTCTGATTTTGTTTCCGTGGCTTTGGCGGCTTTCGCCGTGGTTCTGGCAGTGGTTTCAGCAGCCGTTGTTTTCCTGGATACCGCCGCAGCGTGCCGTTCCTCTCCGGGAGAATCGGGTTGTTGCTGCAACAGAGGAACAATTCCTAAGAAAATAGTGACCAGCACCCCTGCCGCCAGAACTGCGGCCAGCGCAATCCAGATTCCCACATACTGTTTTTTCGCAGGCGCTGTCACAACCTGCTGCTGCTTCATTCTGCACGGCGTACCGCACCGGGGACAGAATGCCGCCCGATCTGACAGCTGCGCGCCGCATTTTTTACAAAACATCCGTAATTTCGCCCCTTTTCATCCCATAATTCTGCGTCAGTCTGACTCATTTTCCGTTTCTACATGCAGCTGCGCATTGGTATCCAGGTACACCATCCTGGAAATCATCCCCAGAATCAGGAAGGCTCCATGAAAATAAAGCACAACCACTAAACATGCATTTGGCAAAACCATCCACACCTTTGTCAGCAGCACAGCTGCCGCCGTTATCAGAAAAACAATGCCATAAATCAGCAGCAATATACTGCCGGAACGCAGCCGCTTTTGGGGATCATACCGCAGGCGGCCGTCCGGCATAACCGGATTGGCCTTTGCAAATATTGACGCATACTTTTCCCGGCGCATAAGCATGCTGACAGAAAAGCAAACCACACTCAGGACTGCAAATACTACCGTTGCAATGATTGCTTCCATTTTCTTCTCCTCCTGCTGTGCCGGTTACTGCTCTTTGGCAAACGCCAGGAAAAACAGACGCGGGAACCGGAAGATCAAACTGCCGTCCTTTTGTAGCGGATATGCCCGCTGTACTTCCCGGAGCACTGCCTCTGAAAAAGCATCCTGTTTCTCCGGCGGCAGCACCTCCAGATAGGGCCGCAGTCCTGTTCCCCGGTACCATTCCAGAATGGCCGCATGGGACGGCATGTGGTGGAAATACGTGGTCTGCCACATGTGGAATTCAGCAGCGGATTCTGAAAGCAGGTCATAGTAGGTCGCCGGTGTCAGATGATACATGGCTTGGGGGCGGTGGAAATAGCTCTTCCACTGGGGAGACTGTATCAGACGGGAAATGATCTTATGAATGGGTTCCTCATAATTCACCGGAATCTGTACGGCCAGAACACCGCCCGGCCGCAGCATTTGCAGCATTTTCGGAATCATAACCGGATGATCCGGAATCCATTGCAGGCAGGCGTTGGAAAATACAACATCATAATCCTGCCCCAGCTTTTCCAGTTCTGTCTGCGCATCACACTGGATAAACTGCATTTCCGGATGTGCCTGCTCTGCCGCAGCAATCATGTCCGCAGAAGAGTCTGCGCCGACAATTTTTGCACCGGGAAAGCGCTGCTTTAAAACCGCAGTGCTGTTGCCCGGGCCGCACCCGATGTCTGCAATCTTTTCCGGATGCTCCAGCGGAATCCGCGCCGCCAGATCAATGGCCGGCCGCGTCCGCTGCTGTTTGAATTTCAGATACTGCGCTGCATCCCAATGTTCCATGCTGTTTATGCCTCCTGTTCTGCTGTGTTCCGTTTTCTTTCCTTTTTCTCCTGCTTCCGGGACTTTTTTTCCGGCTGTTCCGGCAGGCGGTTATACAGTTCATTCATCCGATAAATCCGCTTTGCCAGACGGGGCGTAAAATCACTGGTCAAAGTACGATACTGCCAGTTGTTTCCAGTGGTAGAAGGGGTGTTCATCCGTCCTTCCGGGCCGGCATCCAAAAAGTCCTGCATCTGTGCCACTGCCAGATCGGCAATGCTCTGCCAGGTGCTCCGCAGAATCTCTGCCGGCAGGTCAGCAGTATTCCGGCAGTGCAGATACCGCTTGGCAAAAGAAATGGTCTTTCCCGGAGAGGCATGAATCCAGCCCCGGAGTGTCATATTATCATGCGTACCGGTATATGCCACACAGTTCGGCGTCTTGAAATTCTGCGGCAGGTACTCATTTTTTGCCCCGGCATCAAATGCAAGCTGGAGCACCTTCATCCCCGGATAGCCGCAGTCATCCAGCAGCTGCCGCACCTCCGGTGTGACAAAACCCAGATCTTCTGCAATAATGGAGATTTCGCCCAGTTCTTTTTTAACGGCTTCGAAAAGGGAAATGCCCGGTCCCTTGCACCATTTGCCGTTTTCGGCAGTGGGGCGGCCATAGGGTACGGTGTAGTAGCTTTCAAATCCGCGGAAGTGGTCAATCCGCACGGTGTCATACAATTCTGTTGCAGAAGCAATGCGGTGAATCCACCAGGCGTAACCGGTCTTTTTGTGATATTCCCAGTCATACAGCGGATTGCCCCACAGCTGGCCGGTAGGAGAAAAGACATCCGGCGGACATCCGGCCACGGCAGTCGGCACCTGTGCTTCGTCCAGCTGGAACAGTTCCGGATGTACCCACACATCCGCGCTGTCATAGGCCACATAAATGGGGATATCTCCCACAATGGAAATGCCCTTGCTGTTGCAGTATGCCTTCAGCTGTCCCCACTGCTGATAGAACCAGTATTGCAGCACGCTGTAGAATTCCACGTCCTCTGCATAGCGAACAAATGCCTGTTCCAGCGCCTTGGCATTTCGCATAGCCAGAGGCTTTTCCCACTTATTCCAGGGGTCTCCGTGGTGTGCGTCTTTCAGTGCCATGAACAGCGCATAGTCCTTCAGCCAGTCTGCATTTTTTTCGCAGAACGCCTGATACTCCTCATTGGACTTGTCAAACCGGGAAAAGGCCGTGCGGAGCACATGGAAACAGTAGGTATAAATCCGGGCATAGTCCACCCGTCTGGGATCTTCACCCCACACGATATTGGCATAGTCATTCCGGGTCAGATAGCCGGCCGCCTCCAGTCGTTCAAAATCGATGAAATACGGATTTCCGGCATAGACGGAAAAGGACTGATACGGCGAGTCGCCGTAGCTGGTGGGAGACAGGGGCAGAATCTGCCAGACCTGTACGCCGCTGTCTGCCAAAAAATTAGCAAAAACATAGGCGGCATCTCCCATTTTTCCGATACCATAATTGGACGGAAGGCTGGAAATGTGTAAAATAATTCCACTTTTTCGCATAGAAATTCCTCCTTATGGAAATCGGCAGACACGTGCCGGTTTCCATCTTGTATATTTTTTAAAACTTTGCATAGGATAGAAAAGCAGCATACATCAGAAACGAGGTGACTCTCATGTACTATAAAGGCTGTGCACTGTGGTGGATGTTTCTGCTGGGCTGCTTTTTTTACAGTCTGCTGGAAATCCTGGCCAGAGGCTATACCCATTGGACGATGATGCTTACCGGCGGCACCGTGAGCGTCATCCTGTATCAGTTCCATCTGAAAGCACCGCCCCACACGCTCCTGCTCCAATGTCTGTGCGGCGCACTGATCATCACGGCAATTGAATTCTCCGTAGGCGTTCTGGATAACCTGTATCTGGGCTGGAACGTCTGGGATTACAGCAATATGCCCTGCAACCTGTACGGTCAGATTTGTCTGCCGTTTACCGGGCTGTGGTTTCTGCTGTGCATCCCGGCTTTTGCAATCTGCCGCGTAGTACGAAAACGATTTCATATCCCCTTGTATCCTTCTTGATTATAGCATATTCTTTTTGCCTTTGCAAGGGACTTTACAAAAGAAATGCCGGATCTGTATAAAATTATAAAATAATAGAAAGAATTAATTCAAAATTATATTTGTGCTGTGAGCCGCCTCTGGCTCTATGGGGAAAGGAGCGTTCAGAATGTCCTCTGTTGATTATGAAGCGATGTACTACACAGTACAGCGCCATGTGACACGCACCATTCAGACGCTGGAGGAGGAGCTTTGCCGGCTGAAAACATTGCAGTGCGCCTGTGAAGAAGAGATTCTGCACACAGACTTCGAGCTGATCCGCAAAGGCAAGGCACCGGAGGATCGGCCGGACGCATAGACACTTGCTGGCTCTGACACAAAAACGGCCGCTCTCCCTGGTATGGGAAAGCGGCCGTGATACATTGATATATTCTTGTTAGACTTTATAAAGCAGGCGCTTACATCAGCTTGCAGATGCGGTTGGAGAATGCCACCGGATCTTCAATGGGCATGCCGGCAATCAGCAGAGCCTGATCATACAACAGCTTTGCATAATCATCCAGCTGCTCGGAGCTGGATGCCTGCATATCCATAAGCTTCTGATAAATTGCGTGCTCCGGATTGATTTCCAGCACAGTCTGTGCCTGGAGCTTTTGCCCTTCGGAGCCAGGCATTGCGTTCAGGGTCTTTGCCATTTCCATGGAAAGATCACCCTCGCTGGACAGGCAAACCGGATGGGATTTCAGGTGACCAGACAATTTGACATTGCCCACCTTTCCTTCCAGTGCCTTTTTCACAGCTTCCAGCATATCCTTGCTGGCTTCCTGCTTTTCTTCCAGTGCCTTCTTTTCCTCTTCGCTGTCCAGATCCAGCTTGCTGTCCAGCACTGACTGGAATTCCTTTTCCTGATAGCTCTGCATCATGCGGACTGCAAATTCGTCTACATTTTCTGTAAAGTAGAGAATTTCATAGCCCTTATCCTTTACCTGCTCTACCTGAGGCAGCAGTTCAATCCGTGCCACGCTTTCGCCGGCAGCGTAATAGATCTTGTCCTGTCCCTCTGGCATACGATCAATGTATTCCTGTAAGGAAGTGAGCTTTCCATCCTGAGAGGACGGGAAGAGCAGCAGATCCTGGAGCAGCTCCTTGTGCATGCCATAGTCTGCATAGACACCATATTTCAGCTGCAAGCCGAAGGAATGATAGAACTTCTCGTATTTCTCCCGGTCATTCTTCATCATGCGCTTGAGTTCATTTTTAATGGTGCGCTCAATACTCCGGGCAATCTGCCGCAGCTGTGCGTCATGCTGAAGCATTTCCCTGGAAATGTTCAGGGACAAGTCCTCAGAATCCACCAGACCCTTGACAAAGCTGAAGTAATCCGGCAGCAGATCTTCACAGCGATCCATAATCAGGACACCGTTTGCATACAGCTGCAAGCCCTTTTCATAGTCCTTGCTGTAGTAGTTAAACGGCGCATGAGACGGAATATACAGCAGGGCATCATAGGTAATGGTGCCTTCGTTCCGCACGTGCATATGGCACAGCGGGTCGGTATAATCGCCGCACTTGTCCTTATAGAAGGTGTTATATTCCTCTTCTGTGATCTCGTTTTTATTTTTGTGCCACAGCGGAACCATGCTGTTTAGTGTGACAACCTCAGTATACTCTTCGTATTCGTCAGAGTCTTCCTTCTTCCGGCTCTTGGTCATTGCCATCTGTACCGGGAAGCGGATATAATCGCTGTAACGCTTTACCAGGCTCTGGATGCGGTACTGATCCAGGAATTCGCTGTAGCTTTCGCCGCCGTTGCCCTCTTCATCTGCCGGAACATCATCCAGCAGTTCCAGGGTGATCTCTGTGCCCACGGTGTCCTTGTCGCAGGTGTCCATGGTATAGCCGTCTGCACCTTCGGACTCCCATACATAGCCCTGAGCTTCGCCAAATGCCAGAGATTTTACAGTCACGCGCTTTGCCACCATGAATGCAGAGTAAAAGCCCACGCCGAACTGTCCGATAATCTGGTTATCCTCAGAGAGGCTGTTTTCCTTTTTGAACTGGAGAGAGCCGCTGTTGGCAATTGTACCCAGATGCTCCTCCATCTCTGCCTTTGTCATACCGATTCCGTTATCGGTAATGGTCAGTGTCCGGGCATCCTTATCCACAGACAGGGTAATCCGGAAATCAGATTTGTTCATCCCCACACTGTCATCCGTCAGGGATTTAAAATACAGCTTGTCAATGGCATCGCTTGCATTGGAAATCAGTTCCCGGAGGAAAATCTCCTTATGGGTATAAATCGAATGAATCATCATGTCCAGCAAACGCTTGGACTCAGCCTGAAATTGTTTCTGTTCCATATGTTTCTCTTGTGCCGCCAAAAATGAGGGCACATCTCCTTTCCACGAAATGATGCAGACATCAGAATGAAATTAGCACTCTGATGTTTTAAGTGCTAACACTATTATAACACGTGTGCTAAATTCGTCAAGAGCTATTTCGCAAGTTTTACATTTTGTTCATTTTTAGGCGCAGCAAAAAAAGCGCACCCCTCCTCACGGAAAGATGCGCTGTGTTTTCAAAAATGATACGCTTTACGCTTAATTGGGCAGGCTATCCGCAGTATGCACCAGGAAGCGCAGCAGAGAAACTGCATCCTGTGCGTTCAGCTCGCCGTCTGCGTTGCAGTCTGCATTCTGACGCTGTGCATCATTAAGAACAATGCTGTCATTTGCTGCCTTGCTCAGGTAAACCACGTCAATCAGAGTCAGCCGGCCGTCCAGATCCACATCCCCCAGAAGCTGTACAGATTCGTCTGCTGTGGGTTCGGTGGTGGTGGTTACAACTGGCTCATCCGGTGTTTCTGCCGACGCATCAAGCCCGCCCATTTTCACATAGGTTTGTGCATTGGGCGCACCGTCAAAGACATCGCCGCGCTGCATGTCATATGTCTTGCCATTCAAATACAGCATATCGCGGAGCGAACCATTGACAAAATAGCCGCAGCTGCTCTCGAAATGAAAAGCATCTCCATATTTCAGTGCATTGGTCAAATCGGTCGAAACATTTTCCGGATATTCCCAGTAATATACTTGTGTATAAGGTTCATGCTCTTCCAGCCAGACAGAAAAATAGCCGACTGCCACGCCATCCTTTTCTACAATTACATTTACCCAATCATCCAGCGTTTCCCCTGTCAAAAAATTGGAAACGGTATACGCCGGAGAATATGTGTAATCCTCATAACTCGTTAAGCCCTTTCCAGACCATTCGAAATAATCTGCAATGGCTTTTTGTGCGGTTTGATTATTTTCTTCTGTGCTAAATGCACCGGCAGTTCCCGGCTTTTCAATCACCATGCCGCTGTTATACTCCGAATACGGAATATCTCCCCAAACCAGATCCGTTGCAACATCCCGATCATAGTTATAGATCACGCCGTCAGCATACAGCAAATGGCACGGCAAGCCGTCTACCGTCGCACTGCCAAACCACATTTCTGCATGGTTTTCCAGCGCAGTTTCAATGCTGGCATTTGTGCCGGAAGCCTTCTGAATCAGACCATAGGCCGGAGTCACATGCAGATAGCCGCAGTATGCGCCATCCCGGTACACCAGACATAGGTCATTCCCTCACCTTCTACCCGTTCCTGGGAATAGAAGTTGTACCAATAATAAGGTGCGCTGTAGGTCAGCTCTGAGAGATCAGAAACCCCAAAGGTGCTGCACAAATCCTGCCGTTCGCACTGCTGTAATTCCGGACTTGAAAGCGTTGCAATGGTCTGCTCCAACAGTTCCAGTGCATCCTGCGTAGCGTCAAATGTCTCCGGCATCTGTGCCTGCGCAGAAACATTGCTTTCCGGCGCCGGTGCTTCCTGTGCAGAAACCGGCATCAGACCCAGCATTGCCACGGAAAGCGTGCATGCGGTCAACATGGATAATGTTCGTTTCGTTCCTTTCATAAAAATCATCCTTTCTTTTTGCAGCTGTGAGAAGATATGCTGCTACAAGTATATTTTACCATATCTTTATCTAATTTGTCAAGAATATGTTCGGCAAAATTTCAACAGTATATTTTGTGCACTTCGTACAATCACACAGACCGCTTCAACCATTGCATCACTTCCAGCAAATCCGGCTGCACAGATGTTAAAAACGGCATTTGTTCCGCAGAAACCGGAACCAGATCCGGCACCATAATTACACGCAGGCCAGCCGCTGCTGCGCTGCGAATCCCATTGGGAGAATCCTCCACAGCATAGGTAGTGGCAGGGCAAGCGCCAATTGCGGCACAAGCTTTTGCATAAATTTCCGGATCCGGCTTGCCGTGCTGCACCTGTTCTCCGGTGATAATCTGGTCAAAATACTGGGTCATCTGCGCGGATTCCAGGTGGTGCATGGTGCTCTCCCGGCCAGTGGAAGTGGCCAGCGCCACACGCCATTTTTCGTCTTGCAGCCATTGCAGCAATTCGATTGCGCCGGTTTTGATGGGCATTCCATCTGCCAGCAGTTCTGCCATGATCTCATAATTGCGCTTGTGAAATACGGGATAGTTCACATGCGGGAAATGTGCTTCAAAAAAAGCACGGGTGTCCGCACGGTTCAGCCCACGGCAGTCCTCGATTGCTGCGTCAATCTCTGCAAACTGCATCTCCTCCGCAGCCTGCCGCCATGCCTGATCGCCGACACGCTCCGTGTCAAATAAAATTCCGTCCATATCAAAAACAATTGCTTTCATTGGTATTCCTCCTAAAAATTGTTTTCTTCTTTACTGAAACAACCCGATAAAACGAAAAAAGAGAGCATAACGCTCTCTTTTCTTCTTTGTATTACACAATCACGCAACCAGCGAAACCGCCGATAAAGTAAAAGGGTTTTGTATAATACTCCATTGGTGGGCCATCGGGGACTCGAACCCAGGACCGACCGGTTATGAGCCGGTTGCTCTAACCAACTGAGCTAATGGCCCGACTGTATCAGTCAGTACAATTTATTATACCATAAACCAGGCTTTATTGTCAAGAGATACATCGCAAAAAGAATAAAGATAAAACAAAAAAGGGAGTCTCAAAAGAGACTCCCTTTTTTGTAAATAAGAAGAAGCCGGCATTGACCAATTTTCCCAGGTCGAGAAGACCAAGTATCG